>WNGA01000771.1_pt1 | contig 48962 bp, 45 predicted proteins | sample 5400061 | NCBI WGS metagenome assembly WNGA01 (sample SAMN13153366, study PRJNA577476) | soil metagenome | isolation source: 100 cm soil or saprolite under grassland replicate 2 | place: USA:California | collected 2016-06-15
GTGGCGGTTGCGGCGCCGACGGTGATCGTCATCGTCGAGGAGCCGCCGCTGCTGATCGAGGCGGGGCTGAAGCCGACCGTCGTCCCCGCCGGCTGCCCCGAGGCGCTGAGCGCGACCGTCTGCGCCGAGCCGCTGGTGATCGCCGTCGAGATCGTCGAGCCGCCGCTGCCGCCCTGCTGCACGGTCACACTGGAGGGCGCGGCGGAGATGGAGAAGTCGGACGGCGGCGGCGGTCCTCCACAGCCCGGCAACTTGAACGAGCCGATCCGCGTGTGCCAGTTGAAGCTGCCGCTGGTCGCGAGGTACTCGCTCGTGAACCAGAACGTGCAGTCGTCCGACGGATCGACGTTCATGCTCGAGTAGTCGCCCCAGCGATTCAAGCCGCCGGTCTGTGACCCGGCGCCGTCGATCAAGACTCCCTCTCCCTGCGTCATGACGCCGAGCGCGTCGCCGGCCAGTCGCCCGGTGTAGTGGATTCCCGGTCGGGTCGTCGAGCTCGACACGCTGTAGCCGAGCGCCGTGTTCCCGGCGGCGTCCATCGCGATGCTTCCCATCCAGCGATAAGCGGCATCGGGCGCATACGTGCCCTGCTGGTAGACGGACGGCGTTCCACCGGGGTTGCGCAGCTCGTACCAGCGCACGCCTGCGGAGCTACCCGCGCTGACGGTGTGGTTGACCACGAGCGACTGGTGGTCGCCGAAGTTGCGGTACGCCAGCCGGTACATGAGCCGGTCGGAGATGGCGTCCAGCCTCTGCGACGTGCCCGGCTGCGGGATGCAGGCGTCGCATGCCGGCGAGAACGCGGCGACAGGGACCGAAGTCGGCCCCGTGAAGGTGGAGTTCGCCGGCGTCGCCCAGTCGACGTGGAACTTCCACAGCTGCAGGCTGTTGGTGCCGAAGCTGAGCAGGTAGTCGGGAGCTCCGGCCGGCGGTGCCGCCGAACCGTCCAGGTCGGACGGGAGGAGGTTGCCGAAGGCAGTGCTCAGCGTGAAGCACTGCTGCGTTGCGGCCTGGCCGGCAAGCATTCGCGCGCGGTCGTACGCGCATACTTCAGGACCGTCGAACACCGTGCCGTTGCGGAAGAGATTGAAGCTCGTGTAGTACGCGTCGGGCCAGACCGCGAGCTTCGGGTAATCGGGGAACTCGTTGCCGAAGCCGCTGAACTCGTATCGGTAGTACGAGCCGGTCGGGTTGCCGCTCGTCGAGACGGCGACGCAGTACGAGTACGGAGCCGGCGCGGTGACGGAGAATTGCGTGATGATCCAGCGGTTCGCGAGCCTGTCGTACACGACCGTGCCGTCACCGTCGTTGTTCGTCTGGCAACCGCCGCCGAAGCCGCCCCACAGCGTGCTCGTCGGGACCGGGCCGTAGAGCACGCTCCCCGATTTGTTGAAGACGGCGAAGCTCGTGTTGACGATCTGCAGGTAGTGATTTGGACCGACGGCGCCGTTCGTGTCGGGCGGCGCGGAGGTGACGGAGAACGTCCCCGATGGGCCCGTGAAGCCCTGACCGACACCTTCGAAGGCCGCCCCGAGCTCGGCCGCGGCGGCCGTACCCTGCTGCGCCTGCACGACCGGATCCGGAACGCCGCTCGGGCCGGGAACCGGGACGCCGTAGACCGGATGCTCGCGCAGTTTGTTCGGTGCCGGCGGTGGAGCCACCGGCAGGTCCGTCAGCGGCGGAGAGACGTCGTGGTGCGAGGCGTCAGGAGGATTCGGGGCAGGCCGGATGTCCGTCAGCGACCGTGCTCCTCCCGGAGCAGAGTTGATCGCCGCGGCCGCGACGGGAACGAGGCAGACGAGGACGAGGCCCGCCACCATGACGGCACGCCGCCGGGCACGCTCAATCTTGGACCTCTGCTCGCCCAACCTTCCCCTCTCGTGGAAGGCACTGGAGACTAGGAGCGCCCGCCGGGCTTTTCGCCCCCCATATGGACGGGCGCGCCAGCCCTGCAGCCAGTTCCCGGTCGGTGGATTCGAATCTCCAGGGTTCGGGTAGAGACCGAACCGGCCTGACTGATTCGTCAATCAGGACCGGAGTCGGCGCGGCACCCGCGCTAAGTGGGGTCTGACGGCTACTTCACTGCGTCTGGGAACCGGCTCCAACGGGGGGCACGCGCGAGCTGGGCGGCCGCGCGCCCCCTGTCCTTTTCCCTCGCTTCGCATTCGCTCGCGCTCGGGGGCGCGCTTCGCGCGCCATTGGCTGGCGTTCGGGGAAGCGCTGCTGCGGTGAGCGGAAGTGAGCGGCGCGGCTTTCGCCGCGCCGCGGGCGAGAGCCCGGAGGGAAGGACAATCGCGCCGTCTTTGACGCGGGAACGGAGCGGCGCCGGAGTCGAACCGACCGAGCCGTGGGCTGCACGACCGCACTGGTTTTGAAGACCAGCTGGGCCACCGGGCCCATGCCGCTCCGCGTCGAAGGCTAGTCGGGAGTGGTGGCGTAGGCGCTGCGGGTTGACGGTCCGCCGGCGGCGCGGCTTTGCCGCGCCGCTCACCGCGGTGTGTCGGAGCAGCGTTCCCGTGAATGCCAACCGATGCGGGCGCGCGGAGCGCGCGAGCCCCGAGCGCGAGCGAACGCGAAGCGAGGGAAAAGGCCGGCCGTGGGCTGCACGACCGCACTGGTTTTGAAGACCAGCTGGGCCACCGGGCCCATGCCGCTCCGCGTCGAAGGCTAGTCGTGAGCGGTGGTGTAAAGCACTGCGGGTTGAAGGCGTCGGCCGGAGGCGCGGCTCTGCCGCGCCGCAGCAAAACGCCGACGAAATAGAGCTCCCACGAGCGTCAGCCGATGCGAGCGCGCGGACCGCGCGAGCCCCGAGCGCGAGCGAACGCGATGCGGGGGGAAAGGCCGGCCGTGGGCTGCACGACCGCACTGGTTTTGAAGACCAGCGGGCCACCGGGCCCGTGCCGCTCCGGGTTAAAGGCTAGTTGGACTCGAGTGCGTTTACGGCTTCCTCGAGGTCGGCGTGCAGCGACGCCGAGACGTAGACCGCCCACGGATGGGCCGGCGTTCCGCCCGTGTACGCGACGACGTGCTTGCCGCGCTCGTGCGCGAACCACGCCTCCATCGCGGTGCCCTCGTCCGGCCGCGTGAAATCGGCCAGCAAGGCATCGCAGCTGTCGATATCGGCGAGGTCTCCCTCGACGATCTCCCGCTCGCGGCCCTCGGTGCGTCCCCGGAAATCGCGCCGCATCGGATCGACCGCTTCGATGCCGGCGTCCTGGAGCAGTGCGCTCGCCCTGCGTCTGTACTCCTCCGCATAGGGCGGGCCCGCGAGATAGACGCGCACGGGCGCGTACAGTACGGACATGGAACGTCCGGAAGAGTTCGTGGCGCTCGGGCAGGCCGGCTCGGACGCATACGTCGGTCTGGAGACCTTCGAAAACCCGGGTGTCGCGCGCGTCGAGCTGGCGAGCGACGAGCTCACCGCGGTCTGTCCGATCACCGGGCAGCCGGACATGTACCTGGCGACGATCGAGTACGAACCCGGTCCGCTCTGTCTCGAGTCGAAATCGCTGAAGCTCTACCTGGCGTCCTACCGAAACGAAGGCGCGTTCTGCGAGACGCTTGCGGTTCGGATCCGCGACGACGTGGCCGGTGCGCTCGGGCTCGCTGCGGAGAAGGTGCGTGTGACGTTGCAGCAGAAAGCGCGCGGCGGGATCACGATCACGGCAACGGCGTAGCCGCGTCCTCGTCGACCCAGCGGCGCGTCAGTAGCAGCCAGAACGCCAGCCCGGCGTAAGGGCCGTAGGGCTTGAAGCGTCGCGCGATCGTCTTGTCCGCGACCTGCTTGCGCCCGACGAGCTTGGCGTAGGTCGGACGCGTCCACGAGTCGAGCACGAGGCGCGAGTACCGTCCGAGGGAGGTGAGCATCACGTGCGCCGCGGCGTACGGGCCGACGCCGGGCAGCGCGAGCAGGCGGGTCTCGACGTCTTCGTCGCTCAGCGTCGGGTCGGTCAACTGCTCGAGGTCGATGGTCCCCGACGCCACGTCGTCGGCGAGCTCCCGCAGGTAGGCCCCGCGGTAGCCGGCGCGTGCGACGTCCTTGTAGAACGCATCGTCGGCTGATGCCATCGCGGCGGGAGTCGGGAACGTGCGCTGCTTCGTCACGGCTGCCGGAACGCCGAGGTGCTCGACGAGCCCGGTCACCATCCGCAACGTGCCGCCCCACGTGGTGTTCGTCGTGCAGATCGTCTTCACGACGTCCTCGAAGACGGTCGGGCTTCGCAGCATCCGTCCCGCCCCGAGCGCCGCCCAGGCGAGCTCCGCATCGTCTGCCGCCAAGGCGTAGAACGACGAGAGATCCTCGTCGAGCCGGAACATGTGACGCAGCTGGGCGAGCAGAGCGTCACGCACGCGATGGGAGCTGCTGCCGGCCGCGAGCTCCACCCGCGCGTGGTTCTTCCGGCCGGGGGAGACGCGCACCGTCCGCGCACCGCGCGGAACGGGCAGCGTCACCTCCAGCGTCCACGTCTGTTCGTCGATCTTGGACGGCGGCAGCGATGCGACACCGTGCGAGTTGAGCGTGCGCGCCAGCAGCACCGGCTCGCCGCCCGCGCCGCGGAGCGGCAGGTCGGCGAGCACGTAGTCTCGGGCCGTGGCGGTACTCGGCATCGATGTTGGAGGAACGTTCACGGATGCTGTTTTGTTCCGTGACGGAGAGCTCGCGAGTGCGAAGGTGCCGACGCGCGCAGCTCAGGACGAGTCCGTTCTCGAAGCCGCGCAGGCGGTCGGCGCAACGCAGGTCGAGAGATTCACGCACGGCACGACCGTCGCGACGAACGCGCTGCTCGAGCGCAAGGGAGCGCGCACCGCCTTCGTCACCAATGAGGGATTCGAGCACCTCCTCTACCTGCGGCGACAGGCTCGCGCTTCGCTCTACCGGCTCTGCGTCGACTGGCCGGCACCACTCGTCCCGCTCGAGCTGTGCGCCGGTGTCCTCGGGCGGATGGGCCCCGAAGGAGAGCTCGAGCCGCTCGACCTCGGATCACTTCCGGCATTCGATACCGATGCGGTGGCCGTTTGCTTTCTGCATGCGTATCGAGACGCGTCGCACGAGCGCGTCGTGGCCGCCGAATTGCGGCGACGCCTGCCCGACGCGCACGTCGTTGCGTCGCACGAGCTCTCACCCGAGTTCCGAGAATACGAGCGGGCATCGACGACCGTCGCCGACGCGTACCTCGGGCCTCCCGTCTCGCGCTACCTGCGTGCCCTGGCGCGGACCTGCGGCGAGGCGGGGTTACCGGAGCCGCTCGTGATGCGCTCCTCGGGCGGGGTCGCGTCGCTCGAGGAGGCAGCAGCACACCCCGCGATCGCACTCGTCTCCGGGCCCGCCGCGGGAACGGTCGGCGCGGCGCTCGTCGCATCGCGTGCCGGCTTTCCGAACGCGATCGCCTTCGACATGGGCGGAACCTCCACGGATGTCTCGCTCGTCGTGGACGGCGCCGTCGCCCGCGCCGGCGAGCGCGCGCTCGGCGGCTTTCCCGTGCGGCTTCCGTGCGTCGACCTGCACACAGTCGGTGCGGGCGGCGGCTCGATCGTGCGCCGCGACGCGGGAGGCGCGATTCGCGTCGGTCCGGAGAGCGCCGGCGCCGAGCCTGGTCCGGCCTGCTACGGACGCGGCGGGACGAACGCGACCGTCACGGACGCCAACCTGCTGCTCGGCCGCGTCCCGTCGCTGCTGCCCGGAGGGCTCGAGCTCGATGCGGACGCCGCGGAGCGCGCGCTGGACGGGATCGAGCCCGCCGACGTCATCGAGGCGGTGAACGCCGAGCTGCTGCGCGCGGTCCGGGTCGTGTCGGTCGAGCGCGGCCATGACCCCGCCGAGTTCGCGCTCGTCGCGTTCGGCGGTGCAGGTCCTCTGCACGCGTGCGCGTTGGCGGAAGAGCTCGGCGCGGGCACGGTGATCGTTCCCGAGGCCGCAGGCGTGCTCTCGGCGCTGGGACTCGTTGCGAGCGACGAGCGGCGCGATCGCGTGCGTACCTACCTCGTACCACTCGCGGACGCCGGCGAGCTGCCCGACGCGGGCGAGGCGGATCTTCGGTATCGCGGCCAGTCGTTCGAGCTCACCGTGCCGCTGCAGCCCGAACTCGCCGAGGCATTCCACCGCGCGCACGAGGAACGGTACGGATTCGCGGATCGCGCGCGAGAGATCGAGCTCGTCGTCGTGCGCACGGCGGAAGTGCGTGCCGCACCTGCGATCGAGCTTCCGCGAGCCGAGCCGCGAACGGTGCGCGGACCCGCGCGAGTCGACCTGGACGGATCAACGCTCTGGCTTCCCCCCGGGTGGGTGGGGGTTAGGGATGGTCCCACGTGGATCGTGACGAGAGGGTGAACATTCGGCTCCAAGTTCTCGGCGCACAGCTGCGCGCTGTGGCGGAGGAGATGGGTGCCGTCCTGATCCGGTCCGCGTTCAGCGCGAACATCAAGGAGCGGCGCGACTGCTCGACGGCGCTCTTCGACGAGCGGGGACGAATGATCGCGCAGGCAGAGCACATTCCCGTACACCTCGGCTCCCTTCCGGACGCGGTTGCCGCGGTCCGTGCCCACGTGCCCGGCCCGGACGACGTCTACGTCGTCAACGACCCATTCGCCGGCGGCACGCATCTGCCCGACGTGACGCTCGTGTCTCGAACCGCGCTCGGCTTCGCGGCGTCGCGAGCGCACCACGCGGACGTCGGCGGCCGCGAGCCGGGCTCGATGCCTGCCGGGGCACGCACGCTCGAGGAGGAGGGCGTCGTCATCCCCCCGACCCGTCTCAGCGCCGCCACGCTCGACGCGCTCGTCGCGCAGATGCGGAATCCGGAGGAACGGCGCGGCGACTTCCGCGCGCAACTCGCGGCGCAGCTGCTCGCGCGGCGCCGAGTCGACGAGCTCTGCGCGCGATACGGACGCGATGAGATGAGCGCGGCGATGGACGAGCTGCACGCGTACTCCGAGCGTCTGGTTCGCGCCGGGTTGGGGCGCATGCCGGAAGGCCGCTACGTCGGCGAAGACGTCCTCGACGACGGGACGCGGATCCGCGTGACGCTGGAGGTCCGAGCCGGCGGCTGCGTGTTCGACTTCGACGGAACGGCTTCCCAGCAGGACGGCAACCTCAACTGCCCGCTCGCGGTCACCAAATCGGCCTGCTACTTCGTCGTCCGTTGCGTCGCCGCACCGGATGTGCCCGCAAGCGGCGGCGCGTTCGCTCCCGTGGTCGTGCGAGCGCCGGAAGGGTCGCTCGTCAACGCGCAGCCGCCCGCCGCGGTGGCCGGCGGGAACGTCGAGACCTCGTCGCGGATCGTCGACGCCGTCTTCCGCGCGTTCGGGAAGGCGGTCCCGGTGCCCGCGCAAGGACAGGGCACGATGAACAACGTCACGCTCGGGAACGACCGCTTCACGTACTACGAGACGATCGGCGGCGGCCAGGGCGCGTGCCCGGACGCCGACGGGCCGAGCGGCGTCCACGTCGCAATGTCGAACACGCTCGCGACGCCGGTCGAAGCGCTCGAGCTTGCATACCCGCTGCGGGTCGAACGTTGGGGACTGCGCCTCGGCTCGGGTGGGGTGGGCGCCCACCCCGGCGGGGACGGGGTGGTGCGCCAGCTGCGCGTACTCGAGGACTGCCGCTTGTCGATTCTCAGCGAACGGCGCGCCCGTGCTCCGCGCGGTGCCGCGGGAGGCGGCGACGGTGCGCCTGGTCGCAACCGCTTGAACGGCGAGGATCTGCCTGCGAAGGTCACAGTCGAGGTGCGGGCCGGAGACGTGATCGAGATCGAGACCCCTGGCGGCGGTGGCCACGGAGGCGGGCGGTGAAGCAGAAGGTCCGCGTCGCGGTCGCGCAGGTCGAGCCCGTTCCCTTCGACCGGGAGCGAACGATCGACAAGGTCGACGACGTCGCGCGCGACTCGGCCGCGGGCGGCGCGCAGCTCGTCCTGCTTCCGGAGACATTCGTGCCGGTCTATCCGTCGTCGCGTTGGGTGCGCGCGCTCGCCGCGGGCCCGGACGGCAAGAAGATCTGGGCGAAGCTTGCGCGTGAGTCGGTCGAGGTGCCGAGCGCCGAGACCGAGCGGCTCGGCTCGATCGCGCGTGAGCATGGGGTCTACGTCGCGGTGGGCGTCAACGAGCTCGACGGCGGAACGATCTACAACGCGCTGCTCGTCTTTGCACCGGATGGCTCGCTTGCCCTGCACCATCGCAAGCTGATGCCGACGAACCACGAGCGGCTCGTCTGGGGGCTCGGCGACGGACGCGGGCTCGAGACGATCGCTACTCCGCTCGGCAACATCGGCGGCCTGATCTGCTGGGAGAACTACATGCCGCTCGCGCGGGCGGCCCTATACCAGTCCGGCATCGAGCTCTACCTGGCGCCGACCGCCGACGACGATGCGTCGTGGCTCGAATCGATGCGCCACGTCGCGCGAGAGGCGCGCGCGTTCGTCCTCTCGTGCTGCGTGTTCCAGCGCGCGTCCAGCTATCCCGACGACGTGCCGCTCGCGGAGGGCGGCGAGCTGATCGGCCGGGGCGGCTCCGCCGTCATCGGGCCCGACGGCGAATACCTGGCAGGCCCGCTGTGGGACGAGGAGGGAATCCTCTATGCCGACCTCGATCCGGCGACGCTCTACGAGGAGCGCCAGCGTTTCGATCCGGCCGGTCACTACTCTCGGCCGGACGTGCTGCAGCTCCGGGTTCAGCCGATCGAACGCGCGACGCCGAATCCGGAGTAGACGTCCTTGCGTTTGATCTTTCCGTCGGCGATTGGGAAGACGTCGATGCCGTCCCACTCGATCGTCTTGCCGTCGCGGGTCGCGGTCGCGGTCCACTCGTTGACGACGAAGTCTCCCCCGACGTACAGCCGCCGGCCGCGGAAGCGGATGTCGGGCCAGTTGTGAAAGATCTCCGCGATGTGCGGCCCGACGGCCTCGCCCTCCACGCGCTCTCCTGCGCTGTAGTTGTGGAAGACGATGTCCGGTGCGTGCATCGAGACGATCGCGTCGACATCGTGCGCGTTCCAGGCGTCGTTGTAGCGGTCGATCAGCTCTTTGGCATCCATCGACACGAGCGTACAAGCCTCGCACCCTCCCGTGGAAGGAACCGCAGTCTCAGCTCTGCGCTGATTCGCGGGCCGCACGCCGCAGGACACGTTCGTCGCCGACACGTCGCGTCAGTCCGTCTGCGTCGTATCGCTCGAGCAACAGCTGCGCGTGACGGCGAGAGATCTCCAGCTGGTCCCGGAAGCTGGCGAGTGTGATCGGCTTCAGCGACCGGATCACCTCGATTCCCCGCTCGTAGAGCTGCGGCGACACGGCGAAACCGTCGCCGAGCCGCTTGAGCCGACCGGCTTGCTCGAGGAAGGCGGCGACTGCCTTGTCCTCGACTTTCACGAACCCGTCGTCGGCGAGCTGTGCATCGAGTCGCGCGGCCTCCTCCTCGCGGCCTGCGAGCGTCGGGGCGGTGCCGGGGAGATACACCTTCCCTCCGCGTCGCTCCAGTTCGAGCAGCGGCGCGATCGCCGCGGCCCACGGCCGGTTCATCAGCACCTGCGCGAGCGGCAGCCCGGGGTCGAGCGGCTCGCGTTCCCCGCGCTCCAGCAGGCGTGCCCGGATACGCGTGCGCAGCTCGTCCAGCCACTGGGCCGCGAAGTACCAGTCGCCTGCAGTGCGCACGGCAGCGAGGCCGCGCGCCAGCTGCCCGGGTGGGAGCAGCGCCCGCGCCTGGAGAGCGGCGCCCGTCATCGGTGCGTGCACGATTGCGCGCACGATCTCCTCCGGCTCGCCTCGCTCGAGCACCTCGAGGCGTGCGGTGTCGACCGACCGCGGCGGAGCCGGGTCGAGGACGACGGCGCCGCCGATCGTCGTCTTCGTCCGCAGAACCATCCGGTCCCCGCGCGCGGCGACGACCGGATCTGCAAGGCGAAGCTGGGCGTACCGTTCTCCGCCTCGAACGACGCGCGCGACGGAGTGGGACGTGCCGTGATGGACGATCAGCCGGGAGCCGTCGGTGATCGGCTCGAGCTCGGTGAGCGCCACGTCCACGCGGTAACTCGACGGATAGGCGCCCGGCGCGATCAGCGCATCGCCGCGGCGCAGGCGCGCGCGCTCGACTCCCGGCAGCGCGACCGCGACACGCTGCCCGGCCTCCGCGAGCTCGACCGGTTCGTCGTGTACCTGCACGCTGCGAACGCGAACAGCAAGTCCCGAAGGTTCGGCGCGCAGTTCGTCGCCTTCGGCGAGCACGCCGGACCACAACGTTCCCGTGACGACCGTGCCGATCCCGCGCAGGGAGAACACGCGGTCGACGTAGAGCCGCGTCGGCGCGTCCTCGTCGTCACGCTCCACCGCCGCGCGCGCGAGCGCGGCGCGCAGCTCGTCGAGGCCGGCGCCCGTCTTCGCGCTCGTCGGGACGACCTCGACGTTCGGGACAAGCTCTCGAGCCTCCTCGAGCGCCAGCTCGAGGGTCTCCGCGTCGACTGAGTCAACCTTGGTGACGGCGACGACTCCGCGCTCGATGCCGAGCAGGCGCAGGATCGCCAGATGCTCGAATGTCTGCGGACGCACACCCTCGTTTGCGTCGATCACGAGCAGAAAGAGATCGACGCCCGTCGCACCCGCGACCATGTTCCGGACGAACCGCTCGTGCCCGGGCACGTCGATCAGCGACAAGCGCCGCCCGTCCGGCAGCTCGAGCGGCGCGTACCCGAGGTCGATCGAGATGCCGCGGGCGCGCTCCTCCGGCAACCGGTCGGTGTCCTTGCCCGTGAGCGCACGAACGAGCCACGTCTTGCCGTGGTCGATGTGCCCGGCGGTGCCGACGGTCAGCGGCACCTTGCCTCGATCAGCCCGTCGTCGATGCTCACCGGCTCGAATCCACCGGCGTCGAGCAGTGCGCGCCATTGCGTCTCGTCCCGCTCGCGGCCGCCCAGGAGCGCGAGCATCAGCAGGTCGAGCCACTTCGCGCCGTCCGGCTCGTTCCCGGGCGGAACGACCGCGTCGATGACGAGGAGGCGAGCGCCGGCGGGGGCCGAGTCGCGAATCGTGTGCAAGATCGCCGCAGCCCGCCCGTCGTCCCAGTCGTGCAGGATCGTCGAGAGCAGATAGACGTCGCCGCGAGGCACGCGCTCGAAGAAGCTGCCGGCGACGAACTCGACGCGGTCGCCGAAGGTGGCTTCGTCGCGGACGGTCTCGGGCAGGTCGAAGACGATTCCGCGGAGGCCCGGCTGATGGCGCAGCAACCCGACGAGCAGAGAGCCGTTGCCGCCGCCGACGTCCACAACGGTCTCGTCACCGCGCCATTCGAGGCCCGCGAGCCGCTCGATCCGCCGCTCCTTCCCCTGCTCCATCGCGATGTCGAAAGCCGCGCGCTCGCCGGGATGCTCGGCGAGCCACGCCCAGAAGTCGGTGCCGAACACGGCGGGAAAAGCGGGCTCGGCGGTGGCGTCGAGGCGCTCGACGGTCCGGTACCAGAGGCCGCCGAAGAGGTGGGCGAATTCGCCCCAACCACCGCGCAGGAGCTCCGAGGCCGGCGTGTTGCGGAAGACGCCGGGTTCCTCCTCTGCGAAGACCCCGTCGCTCGCGAGCGCACGCAGGAGGCGGTGCAGCGTTTCCGGGTCGGCGCCGCGCTCGCGTGCGACCTCCGCGACCGGTCGCGGATCGCCGGCGAGGGCGTCGGCGATGCCGAGGTCGGCCGCGACCCCGAGCGCGCGGGTCCCGAGCGCCCCGCGCATGAGGTTCCACAGCTGCTCCTCGGGCGAGATCGTGCTCAAGCGCGTGCGGCGCTGACCGCCGCGGCAACCTCGTCGACTTCACCGTCGGCGAGCGTGCGGCAGTCGAGCAGCAAGCGGCCGTCGCGCACGATGCCGACGACCGGCGGCTCGCCGGAGCGCAGCGCCGCCCCGAGCGACTCCTCGATCGCGCACGCGAAGCTGGGAATCTCGGCCAGCGGCAGCGCGCCCCCGCCGACGCGCGCGACCGTCTCCTCCACGTCACCTTCCACGAGCGTCGCCAACCGCGCGGCACGGGCGCGAACGGAGTCGGCGTCCTCGCGCAGCATCCGCAGCACGGGAATCTTGTCCGGCGCGTCGAGGTAGAGCGTCAGCGTTCCTTCCAGCGCCGCCAGCGTCAGCTTGTCCGCACGCAGCGCGCGCTGCAGCGGATGCCTGCGCAGCTTCTCGACGAGCTCGGCACGTCCAACGACGATCCCCGCTTGCGGCCCGCCGAGCAGCTTGTCGCCTGAGAACGTCACGAGGTCGGCGCCGGCGGCAAGCGCCTCCTTCGCGCTCGGCTCGCCGGCAAGCTCGGCAAGCACGCCCGAGCCGAGGTCGTCGACAAGTGGGAGTTCGTGGCTCTGAGCCACTTGCGCGAGATCGTGCAGCGCCGGCAGCTCCGTGAAGCCGACGACGCGGAAGTTGGACTGGTGGACGCGCAGCAGCAGGGCCGTGTCGGGCCCCATCGCCTGCTCGTAGTCCGCGGCGCGCGTGCGGTTCGTCGTGCCGACTTCCCGCAGGCGCGCACCGGAGCGCGCGAGGACGTCGGGAATGCGGAAGCCGTCGCCGATCTCGATCAGCTCTCCGCGTGACACCAGCACCTCGCGTCCTTCCGCCAGCGCGGCGAGTGCGAGCAGGACTGCCGCGGCGTTGTTGTTGACGACGAGTACGGCTTCTGCACCGGTCAGCCGTCGCAGGATCGCGGCGGCGTGGTCCTGGCGTGAGCCGCGCGCGCCCGCGGAGAGGTCGTACTCGAGGTTCGAGTAGCCGCGCGCGACGTCGTGCACGTGCGCGAGCGCCTCCTCCGCGAGGGGTGCGCGACCGAGGTTCGTGTGCACGATCACACCGGTCGCGTTCAGTACGCGCCGGAGCCGGAGCCGGCGCGTCGACGCAAGCTCGTCACGCAGCCGTCCGGCCAGGTCTCCCGGGTCCACGCCCGCGACGATCTCCTCGCGCGCCTTTGCGAGCACGGCTCGCGCAGCATCGATCGCCAGCGGATCAGCGTGCTCGCGCGCGAGCTCATCCACGGACGGCAGATCGCGAAGTTCCACGCCCTTAGGATATGTCGCTACTGCGCGTCTTCCTTGCCCGCCGAGGCCGGCACCTCCGCGCAACGGCGGTCGTAGCATTCGATCACCAACTCGACCGCCTCCTCCGGGTCGTCCGTCACGTGCAGCAGCTTGACGTCGTCAGGCGAGATCATTCCGTTCGCCAGTACCTCTGCCCGGACCCATTCGAGCAGCTCGCCCCAGAAATCGGAATCGAAGAGGACGACCGGGAAGTGCAGCACCTTGCCGGTCTGGATCAGCGTCAGCGCCTCGTAGAGCTCGTCGAGCGTTCCGAAGCCGCCGGGGAAGATCACGAAGCCCTCGCTCGGCCTCACGAAGCAGACCTTGCGCACGTAGAAGTGGTCGAACGTGTACTCGATGTCGAGGTACGCGTTCGGATGCTGCTCGTGCGGCAGCTCGATGTTGAAGCCGACCGAGAGCCCGCCGCCCTCCTGCGCACCGCGGTTCGCTCCTTCCATCACGCCGCCGCCTCCGCCGGTGACCACCGCCCAGCCGCGTTCGCCGAAGAGCCGGCCGGTTTCGCGCGCGGCGGCGTACGCCGGATCGTCCTCGCCGATGCGGGCCGAGCCGAACAGCGCAACGGCGGGCCGGTCGATCTGTTCCAGGACCTCGAAGCCCGCGCGGAACTCGGCCGCGATCCGCTCGACCGCGTCGTCGAGATCCGGTGCTTCGACGTCGAGGATCCGCCGGTCGTCCACTCAGCCCGTTAGAAGTCGCGCGGCACGTGCGTGTGATCCATCGCGAACGCGAGTGCGGCCGCGAGGCCGAAGTACATCAACGCGATCACGATCCGCTGCCACGGCTTGACGCGGTAGTACGCCTGCGCTTCCGGGAACTTCCGCATCTGCCACCGCCGCCAGGTCTCCATCCCGCCGAGGATCAGGATCAGGATCAAGATCGGGTTCGGGCGGTACAGCACGAGCCCGACCATCGCGACGAGTCCGAGCGCCACGACGGCTGGATGGATCGCGATCGCAATCCGCCCGCCGTCGAGCGGTAGGAACGGCACCAGGTTGAAGAGATTGATGAAGAAGCCGAGGAACGCCAGCGCGATCAGCGGGCGCGAGTCGTAGTACTCGCCGAGCCCCCAGCACACCGCGGCGCCGATCGAGCCGAGGATCGGCCCGGCGATGCCGTTCAGCGCCTCGTGCCACGCGCTCTGCGGCATCCGCTTCATCTGAATCGCGGCGCCGAGGAACGGGATGAAGAACGGGGCGCTCACCGGCAGACCCTGGCGCTTCGCCTCCAGCACGTGCCCCATCTCGTGCACGAAGAGCAACAGCACGAGCCCGACTCCGAACCAGATGCCGCCGATCCAGATGTAGACGGCCGCCGAGACCAGCATCGAGCCGATGACGCTGAAGAACTTGAGCTTGAAGAGGATGGCGCCCCACTTGACGAGGAAAACGCCCGCAGCGGCGACCGGCGCCCAGATCCGGCGCAGCCAGTCGCGGATCGGGCGATGCTCGCGGGCCGGGACGTATTCGGGGAAGCCGAAGACGTGGGGATCGCCGTTCTCCTGCTCGGGCCTGGCGGAAGATCCCCACCACTGTTGCTCCGGCTTGTGCTCGCTCACCCTCGGACTGTAGCCGTCAGGATCGATTCAGGAACCTCGCCCGATCCATTCCTCGCCGCCTTCGTACACCTCTTTCTTCCACAGCGGGACGCGCTCCTTCAACGTGTCGATCGCGTCCTTGCAGGCGGCCAGCGCGTCCTGCCGGTGCGGCGCGCTCACCGCGATCACGACCGAGCGCTCGCCGATTCCGACGCGGCCGACGCGGTGGTGGATCGCCACCGCGCACAGGTCGTAACGCTCACGCAGCTCATCGGCGATCTCGGCCATGACCTGCTCCGCCATCCCTTCGTAGGCCTCGTACTCCAAGTGCGTTACGGCGCGGCCGCGCGAATGCACGCGCGTCGTGCCAACGAACGTCGCGATCGCTCCGGCCTCGTCGGCCGACGCCTCGTCGATCGTTGCCTCCACGGACAACGGATCCGCGCTCAGCTTGAACGCACCTCCCGAAACGGGCGGAATCACCGCGACCTCGTCTCCGTCGACGAGCGCACGCTCCGGCTGGGCGTATTCGCGGTTGACCGCGTACAGCAGCCCCGGCGGTTCGTCGCCGAGCGCGAGGGCCGGCCAGACGTCGGCGACCGTGGCGACCCCGTTCACCTCCCGCGCTGCCCAGCCCGCGCGCTCGCGCAGCCCCGCGAACAGCCTCACCGTCACGCGCATCTCACCAGAGCGTACGCGCGTGCGATCATCCCGGGATGAGACCGGCCCCGCCGCAGCGGCGCGCGGACAACAGCCCACGGTGGCGCGTCGAGGGCGCGAAGGACGGTGGGCCGCCCCCGCCGGCGTCGAACTTCCGCCGATTGTGGCCCCGCCTGCTCGTGCTGATGCTCGTGTTGCTCGTGTTCAACTACTGGGCGGCATCTCGCGTCACGAAGGAGCCGCCACGCCTGCACATCCCGTTCAGCCCGACGTTCGTGCAGCAGGTGAGGGAGGGGAACGTCGCGCAGATCACGTCGAAGGGAACGGCGATCCAGGGCGAGTTCCGCAAGCCGGTCAGCTACAAGACGAAGAAGTCGCGGCGCTTCGGAACGGAGATCCCGGCGTTCGCGAACACCAACGCCCTCTCGAGGACCCTCCAGGAGCACGGCGTCGTCGTCAATGCCGAGCCGCTCGACACAGGTTCGCCGTGGTGGCAGAACCTGCTCTTCGGCTTCGGCCCCACGCTGCTGTTCCTGCTTCTGCTGTTCTGGCTGCTGCGCCGCGCACAGGGAGGCGCCGGCGGGATGCTGTCGGCGTTCGGCCGCTCGCGGGCGCGACGCTTCGATCCCGCCGGCGCGCGGGTGACGTTCGCCGATGTCGCCGGGATCGACGATGCCAAGGCCGAGCTCGCCGAGATCGTCGACTTCCTCAAGGATCCGGAGAAGTACCGCCGGCTGGGTGGGCGCATCCCTCGCGGCGCGCTGCTCAGCGGTCCACCCGGGACGGGAAAGACGCTGCTCGCGCGCGCCGTCGCAGGCGAGGCGCAGGTGCCATTCTTCTCGATGTCGGCGTCCGAGTTCATCGAGATGATCGTCGGCGTCGGCGCGTCACGGGTTCGCGACCTGTTCGCTCAGGCGAAGGCGGCGTCGCCCGCGATCATCTTCATCGACGAGCTCGATGCGATCGGACGGTCGCGTTCGGCGGGAGTCGCCTTCGGCGGCGCCGACGAACGCGAGCAGACGCTGAACCAGATCCTCACCGAGATGGACGGCTTCGACCCGTCGACGGGTGTGATCGTCCTCGCAGCGACCAACCGGCCCGACGTGCTCGATCCGGCGCTGCTCCGGCCGGGGCGGTTCGACCGGCGCGTGACCGTGCAACCACCGGACCGGCTCGGCAGGCAGATGATCCTCGAGGTGCACACCCGCGGCGTGCCGCTGGCGGAGGACGTCGACCTCGGCGGCATCGCGGCCAGCACGCCGGGGATGGTCGGCGCCGACCTGGCGAATCTGGTCAACGAGGCGGCTCTCGTCGCGGCACGGCGCGGTCGCGAGGCCGTCGCGGCCGACGATTTCTCCGACGCGCTGGAAAAGATCGTTCTCGGCGCCGAGCGGAAGATCATGATGAGCGCCGCGGATCGCCGTCGCACCGCGTACCACGAGGGCGGGCACGCGATCGCCGGCATGCTGACCGCGGGTGCCGATCCGGTTCGGAAGGTGTCGATCATTCCGCGTGCGCAGTCGCTCGGGGTGACGTTTTCGGCTCCCGAGGCGGACCGCTTCAACTACGAGGAGCAGGAACTGCTCGCGAAGATCAAGGTCGCGCTCGGCGGACGTGCCGCGGAGGAGCTCGTCTACGGCGAGGTGACCACGGGCGCGGAGTCCGACATCCAACAGCTGACGCTGATCGCGCGTCAGATGGTCGGGCGCTGGGGGATGAGCACGGCGATCGGCCCCGTGGCGGTGCTGCCGTCCGCCGATCGTGGCCCGCTGCTGCCGGGAGCCGACGAGACGTCGGAGCAGACGCAGCGGCTCGTGGACGAGGAGGTACGACGGATCGTCGACGAGTCGTACGACGAGGTGCTCGGCCTGCTTCGTGAGAACCGCGACAAGCTCGACGCTCTGGCGGAGGCCCTGCTCGAGAACGAGACGCTCGACGGCCCCGACGCCTATGCGGCCGCAGGAATCGAGCGCATCCCGGCGGAAGTCAGCGCCTAGCCGACGCCCGCGGCGCGCGCGTGGCGGCCTTGCGCCGCTTCTCGCGCTCCTTCTTCTTTCGCTGGCGGTCGTTCTTCCAGCGCCTGATTGCCCGTGCGCCGCGTCCCATGACGCACAATCTACTCGTGGCGACCACCGAGGACCGCCGAGAGACCGAATCGGGCATCGAGCTCAAGCCGGTCTACACAGCCGACGACTCGCCGCGTGAGCTCGAGTTGCCGGGCGAGTCCCCGTTCACGCGCGGGCCGTACCCGGACATGTATCGCGGCCGGCCGTGGACGATCCGGCAGTACGCCGGCTTCGCGTCCGCGGAGGAGACGAACGCGCGCTTTCAGTACCTACTCGAGCGGGGGCAGACGGGACTGAGCGTCGCGTTCGACCTTCCGACGCAGCTCGGCTACGACTCGGACGATCCGCGTGCGCTCGGAGAGGTCGGCCGCACCGGAGTCGCCATCGACTCGCTCGCGGACATGCGGGTGCTGTTCGACGGGATCCCCCTCGGCGAGGTCTCGACGTCGATGACGATCAACGCACCGGCCTCGCTCCTGCTCCTGCTGTACCAGCTCGTGGCGGAAGACCAGGAGGTTGCGGGCGACAAGCTCCGCGGCACGGTGCAGAACGACATCCTCAAGGAGTACTGCGCGCGAGGGAACTACATCTTCCCGCCGCGGCAGTCCATGCGGCTCACGACGGATCTGTTCGCGTACTGCGCCGGCCGGGTGCCGCGGTGGAACACGATCTCGATCAGCGGCTATCACATCCGCGAGGCCGGCTCGACGGCAGTCCAAGAGCTCGCCTTCACGCTCGCCAACGGGATCGCGTACTGCGACGCCGCAGTGCAGGTCGGGCTGAGCCCGGACGAGTTCGGAGAACGTCTCTCCTTCTTCTTCAACGCGCACAACCACTTCTTCCAGGAGGTGGCGAAGTTCCGCGCCGCGCGCAGGCTGTGGGCGCGGATCATGACGGAGCGCTTCGGCGTCACCAATCCGCGCGCGCAGGCATTGCGTTTCCACGCGCAGACAGGCGGCTCGACGCTGACTGCGCAACAGCCGGAGAACAACATCGTGCGTGTTGCGGTGCAGGCGCTCTCGGCCGTCGCCGGGGGAGCGCAGTCGATTCACACGAACGGGTTCGACGAGGCGCTTGCTCTCCCCACCGAGCGCTCCGCGAAGATCGCGCTGCGCACGCAGCAGATCCTCGCCACCGAAGCCGGCGGCACCGACACCGCCGATCCGTTCGGCGGCTCCTATTTCGTCGAGGCGCTGACCGACGAGCTCGAGCAGCGGGCCTGGGAGCTGATCCAGCATGTCGACGAGCTCGGCGGCGCCGTCGCTGCGATCGAACAGGGCTTCGTGCAAGGCGAGATCGAGCAAGCCGCGTTCCGGTGGCAGGAGGAGATCGAGTCCGGCGCGCGTGTGATCGTGGGTGTGAACGCGTACACGGAGTCGGAGTCCGAACCGATCGAGCTCCATCGACTCGATCCCGAGGCGGAACGCCGACAGCTCGAGCGGACGGCGCGCGTGCGCGCCGAGCGGGACGCGCAGCAGGCCGAGGCGGCTCTTGCCCGCGTTCGGGACGGAGCGCGCGGTACGGAGAATCTCCTTCCGCCGATGCACGACGCGCTCCGTGCGCTCTGCACCGTCGGCGAGATCTGCAACGTGCTCCGCGACGAGTGGGGCACGTATGACGCCCAGCGTGTCTAAGCGGTGAACGTAGATTGACGCGACGGCCCCAGTAGGAGAGGCTCGGGGCCGCTACGAGGTAATCGAGTGAGGGGGAGAGCATGAGCAGAGTGCTGAAGGGTGTGATTGCGGCGGCGTTCGTCGCTGCCGCCGTTGCCGCGGTAGCCGTCGCCGCTGAGGTGACGGGTCCGAGCAGCTCGCAGTCGCCGTATCTCGTCGGAGTGCAGAACGGCATCCAGACGCGGTCGATCCTGACCACCGGCGACAGCGTCGGCGGATACCGGATGGTCGGCATCCCGGACGGGCTCGGGGCGTTCGACAACGGGAACGGAACGTTCAGCGTCCTGATGAACCACGAGCTGCCCAATAACCGTGGCGTGGTGCGCGCCCACGGCGCCGTCGGCGCGTTCGTCTCGCGATGGGTGATTCGCAAGGACGACCTCAGCGTCGTCTCAGGGCAGGATCTGATCCAGAACGTCGCGACGTGGAACTCCACGACCAGCTCGTACAACGCGCCGGCCAAGGGAGTCGCTCTCAACCGCTTCTGCTCGGCGACACTGGCGCCGAAGTCCGCGTTCTACGACACGGCTAGCGGGCTCGGATACGACGGTCGGCTGTTCATGAACGGCGAGGAGTCGGCTGGTGGCCGGGCCTTCGCGCACGCACTCGACGGGACGAGCTACGAGCTGCCGCGTCTCGGCAAGTACGCGTACGAGAACGCCGCCGCGAATCCGAGCACAGGGACGAGGACGGTCGTCGTCGCGCAGGACGACACGAGCCCGCTCGGACAGGTGTACGTCTACGTCGGCGACAAGGCGGCCGCAGGAAACGCGGTCGCGAAAGCCGGACTGACGAATGGCTCGCTGTACGGGATCAGCGTCAGTGGCTATCCGACGGAACCGGCCGCCACGGGGATTCCGTCCGGTACGCCCTTCACGGCCGCCGCCTTCGGCAACGTCGAGAACTGGACCGGCGCACAGCTGGAAACCGAGTCGACGGCTAAGGGCGTCACGCTCTTCCAGCGTCCGGAGGACGGATCGTGGGACACGCAGAACCCGAACGTCTACTACTTCGTCACGACCGCGAGCTTCGACGGCTTTTCGCGGCTCTGGCGCCTGACGTTCAACGACGTCGCCAACCCGGCCGCGGGCGGCAGGATCGACATGCTGCTCGCTGGCACCGAGGACGGCGGTACGGGCGCGCGTTTCCACATGCTCGACAACATCACCGTCGATTCGCGCGGCCGCGTGATGCTGCAGGAGGACCCGGGGAACACTCCATACCTGGCCCGGGTTTGGCAATACGATCCGCCGTCGGACACGCTGACGGTGATCGCGCAGCACGACCCGGACAGATTCCAGGCCGGCGGCGCGAACTTCCGCACGGTCGACGAGGAATCGTCCGGGATCATCGACGCGTCGAGCATCCTCGGCGAAGGATGGTTCGTGCTCGACGTTCAGGATCACTCCGCTTCGCCGGACCCCGAGCTCGTGGAAGGCGGCCAGCTCCTGGCGCTGCACGTGCCGCCCGGCAAGTTCCCGAAGCAGGGCAGGTAGTCCGCGCTCGAGAGGGAGGAGGCCCCCGCCCGGGGGCCTCCTCCCTTTCGTCAGAGTTGCGATCGTGCGGATCCTCCTCGTGTCGCAGATGTATCCAGGTCCCGGCGCGCCGGACCTCGGCGTCTTCGTCGCGCAGATGGAGCGCGCACTCAGCGAGCGCGGACATGCGGTCGACCTCGCGGTGCTCGACCGGCGCGGCGGCGGGAAGCGCCGCTTCCTCGAGCTGGCCCGTCGCGTGCGCGCGGCGCCGGCACCGGACGTCGTCTACGTGCATTTCCTCGTCCCTTCGGGGCTGATCGCGTCACGCGTCGATGCGCCGCTCGTCGTCACCGCCCACGGGCGGGACGTCCGCAATGTCGGCGCGATCCCCGGTGTCGCCGCTCTGACCCGGCGCGTCGTCGAGCATGCGTCGGCAGTCGTCACGGTTTCGGACTACCTGCGCCTCGAGCTCGAGGCAAAGGTGCCGCATGCGCGCGGCAAGACGCACGTGATCGACATGGGCGTCGACCTGGATCGCTTCCGGCCGCTGCCGGCCGACGATCGGCTGCCGCGCCCGGCGTTCCTCTGCGTCGGCTCGCTGACCGAGCGCAAGAACGTCGTCCGACTGGCGGACGCGTTCGCACGCCTCGGTGAGGGAAGCCTCACCTTCGTCGGTGACGGGCCGCTGCGCGCCGCGCTCGAGGGCCGCACGCGGGTGCGCGTCGTCGGCCGGGTGCAGCACGAGGACGTGCCTCTCTGGCTCGCCCGTTCGGACCTGCTCTGCCAGCCGTCGCTGATCGAGCCTCTCGGCCAGTCGTTGCTCGAGGCGATGGCGTGCGCGCGTTCGGTGGTCGCGACGCGGATCGGCGGCCCGCCCGAGTTCGTCCGCGGGCAGGCCGGTGTGCTCGTCGATCCAACCGATCTCGACGATCTGGAACGAGGCCTGCGCGCCGCTGCGTCGCTGCCGCGCCCGAACGAGGACGCGCGCGCCGCGGCCGCCGAGCACGACGTCAGGCGGCAGGCGGAGAAGGTGGAGCGTCTTCTCGTGCAAGCCGTTCGAGATCGGCGAGCCTGATCTCGATGAGCGGCCGAAGCTGCTCCTCCAATCCGGCTTCCCGCGCGACCTCGAGTGCCTGCTCGAACGACTCGCGTACCTTCGCCGGGTCGACGCCCTGCTTGAGCCGGTTGTCCCCGGTGACGAGCAGCTTCTGGATCTTGGCGCGCGCCTCGTCCCTTTGCATTCTCAAGCGGGAAAGATACGCTTTTTCTGCCGCAAAGTGCCTAAAGTTCGCATCCTTATCGCCGACGACCATTCGCTGTTCGCCGAAGCGTTGCAGGCGATCCTCGCGACCGATGACCGGTTCGAGGTCGTCGCACTCGCGCGCGACGGCAGGGAGGCAGTCGAGCGCGCACTGGCGCTCCGTCCGGACGTGACCCTGATGGACATCGCCATGCCGGTGCTCGACGGGTTCGAGGCGACGGAGCAGGTGCGCGCCGAGTGGCCGACCGCCTGCATCCTCATGCTCACCGGATCGAACGCTCGCGCCGACGTCGACCGCGCGCGCAAGGCGGGCGCCGCCGGCTACGTGACCAAGGACCGGATCGCGGCGGAGTTGATCGACGCGATCCTCGAGGTCGCCTCGCGGTAGCGTCGCTTGGCGTGACGTCCCTGAGTCGACGCTGGCGGTGGGAGCGCCGGAGAGACAGTGCAAACGCACGGCCTCGTAGGCGATCGCGCCGTCCAGCGTTGGCAGACCGCGGCGGAGGGCGGCTCCCCCGCCCGGGAGCTGCGGTCGGTCAGGGGCGTCACGCGCTACCCTTGCATTGTGCTCCAAGTCCTCGCCGTCTGGCACACACTCATCTCGCTGGCACTCGTCGGCCTGATCCTGATGCACTCCGGACGCGACGCCGGGCTGGGCGGAATGGGCTTCACGCCCGCGTCACAGGGCGGGACGCATATCGTCGAGCGGAACCTGACCCGGCTGACGCTGGTCGTCGCGGCGATCTTCACCGTCGACACCGTTCTGCTCTTCCGCATGCTCTCCTAGCGCTCATCCTCGCGGGCTGCGGGACGACCGAGACGCGTGCGCCCGCGCTCCCGACGAACGGCCCGCCGCATTCCCTGCGCGTAGCGCTCGAACGGGTGCCGTGGCCGCTCGATCCAAGGCACGCGCAGACGCGGGACGAGGTCCTGCTCGTGAAGACGCTGTTCGCGACTCCGCTTCGGGTCGACCCGCGCAGCGGCGGTGTCGTGCCCGGGCTCTGCAGGTCCTGGTCGTCCGCCGGGACGCGCTGGACGTTCCGCTGCCGCGACCCGCAGCGCGTGGCGCGCGCGATTCCCGTTGGGCGCGTCACGGTCGACGGCGACCTCGTTCATGTTCGCCTGCCGATCCGGTGGCTGCGCTTTCCGTATCTTCTGACCTCCGCGCGGTCTGCTGTCCCCGGTCTTCCGGGCCCTTTCCGCGTCGTGCGTGCCCGACGGGGCCAGATCATCGCGCGGCGAGGTGACCTGACGCTCGTGTTCCGAGAAATCGAACCGCATCGCGCGGCCGTGCTCTTCCGCCGCGGCCAGCTCGACGAGGCGCCCGTTCCGCTCGGTGACATCCGTGCGGCCCAGCTCGATCATCGAGTGCGCGCTGCCGTCCACGTGACGCAGTTGCTCGCGGTCGACACCGTCCTCTTCGACACTGGGCGCGGCGCACTCGCGATGCTCCCGAACACGAGAAGCGCCTACGCGGCCACGGTCGACCGCGGCGACTACCGCGCTCTCGTGCCAGAGAATCAGGCTGACGCCGCGACCTCGCTCGTCCCCGGCCACACGCCGAGACGTGTGCTGGCGAAGGACTTTCGCGCGGCAAGAGCACGGATTCCCTCACTCCCCAGCGTGCGGGTCGGGATCGGCGCGGACGACGAGACGCGCTACGGGCGCGACCTGCTCGTCGCAGTCTGGCGCGACGTCGGGCTGAAGGCAGGCCCCGGCGGCACCGACGCACGGCTCGTCCGCCTCCTTGCGCCGTATGCGCAGGACGAGGCGCTGCTCGCTTCGCTGTACTTGCGCGGGGAGCGGTGTGGAGGCGCGTCGCTCGTGCGGGCGCTGGGCGAGCGCGACCAGCGACGCGATCTCCAGCGCGCCGACGACGAGTGCGCCGCAGGCGCGGCTCTCCCCGTGTCCTGGGTCGCGGACGCGCGCTTCGTCTCGCCGCGCGTAAGCGGCTGGCGCGAGGATCGTCTCGGAGTCGTCGATTATTCGCGGGTCAGATTCCGGGCGTCGAGCCGACGCCCGTGACGTTGAAGTAGCCCGTTGCGATTCCCGGCACGAGCGCGCCGGTGGGATAGCGTTCGCCGTAGAAGTCACTTCCGTTGACGAGCGTGACCTCGCTCGTGAGCCCGAGCAGCTCACGGAGGAGTCGCGGCAGCGAAACGGTGAAGCGCAGGTTGACCAACGGCTCGGCGACCTTGCCCTCGCGGATACGGAACGTTCCGTCGCGTGTCATTCCGGTGATCACGCCCTCGCGCGGGTGGACGACGCCGAGGTAGTGCAGGCGCGTCACGTAGATGCCGTCCTCGACCTGTTCCGCAAGCTCGTCGAGCGATTCTGCCTCGCCGCCTTGCATCGAAAGGGCGAATGGGAGTGGGCCGTACGACTGCCAGGCGACCGGTGGCGCGTGTCCGGTGCCCCGTTTCCCACCGCCCGCGCGCTTGGCCGTTCGCCGGTCCCAGACGACGCCGCGAATGACCCCGTCCTCGATGAGCGGGACCCGCAGCTTCGGCGAGCCCTCGACGTCGAAACTCTTCGGGAGACCGCGCGCGTCGAGCGCATCGTCGTACAACGACACGCGTTCGTCGAAGCAGAGCTCGCCGATCCGGCCCGAGAAGTAGGAACGCTCCTCGAGCAATCCGAGTGCGCCGAGCGAGTCGTAGGCGAAGTACTGGAGCAGCTCTGCCAATGCATACGGCTCGAGCACCGCGCGGTAGGCGTTCGGCTCGATCTCGGCCGCACCGCGCGTGCGAGCCGCCTTCTCCGCTGCCTCCTGCGCGCATTGCTCCGCGTCGAGCGCGTCGATCCGCCACGCCGTCTGCGTGGCGTAGCCCGATGCATTCTCGTCGGATGCCAGCACGAGCAGCGTTGTGTCGGTGATGGTCTGTGAGGCTTCGGTTCCCGTCGTGGAGAGCACGGCGAGCTCCGTGACGCCGCTCGTGAAGAAGCCATAGGCAGGGAAGCTGCCCGCGCTGTCGATGGCGCGGGCGGCAAACCTCGCCTGCTCGTCCGGGTCGAGCGCGGCAGTCTGAGCGTCGTACCCCTCCACCTCGGGTAGCTCGGCCGGCTCGGCGAGCCCTGGAAAGTAGGGATCGGTGGGTGCGCTGTTCGCCGCCTCGCGCGCGCGTGCAGCGAGCGCATGCAACCCGTCGTCGCTCGTCCGGTTGGAGACGGCAACGCCCACGCGTCCATCCCGGACGATGCGCAGCGTCGCGATCTCGTCCTCGACCAGCGTCGGCTGATGCTGCACAGAGGCCGCGAAGCGGGCGAGACCGGAGCGCTCCGACTGGACGAAGACTTCGGCGTCGTCGCCGTCGGCGGCCGCGAGCGCGCGCGCCGCCGTCTCGAGAGCACTCAAGCGCGAACTCCGGCCTGGACCCGGCGAAAGCGCGCAGGAGCGGCGCCGTGCGAAACGTGCGCCGATTGTCCGGGCTGGCCCTTGCCGCAGTTCGTCAGTCCGTGCAGTCTCCACGCCTCGGGTCCGGCGACCGCATCCATCGAGCCCCAGAACCGCGGCGTGATCCCCGTATATGTCGCGTCGCGAAACATGCGTCCGAGCTTGCCGCCCTTGATCTCCCACGCGATCTGCGTCCCGAACTGGAAGTTGAGCCGCTTGTCGTCGATCGACCAAGACTTGTTCGTCTCCAGGTACAGCCCCTCGTCGACGCCGGAGATCAGCTCGTCAAGGGTTCCCGCCCCGGGCTCGAGGTGCAGGTTGGTCATCCGAACGAGCGGCATCCGCGACCATCCGTCGGCGCGCATCGAGCCTGCGAACCCGACCTCGCGGGAGCCCATCCAGCCTACGAGCACGCCCTCGCGCACGATCGGGATCGGCGTGGCGGGAACGCCTTCGTCGTCGAAGCCGAACGTCCCCAGCCCCGTCGCAGTCGTCGGGTCCGCGGTGATGTTCATCAAGTTGGAGCCGTAGCGAAGAGAGCCGAGATCGTCCGGGCGCAGGAAGCTTGTTCCCGCGTATGCGGCTTCCCAGCCGAGCACACGGTCGAGCTCCGTCGGGTGTCCGACTGACTCGTGCACCTGCAGCTGCATCTGCTCGGCATCGATCACGAGGTCGGTCAGTCCTGCTGGGCACTCGGGTGCGCGGAGCAGCGCGGCTGCCTGCTCGCCGACTCGCGGCGCTTCGCGCTCGAGCTCGAGGTCGGTGACGAACTCCCAACCGGCCTGCGCCGAGATCCCGCCGTGCGCGCTCGGGTAGGAGCGCACCTGCGATGTGCCGTCGCCGACCGCGGTGGCGTCGATCCCGCCGCCGCACTCGACCAGTTCCTGCTCGACCTCGATCCCGTCGGATGTGACGAGGACTTTGCGCTCGCGCTGCGCCCGCACGGCGGCTTCTGCGACCTTGACCTCGGGCTGGGCGAGCGCACTCTCCGCGCGAAGGCACAGCTCGACTTTGTCGGCCACGGAGACGGAAAAGGGGTCGACCTGCACGAAGGTTCGATATGTGCCGCTGCGCGGCTCGACGTGAGCGAGCACGCGAGGGCTGCGCCCGCCCGCCGCGCGCGCGAATGCACACGCGCGGAGAGCGGCCTCGCGCGCGCCCCGTTCCGACAGCCGACGGTCGCAGGCGAAGCCCCAGGCGCCGTCGACGAGCACACGGACGCCGATCCCTTCGCTTTCGACGTCGTTCACGGCGTCGACGCGGCCGTTCTTCGTCGCCACGGACTGAGACCGCCTCAGGACCGCCCTCGCATCGGCGTAGGAGGCATCTGCCGACTGCGCAGCGTCGACAGCGAGTCCGCAGAGGTCGTGCACGGGAGAGTGACGCTACACGGATTCCGGCCGCCGAAATCGCCCGAGTCCGTAAGGATTTCGTGTCAAAGCGGCGCTCCGAAGCCCCGCTACACTGGGCAGGCTCTCGCGCTGGTGGCGGAATTGGTAGACGCGCTAGGTTGAGGGCCTAGTGGCCGCTTGAGGCCGTGGAGGTTCAAGTCCTCTCCAGCGCACTCGCAAGCCCCGCTTCGCGGGGCTTGCGATCGGCACTACCGCGGGCCCGCTTCTCGCCTTTGTGTAGCGACGCAGGTGCGGGCGATCGCCTGCCCTAGCGACGGTACCCACAGTGCACCTGCCGGCTCGAGTCCGTGCCTATCGCTTTCCGGAGCGCAGCGGAGGAAAGCGAAAGGTCCGTTGACGTCGTCCGCTACGCCCTCTACGCTTCTCACGAACACACGTTCGTCCAACGAACGGGAGGAAAGCATGCTGACGGGCAGGCAACAAGAAATTTGGGACTTCCTCGTCGAGTACGTCGACCGGCACGGCTATCCGCCGACGGTGCGGGAGATCGGGGAGCGGGTCGGACTGGCCTCGCCCTCGACCGTCCACGCCCACCTCGCGAATCTCGAGCGCGCGGGCTTCCTGAAGCGGGACCCGACGAAGCCGCGTGCGCTGGAGTTGTTGCAGCACCGTCGGCGCGAGCAAGCGCCCGCCGCGGAAATGTCCGTGTTGCAGTTGCCGCTCGTCGGACAGATCGCGGCCGGCGCCCCGCTGCTCGCAGAAGAGCACGTCGAGGACTACGTCGGGATGCCTGAGGAGCTGACTCGTGGCGGCGCCGACTTCCTGCTCCGCATCAAGGGCGACTCGATGATCGACGCCGGGATCCTGGACGGTGACCTCGTCGTGGTCCGCAAGCAGGACACGGCCCGCAACGGCGACGTCGTCGTGGCCCTTGCAGGCGACGACGAGTCGGCGGAAGAGGCGACGGTCAAGACTTTCTACCGCGAGGACAGCCGTGTGCGCCTCCAGCCGGAGAACTCTGCGCTCGAGCCGATCTACGCGCAGCACGTCCAGATCCTCGGCAAGGTCGTAGGGGTGTTCCGGGCGCTGTGACCGAGCTTCGGCCCCTGTACCGCAACCTGGAGCAGGAGCTGCTCGCGCTGCTCCGGGGCGCCTCGCTCGAGTGCCCGGTCTGCGGCGAGTTCGTGCTCCACCGGGGACACGAGATCGCCTGCAACGAATGCGGGATGAGCGTCGGTCCGCGGGTCGGGTTCGAGAAAGGCGGGCTACAATTGAGCTCGCAGGCCGGGTGACCGCGGGGGCCTCGAGCCTCCGAGGAAAGTCCGGACACCGAAGGGCAGGACGCTGGGGAAACCCCAGGCGGCGAAAGCCGACGGAAAGTGGCACAGAAAGGAGACCGCCTCCGGCGACAACTCTCCGGAGACGCCGGCGGTAAGGGTGAAACGGTGGGGTAAGAGCCCACCAGCGTCGTGGTGACACGGCGGCTGGCCAAACCCCGTCCGGTGCAAGGCGAAGCAGGTTCCGACGACGCGGCCCGCCGAGGAACCGGGTACGCCGCTCGAGCCGTCGGGCGACCGACGGCCTAGAGAGATGGTCACCCTCGACAGAATCCGGCTTACAGGCCTGCTACCGAGAAAGCCCTGGAAACGGGGCTTTCTCTATTGGACCCGATTCGCCGGGGACTCGTCACGTTTCCGCTCCGACGGGCGAACGCGGCGGTCTCCTTGGAACCGCTCGGCCCGGGCGCCCGGCCTTCGCCCTTCGGGCTGTGCCGGCTTCGCTTCGAACCGCGGCCAGACCGTACCACGTGGGGCGGATGGTCTCAAGAAGGGGAAGTTTCCTTCTTTCGGTTGTTTGCCGTTATAGCAAACTTCTTATTAGAGAAAACATATTCCTGATACTCTGGGTTCGCAATGGCGGCAAACGCACCCCTCCGAGAGAACGACCTTGTCGACGCGGCCGTTTCGTGGCTGCGAGACCGCGTTCCAGCGTCGTGGACGGTCGAGCCTGCCAGTCGGCCCGAACTCACGATTGGCCCAGGTCGCGCAGATGCCGCGATTGAGATCCGCAGCCCCGGTATCTACGCCACGCTCGCCGTCGAGGCGAAGCGCTCTCTCGGACCGCGCGACGTCGCTGGCCTCTTCGGGAGCATCGGGCGGACGCTTCGGGCACTCTCGCCGAAAATCCCGATCCTTCTCGTTGCGCCCTGGCTCAGCCTCCGCACGCGCCAGTTGTTGGCCGCGGAAGGCGTCAACTACATCGACCTCACTGGGAACGCGCTCGTCCGCCTTGAGAACCCGGCCCTCTTCATCCAGTCAGAGGGCGCCGACCGCGATCCATCACCCGCCCCGCGCGGCAAGGCGCGCGTCCGAGGGCCAAAAGCGGGTCGGCTGATCCGAACCCTCGTCGACGTCCGCCCGCCGTACGGCGTTCGCGACCTTGGCGAGGCGATCGGCCTCGCTCCCGGCTACATCTCGCGACTCCTCGATGCCCTGGACGACGAGGCACTCGTCGGGCGCACGAAACGCGGCCGCGTCGAATCGGTCGACATCGCTGGCCTCCTCGGGCGCTGGGCAGAGAGCTACGAGCTCTTCAGCTCCAATGACGCCCAGCCGTACCTCGCCGCACGCGGCGCGAAAGAGGCGCTCTCTCGTCTTGCCGACATTCCCGTCGCTGACCAGCCCGCCGTCACCGGCTCGTTCGCCGCCGTCCGCGTCTCGCCCGTCGCAGCGCCCGCGCTCCTGACTGTCTACGTCAATGACGTGGATGCCGTGGCCGACGCACTCGGTCTCATCCCGGCGGATCAGGGCGCAAACGTCGTCTTGCTCCGCCCATTCGACCCGATCGTATGGGCGCGCACAGACGACGAAAACGGCGTGCGGTACGTCGCGCCGTCGCAAGCCGCCATCGACTGCCTCACAGGCAACGGCCGCATGCCGGCTGAAGGCGAGGCACTCATCCAGTGGCTAATTGCGAACGAGCAAGCCTGGAGGCTGGATTCGCTCGCCGAGGTGAGCAGGCGCGAGACGGAGTAATGGCTGCAGTAGACCCGCAATACGTCGCGGCGCGGCGCGTGCTTCTCGACGCGCTCGAGGCGCTCGCCGCCCAAGAGCGCGCGGTGATCGTCGCCGGAGCGCAGGCGATCTACCTGCGCACCGGCGAGGGCGAGATCGGCATTGCGCCATACACGACCGACGGCGACCTCGCGATCGACCCAACGATGCTCCGCGACGAGCCGCGGCTCGAAGCCGCGATGCGTGCGGCAGCGTTCACGCCGAGCCTTACCGAACCAGGCGTCTGGCTCACATCCGTGACCGTCGACGGTGACGAGCTCACTATCCCGATCGATCTGATCGTTCCCGAAGGCGTTGCGCCGCCGGGCGGGCGTCGCGGCGCCCGCCTCGGACTACATGGCAACCGCGCTGCGCGCCGCGCGGTTGGCCTCGAAGCAGCACTCGTCGATCACTCCCCGATGACCGTCACGGCTCTCGAACCCTCCGACACGCGCGAGGTCGAGGTCGAGGTCGCCGGCGTCGCAGCACTCCTCGTCGCCAAAGCGCACAAGATCCACGACCGACTCCAATCAAACCGACCCGGAAGAGCCGAGGACAAGGACGCCGCGGACGTCTACCGGCTCATGCAGACGACCTTGCCGACCGACGTTGCCGCCCGACTCGTGGCGCTCCGGGAGCACGAGAAAGCGCGAGCCGTAACCGAGGCCGCGATCGGTTATCTCGTCGAGCTCTTCGGGCGCCGAAGTGGCGACGGCGTGCAGATGGCCGTCCGAGCTCTTCAGCTCGCGATCCCCGAAGAGCAGGTCGCGACCCTTGCGGTGGATTACATCGGCCGCTTGACGGCGCCGCTCGGAGATTCGTTGGATCCGCTCAGAGGCTAGGAGCACATGGCAGACATCGTTCCTTCGATCCGCTACGCGCCCGATGACCCGCGTCCGGTTGGGTTCGCGGAAGAGGTGAGCCCCGCGCATCTCGGATCCACTGGAGATGCACTTGCTGCGGTTGCGGCTGCCGTCAACTCTGTCCGCGCTCGTCTTGCGGCGGGGACGGGACACTGGAACAGCCCGATCGTCACTGACGGACGAATCGCCCTTCCCGAGGGGGATGCGAACGACCACGGGCGCTCCGGCGTGCTGAACGTCTACCGCCTGCGATAGGCGGGCGAAGCAGGCCTGCCGAACAGCAAGCTGCGCTGATTGGGTCGTACCACTCGCTGAACTTGACAGTGCCTGTCCGTGGTGAGAGGCTCCCGCGATGCGAAGTGGTATAAGCCACTTCGCCTCATCGGTTGACCGAAGGAGGAAGCAAGAATGAGGAGCCCGCGTCGTATCGCTGCGTTCGTTTTCCTCGTGGCCCTCGCCGCCGCGCTCCCGCTCGCCGGGGCGCAAGCGTCGACGAGTGTGCGCGGAAGCAACGGCGACCATCACGGCAAGGCGGTGGTCGGCTACTTCATCGAGTGGGGCATCTACGGCCGCAATTACCTGGTCAAGAACGTCGCGACGAGCGGCTCGGCGGCCAGGCTGACCGTCGTCAACTACGCCTTTGGGAATGTCGCTCCGGATGGCGCCGGCAGCGTCGTCTGCAAGCTCGGCGACGAGTGGGCCGACTACCAAAAGCCGTGGGCGGCTTCGGAGTCCGTCTCCGGTCACGAGATCACCTGGCCGGGCCCGATCCTCGGCAACTTCCAGCAACTCCAGGAGCTGAAGCAACGCTATCCGAACGTGAAGGTCGTGATCTCGCTCGGAGGCTGGACCTGGTCGAAGTACTTCTCCGACGCGGCGCTCACCCAACAGTCGCGCCAGCGACTCGTCTCTTCCTGCATCGACCTCTTCATCAAGGGCAACCTGCCCGACCCGGGCTGGGGAGGAATGGGTGGGCCCGGCGCAGCCGCCGGCATCTTCGACGGGATCGACATCGACTGGGAGTGGCCCGGCTCGGAAGGAAACACCGGGAACGTCATCCGGCCGGACGACAAGCAAAACCTCACGAAGCTTCTGGCGGAATTCCGCAAGCAGCTCGATCAGTTCGGTCGACAGACGGGGAGGAAGTATCTGCTGACCGCGTTCCTCCCTGCGGCTCCGACCAAGATCGATGCGGGCTTCGAGGTCGACAAGATCTTCAAGTCCCTCGACTTCGCGACGGTCCAGGGCTACGACCTGCACGGCGCGTGGGAGTCGAGCACGAACCATCAGTCGAACCTGTTCACCTCGGGAAACGACCCCGCGAATCCGCGCTACTCCGTCGACGACACGGTCGAGAGCTACGCACGCCGCGGTGCACCGCGTAACGAACTCGTCATCGGCGTGCCGTTCTACTCGCGGGGCTGGAGCGGGGTGAATCCGGCGAACCAGGGCCTGTACCAGCCGGCGGCTGGACCAGCGCCGGGCACCTGGGAGGCCGGCGTCGACGACTACAAGGTGATCAAAGGGCTGAGCGGCTTCACGCGCTACCAGGACGAGACGAGCGGCGCGGCCTGGGTGTTCGACGGTTCGACCTTCTGGACGCTCGACGATCCACCAGTGCTGAAGGCCAAAGCCGAATATGTCAACGAGAACGACCTGGGCGGGATCATGTTCTGGGAGCTGAGCGGCGACACCGCCTCCGGTGATCTGATTCACGCCATCACCTCCGGTCTCTCCAAGGACGACGACTGAGGTCGGACGGACGCAGAGCCCCGCTTCGGCGGGGCTCTGCGCGCTAGCGTCGAAGCGTGCGTCGAGCCACGCTCGCGGGGGTCCTGCTCGCTCTTGCGTTCCCGGCCGGAGCGTTCACTGCGTCTCGGCCGGGTCCGCCGCCGAAGACGCCGATCCCGCGAGAGCCGGCACGACTCGCGGCGGCGCTGGTCCGGACGACGGGGGCACTGCGCGCAGCGCTTGCCGGCTGGCCGCCGGCTTCGCCTCCGCCGCTCGACGTCACGCTGCCGGCGCTGTATCAGCAGCGGATCGAGCGACTCCTGTCCCGTGACGACCGGCTCGCCCGCGCCGTGCTGTCGCGTCTCCCCTCGATGCTGGCCGCTCACGTGCGCGACGACGTCGTCGCGCATCGAGGTCTCTCGCGCCTGACCCCGCCGCTGCACATCGAGTCGATCCGAATCGCAATCGCAGCGCCCGCGGCCGGCCTGCGTACGTACTACGGAGAAGCGCAGCGCCGCTTCGGCGTCCCCTGGTCGGTCCTCGCCGCGGTCAACTTCGTCGAGTCCGACTTCGGGCGGATTCGCAGCGCCAGCGCCGCGGGCGCGCAGGGGCCGATGCAGTTCTTACCGTCGACCTGGCGCCGGTACGGTCTCGGCGGCGACGTGCACGATCCCCACGACGCGATCCTCGGCGCGGCGAACTTTCTCGGCGCCGCGGGCGCGCGCCGCGACCTGCCCGGAGCGTTGTATGCGTACAACCCGTCGCGCGTCTACGTGGACGCGGTCCGCCGCTACGCACGCTGGATCGGACGAGACAGGCTCGCGTTCCTGACGTACTACAGCTGGCAGCTGTTCGCGAAGACGACACGCGGCGAACGCCGCCTGACCGGGCCCGGACTTCGCTAGCAACGGAGCGCGACTTCGAGCGCCGTACCAGACCCAGGGGCCGTGCGCAGGCTGAAGTCGCCGCCGATCGAAGCGCTGCGTGCACGAATGTTGCGCAGTCCCTGCCCTGCGGCCGTTTCCGCTCCGTCGAAACCTGCGCCGTCGTCGACGATCGTCACGAACCTGCGTCCCTCGCGCTCCTCGATCCGGACCTCGGCGCATGTCGCGCCGGCGTGCTTTCGCGCGTTTGCCAGACCCTCCTGAACGATCCGGAACACCTCGATCTGCTCGTCGGGATCGAGGCGCGTGCGCGGGTCGATCTCGATCTCGACGTCCAGTGCGCCGTCCGCGGTGAGGAACTCGACGTAGCGGCGAAGCGCCGCATCGAAGGGCGCGCTGCCGCTCGCGGACGAGAGTGCCAGGATCGCGAAGCGAGCCTCCTGTTGCGCAGCGGTCGCCGCTTCCTTGATCTGCGGGGCGAGCGCCGTCGCCGAGCCGCCGCTCTCGAGCATTGTCGCGTGCGTCGAGATCGCGAACAGATACTGCGCAAGCCCGTCGTGGATCTCACGCGCAACGCGCGCACGTTCGTCCGCCACGGCGCGGCCGAACTCTGCCGCGCGAATGGCGCGCCAGACGCCGAGCACCAGCACTGCGTACCCGAGCACGCGAAGGAAGTCGCCCTGCGACACCCGATCCGTACCGAGCAGCGGCGTGAAAACGAAGTACAGCGACGAGAAGAGGAGCAGAGACGCCGCGAGCCCGAGCCAGCCGTCGAGATCCTCCCCGCGGTTTCGGAAGCGCCAGCCGAATCCGAGGAGCGCGATCAGGAAGAGCAAGGCCTGCGCCGAGTACGCCGCCATCAGCGAAGGCGAGGGCGTGTCGTCCGAGCTGGGCGTCACCAGATTCGGAAGCGCCTCGCCGACGGAATAGAGCAGCGCCCAGAGGACGGCGACGGACATCAGGATGAACAGCAGCCAGGCGCCGAGGACGCGCTCCTTCTTAGCCGTTCGTCCCTTGGCGAACGGCGCCGCCGCGATGCAGATCGTCGCGAACGTTCGGGACACGACCAGGGCCCACGCGCCGGTGTTGCTCGGGGCACGCTCGGCGATCGCCGGGCCGACGATGAATGCGATGTTCGAGACCGAGACCATGAAGAAGCCGATCGACAGCAGCACATCCGTGCTGCGGCCGTCGGCGCTGAACCGGGCGCCGGTCAGCACCGCGACGAGCGCCGCGGCAAGGGCGATTCCCGTCGCGAGCACCAGCCGGAGATGCGGCAGGGCATAGCTCGTGGGCAGGCTCGCGTGCGTCAGGAAGAGGGCGAGCGAAGCCCCGAGGAGCCCGACGAGCAGCACTTCGCCCGCGAGCCAGGCCTGATATGCGTCCCTGTTGTCCTGCCGCACAATCATGGTTGTCGGCAGGAAGAACCCCGCGGATGAGCGTGTGCCCGAACGGATCCTGATCGTCGACGACCATCCGCTGACGCGGAGCGCGCTCGGCGCGCTGCTGCAGCAGCACGGTTTCGACGTGGTCGGCGAGGCCGGGGACGGCGAGGCGGCGATCGAGCAAGCGAGGGAGCTGCACCCGGACCTCGTCCTCCTCGACCTCTCCCTGCCCGGAATGAACGGACTCGAGGCGCTCCCGAAGCTGCGCGACGCTGCACCGAGCGCCGAGGTGGTCGTGCTGACCGCGAGCGGAACCGAGGAGAACCTCCTCGCGGCGATCAGGGCAGGCGCGGCCGGCTACCTCCTGAAGAGCGAGCCGCCGGAGCGAATCGTCGAGTTTCTCCGTGGTGTGGCGCAAGGGGAGGCGGCGCTTTCCGGCGCGATCGCGCGGCGGCTCCTGGAGACGGTTCGAGCGACGGGCGGCCGCGAGACCGGCGTGCCCGACGCGATCGCCCAGTCTCTGAGCGCTCGGGAGGTCGAAATCCTGCTCTTGCTGGACGAGCATCTCGATACGCACGACATCGCGAGGCGCCTCTTCATCTCGGAGCACACGGTCCGGTCGCACGTCAAGAGCCTGCTCCGGAAGCTCGACGTCTCCTCGCGGAAGGAGGCGCTCGAGGCGTTGGAGCGCGCCAGGCGTTAACCGGAGTAATCACCCACGGTGAGTGATGCCGTTCCTCAAATCCGGGCGATGAGAAAACCCCCTTTGGGCCCGATGATTGAGCCAGTTGCTCTTGATCCTTCCGGAGCGGTGGCACCCTTCCGGAGCACTGGCGTCAGAACTCAGCGGCTCGCGGCCGGCTCACAGAGCCGGCCGCTTGGTTTTTGTGCCCCATCAGGCAATACACGCCGGCTTCTGGCCCGCGACCACGCGGCGCCAGAGTCCACCCTCGCGCTCGCCAAGGCTTCTAGCCTTGCCGACCGCGAGTGCGGCCTCTGACTTGGTGCTCGCGACCCAGAAGGGCGGCAGCATTACCTGAAGGGGCACTAGGCCGAAAAGCCTTCGAGCGCTGCTGCAACAACGCGCGGGAGGACCTCGAGGTTGTACCCGCCCTCGAGCACGGCCGCGATCCGCGGGGCGAGCGATGCGCAGCGGCGGGCCAGCTCACGGAACCCGCCGTCGGTCACATGCTGGTCGACGAGATACAGGCGCTCGGCCTCGTGAGCGTCGAATCCAGCGGAGACCAGAAGCAAGTCCGGCTCGAATCGCCGAACCGCAGGCGCGACGTGCCTGTCGAAGGCCTCCAGCCACTCGCGGTCGCGCAGTCCGGGAGGGAGCGGCACGTTGAGGGTGGTCTCGCGCTGCTCGCCGGGGCCGCCCGTTCCGGGAAAGAACAGCGGCGCGTACTGGTGCAGCGATGCGTAGAGCACCGAGTCGTCGTCCCAGAAGACCTCCTGCGTTCCGTTGCCGTGATGGACGTCGAAGTCGACGATCGCGACCCGGCCCGCGCCTTCGTGTTGCATCGCCCGCGCCGCGACCGCCACGTTGTTCAGGAGGCAAAACCCGTACGCCCGCCCCGGAGACGCATGGTGCCCGGGCGGCCGCACGAGCGCGAATCCGCCGCTGCGCGCCGCCTCGATCGCCGTGCCCGCGGCGAGGAGAGCCGCTCGGTAGCTCGTCTCCGAGGCGACGGTGTTCGGCTCGAGCTGCACGGCGGCGGTGAGCGACCTCAGCAGGTCGAGCAACCGGGCGTCGTGCACGCGCAGCACCTCCTCCTCGCTTGCGGTCCGTCCCTCGACGTAGTCGGGGAACGCCGCCAACAGCACCCTCAGACGTTCCGTCGATTCCGGATGCCCGAACGTCGGGTGGAGCTCAGCGAGCTCCGGGTGCGTCAGGACGTCGATCGGACGACTTCGGCGAGCTCGTCGAGCCCGTTCGCGCGGCCGTGCGAGAGCCCGAGCAGATAACAAAGGAGGGGGGCGCTCGTGCGCTCGCCGCTTTCGTGTGCCGCCTGCCTTGCCAGGTCGAGCAGCGTTTGGACCTCGGATCGGCTCAGCTCGAGCGCTTCGCGCTGAACACCGGTTGCAGCAGCGAGCGCATCTGCCTGTCGCGTGAGCCACTCGTTCATGGGCGCGATTCTAGGAAGCTCGCTTCGCCAGGCGTTCCGCAAGCCCGTTGAGCCCCCACTCGCGGACGAGCGCGGCCCCACCGGCCCAGTCCGGCTCCGCATCCGGGATGTCCGGCAGCGGCGCATCCGGATCCATCGCCGCGATCCGCCGATACATCCGGAGCTCGTCGGCCTGCGCGGCGAAGCGGCCTGCATCGAGCGCACTCTCGAGCGATCCGAATTGGCGGATCACGTCCGCCGCGGTCTTCGGCCCGACGCCCTTTGCGCCCGGCAGCTTGTCCGAGGGATCGCCTCGCAGCGCGATGAAATCGGGGACCTGCTGCGGCTCGACCCCGTACCGCTCGCGCACCTCTGCCGGGCCGATGCGCGACATCTCCGACACGCCCCTGGTCGGGAAGAGGATGACCGTACTGTCGCCGGCGAGTTGGTACGCGTCGCGGTCGCCCGTCGCCACGACACACGTTCCTTTGCGCGCCTCCTCGGCACGCACCGCGGCGGCGAGGAAATCGTCGGCCTCGTACCCCGCAGCCTTCGCCGCGACGAAGCCGAGCGCTTCGACGAGCTGGGGCAGCATGTCGAGCTGCTCGAGGAGCTCCTTGTCGAACACGCGCCCTCCCTGGTAGCCGGGGAAGAGCTCGTTGCGGTAGGTCGGGCTGCCGATCGAGTCCCAGCCGACCAGCACGGCGCGTGGGGACTCCATCTCCCAGAGCCGGATGACCATGTTCGTGAACCCGACGACTGCGTTGCGACGAATCGACTTCGGCAGTGCGTGGTAGGCGCGGTGAGCGAACGAATCTCCGTCGACCGCGAGCAGCGGCGCGTTCATAGCGTCTCGTGCAGGCGCTGGATCTCGGCCATCAGCCAGTCGGTCGTCTCCTGCAGATCGTCGCTCGCTTCGAGTGGCTCGCCGTACACCACCTTCAGCTTGCCGAGTCGAACTAGCCGATCGGTGCCCTTGATCGCGGCCGGAACGAGCGGCGCGTTTGCGTCCCGAGCGATGCGCGCGGCGCCTGTGTGCGAGCGCGGCCGGTGTTTCTTCACGAGTCCTTTCCTCTGGCGAGTGCCCTCCGGGAACATGACGACGATCTCACCGTTGCGGACGAGCTCGACGGCGGTGTCCATCGCCTGCGTGTCTCCCTCTCCGCGCCGGACCTCGAAGGCGCCCGCAGCGCTGATGATCGTGGACAGGGGCCACCAGAACAGCTCCGACTTGCCCATGAAGCGCAGGTACCGCTTTGGAAAGAGGGGCAGCCCGAGCGGCCACGGGTCGAAGTTCGATACGTGGTTGGCGGCGAGGACGAAGCCCCCGTCCTGGGGAAGGTTCTCGGTTCCCCGCGCCTCGAGACGGTAGAGCCAGCGGAAAGGCTGGCTCAAATAGGCGATGACTCGGTACGCCGTGGAGGGACGCGGCATTCGACGGAGTATCTCCTGCCGCTACCCTCGTGCGGATGCCGAAGACCGATCCCAAGCGAAAGCTCGTCATCGTCGAGTCGCCGGCGAAGGCGAAGACGATCGCGGGCTACCTCGGCCCGGGCTTCGACGTCGCCTCCAGCATCGGCCACATCCGCGACCTGCCGGAACGCGCCGCAGACATCCCGGAGAAGTACAGGAAGGAACCGTGGGCGCGGCTCGGCGTCGACGTCGAGCGCGACTTCGCGCCCTTGTACGTCGTCGACCGCGAGAAGAAAGATCGCGTCACCGAGCTGAAGAAGAGGCTCAAGGATGCCGACGAGCTCTACCTCGCGACGGACGAAGACCGCGAGGGCGAAGCGATCGCCTGGCACCTGACGCAGGTCCTGCAGCCGAAGGTGCCGGTGCGGCGGATGGTCTTCCACGAGATCACGCGCCCCGCGATCGACGAGGCGCTCGAGCACACGCGCGACATCGACGACCGACTCGTCGACGCGCAGGAGACGCGCCGCATTCTCGACAGGCTCTACGGTTACGAGGTCTCGCCCGTCCTCTGGAAGAAGATCACGCAGGGCCTCTCGGCGGGACGCGTGCAGTCCGTCGCCACACGACTCGTCGTCGAGCGCGAGCGCGAGCGGATGCGCTTCCGTGCTGCCGAGTACTGGGACATCGACGGGACGTTCACGCCCGGCCCGTTCGCGGCCCGCCTCGTGCAGGTCGACGGCAAACGAATTGCGCAGGGGCGCGACTTCACGCAGCAGGGTGAGCTTCGCGACCCGGACGTCGTCCAACTCGACGAGGCGCGCGCGCGCAAGCTCGCCGACGCGCTCGAGGGCAGTGCGTTCCAGGTTCGAAGCGTCGAGGAAAAGCCGTACTCGCGGCGTCCCGCTGCGCCGTTCATAACGTCGTCCCTGCAGCAGGAGGCCTCACGCAAGTTGCGGTTCACGGCGCAGACGACGATGCGCGTCGCGCAGCGCTTGTACGAGAACGGCTACATCACGTACATGCGCACCGACTCGACGACGCTGTCCGAGTCGGCGCTCACCGCGGCACGCCATCAGGCGCGCGAGCTGTACGGGGCCGAGTACGTGCCGGACGCGCCGCGACGGTACGACAGAAAGGTCAAGAACGCGCAGGAGGCGCACGAGGCGGTGCGCCCCGCCGGCGACCGCTTCCGCACGCCGCAGCAGGTCGAGCGCGAGCTGTCGCGCGACGAGCACGCGCTGTACGACCTGATCTGGAAACGGACGATCGCCTCGCAGATGAAGGACGCGAGCGGCCAGACCGTGTCGATTCGCGTCGGCGCGCAGTCCCGCGACGGCGAAGACGCCGAGTTCGGCGCCGCCGGCACCGTGATCACGTTCCGCGGCTTTCTCGCCGCCTACGAAGAGGGCCGTGACGACAACGGAAAGGACGAAAAGGAACAACGCCTTCCCGCGCTGACCGAGGGCGACGAGCTGGTCGCCGAACAGCTCGAACCTCAGGGCCATTCGACCACGCCGCCGGCGCGCTTCACAGAGGCGACGCTCGTGCGCGCACTCGAGGAGCGTGGCATCGGTCGGCCCTCCACGTATGCGTCGATCCTCGGCACGATCCTCGATCGCGGCTACGTCTTCAAGAAGGGCACGGCCCTGGTGCCGTCCTTCCTCGCGTTCGCGGTCGTTGCGCTGCTCGAACGGCATTTCACGCAACTCGTCGACTACGACTTCACCGCGCGCATGGAGGACGACCTCGACCGGATCGCGGGCGGTGACGCGGAGCGGGTCGAGTGGCTGCGCCGCTTCTACTTCGGCTCGGACGGCGACGAGGGCTTGCACGACCTCGTCACGCACCAGCTCGGATCGATCGACGCGAAGGAGATCAACACGATCGAGATCGGCGACGGAATCGCGCTCCGCATCGGTCGGTACGGCCCGTACCTCGAGCGCGGGGACGAGCGCGTTTCGGTCCCGGAAGACATCGCGCCCGACGAGTTGACAATCGAGAGAGCGAACGAGCTGCTCGAGCGCGCCGGCGGCGACGAGCGGGAGCTCGGTGTGCACCCCGAGACCGGCCGCAAGGTGGTCGTGCGCGCCGGTCGCTTCGGGCCGTACGTCGCCGAGTTGCCCCCGGACGACGACTCGAAGGACAAGCCGAAGACGGCTTCGCTCTTCAAGACGATGTCACTCGAGACGATTACCTTCGACGAGGCGCTGAAGCTCCTCTCGCTCCCCCGCACGCTCGGCGCTGCCCCCGACGGCGAAGAGGTCACGGCCCAGAACGGGCGCTACGGCCCGTACATCCAGAAAGCCAAGGAGACCCGCAGCCTCGAGAGCGAGGAGCAGTTGTTCACGATCACGCTCGAAGAGGCCTTGCAGCTCCTCGCCCAGCCGAAACACCGTCGTCGCCGTGGCCAGGCTCAGGGGCCGCTGCGCGAGCTGGGCGCCGACCCCGGGACGGGCAAGCCGATCACCGTGCGCAGCGGCCGCTTCGGCCCCTACGTGACGGACGGCGAGACGAACGCGAGCCTGCGGACGGGCGACGACCCCGAATCCGTGTCCTTCGAGCGGGCGCTCGAGCTGCTCGCCGAGCGCCGCGCGAAGGGCCCGGCCAAGCCGAGGCGGCGCGCGCGGTCGCGCTCCTAACAAACCTTTTCCGTTTCCGCGCGTCTTTCTTTACGGAGGCTTTGAACCGCCGAGGTCTTCGTGTGGAATAACACTGGGGAAGGCCGCGTTTCTTAAAACGACGGTTGACCTGGCAAAACAAGGGGAATCTTCTTACAGTGCGAAGGTTTGCAGCTACCCCCGAAGCGGAGCGAAAGGACTGAGACACCCCACTTGACGCAAAACCAGCTTCACGACTTGCTTGAGACCGAAAGCGCCCGCTCGCTCGTCGAGAACGGCGAGGAGCGCGGCTTCATCGAGCCTGCCGAGCTGGAGGCCTTCGCGCTGGAGCACGATCTTCAGGACGAGGAGATCGAACAGCTGGCGGTCGAGCTCCAGACGATCGGACTCGAGATCGGGCGTCCCGCCGCGGACAAGGAGAAGACGCCCGAGCCGCAGGTCAACCTCGAGGCCGCTGAGCCCACCGGCGCGGGCGACAGCCTGCAGCTGTTCCTCGCCGATGTCGGACGTCACAAGCTGCTGACGGCGCACGAAGAGGTCGTGCTCGCCAAGGCAATCGAGCGCGGAGATCTGATCGCGAAGCGGCGCATGATCGAATCCAACTTGCGCCTGGTCGTCTCGATCGCGAAGGGTTACCGGGGTCTCGGCGTGCCGTTCCTGGATCTGATCCAGGAGGGAACGCTCGGGCTGAACCGCGCCGTGGAGAAGTTCGACTGGCGCCGCGGCTACAAGTTCTCGACGTACGCGACCTGGTGGATCCGCCAGTCTGTGCAGCGCGCGGTGGCGAATCACGCCCGGACGATCCGCGTACCGGTTCACGTCGTCGAGCGGCAGCAGAAGCTGTCGCGCGCCGCGCGCCGGCTCGAGGTCGAGCTCGGCCGCGAGGCGACGAAGGAGGAGCTGGCGGAGGCGACCGGCTTGCCGATCCAGCACGTCGACGAAGCGCTCGGCGCCGCGCAGGCCTCGGTCTCGCTGAACCAGACCGTGGGCGCGGACGACGAGGGCGAGCTCGGCGACCTGTTCGCAGACCGCGAAGCGGCCGATCCGTTCGACGAGGCGGAGGAGTCGCTGCGCCGCCAGGGCGTCCGGAAGGCGCTCGATGCCCTGCCTGAGCGCGAGCGGCGGATCCTCGAGCTGCGGTTCGGATTCGAAGGCGAGCCGTGGACGCTGGAGGCGATCGGGCACGAGCTCGATCTGACCCGCGAGAGGGTGAGGCAGCTGGAGGGCCAGGCGCTGGCGCGCCTTGCCGCCCTCCGGGACATGATCTCCATCGCTGCCTGAGCGAAGCCAGAGCGATCGAAGACTGAAGGGGCGCCGGAAGGCGCCCCTTCTGCATACTCGCGGCGAGATGGCCGAAGTGCATGAATGCATCGTCGAGGTTGCGCCGATTCGCGCCGAGCCGGACCCGGCCGCGGAGCAGGTGACCCAGGCGCTCCGCGGCGAGCCGCTCACGATCGTGGAAGAGCGGGACGGCTGGGCCTGGATCCGGACCGCGTACGACTATCCGGGCTGGGTCGACCGCGCCGCGCTCGGGCCAGGGACAGTCCCTGAGAGATGGCTCTCGCAGCCACGTCCGGGCGAGCCGGTCGAGGAGGCGCGCCGCTACCTCGGCAGCCCGTATCTCTGGGGCGGGATGACCGAGCGCGGCATCGACTGCTCCGGTCTTGTCCATATGAGCTATCGAGCGCTGGGCCGGCTGGTGCCCCGCGATGCCGACCAGCAGGAGGAGGCCGGCAGCCCGATCGAGGAATCCGACCTCCGGCCCGGTGACCTCATCACCTACGGTGATGCCGACGAGAGCGCAGCAACGCACGTGGCGTTCTGGCTCGGAGACGGACGCATTCTCCACTCGACCGAGCGAGAGGACGCCGCCGGCGTGGTCGAAGAACGCGAACCGGAGCATCTTCGTGCGCAGCGGCGCAAGCTCTTCCGCCTCTAACCGTGCGCGGCTCTGTACGTCCTTGTAAGAATCACCGGATAGCGATTCACGCGGAGGCCGCCCGGCCGCCGACGACACGGGAGGTGGAAGACGTGACACGGAGGGATCGCTCGACGCTGTTCGCGAGCTTTGCAGTGCTTGCGATCGGCGTTGCGCTCCTCGCGGCCGCGTGCGGCGGCGGCGGTAACAAGGCGGAGGAAACCACTGCGACCGCAACCGGCGGCGGCGGTGGCTCGACCGAGCAAAAGACATTCCCCAACTTCCGCATCGTCTACGACACGGGAACCGACTACCTCGACCCGGGCCTGTCGTACACCGTCCAGGGCTGGGCAGTGATGTGGAACGTCTACCTGAGCTTGCTCGGGTACAAGCACGTTGCCGGCCCCGACGGCGCGACGCTCGTGCCCGCACTCGCGCAGGACATGCCGGACATCTCCGCAGGCGGCAAGACCTACAAGCTGAAGCTGCGCACGGGCTTGAAGTACTCAGACGGCAAGGCCGTGAAGGCAAGTGACTTCAAGTACACCGTCAAGCGCCTCTTCCAGGTCGACTCGCCGGGCGTCGGCTTCTTCACGAACATCGTCGGCGCCGACGCGTTCTCGAAGACGAAGAAGGGCGATATCACAGGCATCGTCACAAACGATGCGACCGGCGAGATCACGATCAAGCTCGTCAAGGCACAGGGTGACTTCCAGAACATCCTCGCGACGATCTTCGCGGCGCCCGTGCCGACGGGGACGCCTGCCAAGGACCAGTCCACCACCCCGATCCCCTCGACTGGTCCGTACATGATCCAGAGCTACAAGCCGAACCGCAGCTTCGTCGTCGTGCGGAACCCGAACTTCAAGCCCACGGCGAACGTCCCGGCGACCAACCCGGACAAGATGACGTTCAAGATCGTCGAGGACGACTCGGCCGCGCTGCAGCAGGTGATCAACGGCCAGTCGGACTACGACTTCCATCCGATCCCCGTCGACCGGCTCGCCGACGTGCAGCAGAAGTACGGCGACCAGCTGAAGATCTACACGCCGGCGAACACGTACTACTTCTTCATGAACACGCGCTTGGCGCCGTTCGACAAGCTCAAGGTGCGGCAGGCCGTCAACTACGGGATCGACCGGAATGCTCTCGTGCGTCTGTATGGCGGTCTCGCAACGCCGACGGAGAACATCCTCCCGCCGACGTATCCGCAGTACAAGAAGCACAACCTCTATCCGCACGACCTCGCAAAGGCCAAGCAGCTGATCCAGCAGGCCGGCGCGAAGGGTGTCGCGGTCACGGTCTGGACGTCCAACCGCGACACGGCGAAGAAGCCGGCCGCTTATCTGCAGGACGTCCTGAACCAGATCGGCCTGAAGGCGAGCCTGAAGGTGATCGACGCCTCGATCTACTGGACGACGATCGGCAACCAGGCGACCAAGGCTTCGGTCGGCTTTGCAGACTGGTTCCAGGACTACCCGCACCCGCTCGACTGGTTCGACGTGCTGCTGAACGGGGAGCGGATCACTCAGACCCACAACAACAACTACTCGAACTACGACAACAAGTCGGTCAACGCCACGATCGACAAGCTGAAGACCGAGCCGGAGCTGACGGACGCGGTCAATCAGCAGTGGGCCCAGGTCGACGACACGATCATGAAGGACGCCGGGTGGGCCCCGTACGTGAACCGCCAGTTCACGGACTTCTTCAGCTCGAAGGTGGACACGGGCTGCTACCTCAACCACGTGCTGTACCAGTTCGACTTCAGCCGGATCTGCATGAAGTAAGGAGCGTCGAAAGAGGAATACTGAGGGCGCCCCTCGAGGGCGCCCTCAGTACCTATGGCGACTCAGACCAGAGACTCAACTCGCGAAGGCGCCTCCGACCTCTCGCTCGACACCGCGGCGGTTCTGGCGGGGGAAGAGCACGGGCCGATCGAGGGGCGGAGCCCCTGGTATCTCGCCTGGCGCCGGCTCCGCCGTAACTACGTCGCTCTCTTTTCGCTCTTCGTCTTCATCCTGATCGTCGTCTGCTGCGCCCTCGCGCCGGTGTACGCGAATCACGTTGCGCATACCGACCCGTACACGAATCACATCACCGACCAGGTGCGGCTGAACGGCAAGCTCATCGACGTCATCTCGGCCGCCGGGACGTACACCGATCCGAAGACCGGCGAGACGCGGGTCAGGCCCGTGACCGTCCTCGGTCCGACGTGGTGGCACGCAGGCGGGCGCTTCGTCCTCGGCGCGGACGAGAACGGCCGCGACCAAGCCGTCCGCCTCCTCTACGGCGGCCGCAACTCGCTCAAGATCGGCATTGGTTCGGCACTGATCTGCGTCATCCTCGCCGTGTTCTTCTCGCTGCTCGCGGGTTACTACGGCGGCTGGGCGGACTGGATCATCACCCGCGCCTACGACCTGATCTGGGCGTTTCCGGTGATCCTGCTCGCGATCGCGATCGGGGCCGCTCTGGCAATCGGCGGCATCCACTGGAACTTAGGCCTGTTCGAAATCAATCTCGCCGGTGAGAGCCTGTGGATTCCGACGCTTGTCATCTCCTACGTGCTCGTGCCGTACATCGGCCGGCCGCTGCGTGGGCAGATTCTCTCGCTGCGTGAGAAGGAGTTCGTCGAGGCTGCGATCGCGCAGGGCGCAGGCAGCTTCCGGATCATGTTCGGCGAGATCCTTCCAAACATCGCTTCGAGCGTCCTCGTCTTCTTCGCCCTGATCGTGGCGAACAACATCCTGCTCGAGGCGGCGCTCTCGTTCCTCGGCGCGGGCGTCCAGCCGCCGAATCCGTCCTGGGGCACGCTGATCGCCGACGGGCAGGTGCGCATCGTCACCGCTCCATGGCTGACACTCGTTCCGGGGCTCGCAATCGTCCTGACTGCGGTGTCGCTGAACATCTTCGGGGACGGCCTCCGCGACGCGCTCGACCCGCGGGCCAAGGTGAAGATCGAACACTGATGGTCGCCTTCGTCATCAGACGAGTAATCGGCGCAGTCCTCGTCCTCTTCGCCGTCAGCGTGCTCGTGTTCGCGGTCTTCGTGATCGTCCCCAGCGGCGATCCGGCCGTGCGGATCGCCGGCAGGAACGCGAACGACCAGCTGATCGAGAACATCCGCCACACGTGGGGCTTCGACCGGCCGTTCTACGTGCAGTACTGGCGGATGATGGAGAAGACGTTCACCGGCGACCTCAAGAGCTACACGAACCAGACGAGCGTCACCGAGCAGATCAAGGAGGGCCTGCCGGCGACGTTCTCGCTCTCGATCGGGGCGGCGTTGATCTGGCTGATCTTCGGGATCGCAGTCGGGATCGTCGCTGCCGTCAAGGCCGGGAAGTTATCCGACCGACTCGTCACCATCCTCGCCTTGATCGGGATCTCGATGCCCGTCTTCTGGCTCGGGATCATCGTCCGCTACTACCTCGCCGAAAAACGAACCTGGTTCCCCGACGGCGAGTACGTCGGCCTGTTCGCGAACCCGGCACAGTGGTTCTTCCACCTGATCCTGCCTTGGTCGGTGCTCGCGGTGCTCTTCATCGGCTTCTACGGGCGCGTGATGCGCTCCAACATCCTCGACACCATCAACGAGGACTACGTGCGCACCGCGCGCGCGAAGGGGATCGATCCCCGTCGCGTGCTGGTGAAGCACGTCCTGCGCAACTCGATGATCCCGATCGTGACGTTGTTCGGCCTCGACTTCGCCGGAGTGCTCGGCGGAGGCGCGATCCTCACCGAGACCGTCTTCGACCTGCACGGCGTGGGCCAGTATGCCGCCCAATCGGTGCGGAACTTCGATCTGCCGCCGATCATGGGCGTCGCGCTCTACGGCGCGTTCTTCATCGTGCTCTTCAACGCGATCGTCGACTTCCTCTACGCCTATCTCGACCCGCGCATCCGGGCCACCTAGTGGCCGAGAAGCTCTTAGAAGTCAGTGATCTGAAGGTCCGCTTCCGCACGGAGGACGGTCTGGTGCGCGCCGTCGACGGAGTCTCCTTCGGGCTCGAGCGTGGCAAGGTCCTCGGCATCGTCGGGGAGTCCGGGTCCGGCAAGAGCGTCACTGCGATGACGCTCCTCGGCTTGACGCGCGGCGTGAACGCCGAGTTCGAGGGCCGTGTCGACTACAAAGGTGAGGACCTGCTCACCAAGAGCGAGGCGGAACTGCGCCGCTTCCGCGGCAACCAGATCGCGATGATCTTCCAGGATCCGATGACCTCGCTGAACCCTGTTTACCGGATCGGCGCCCAGATCAGCGAGGCGATCACGACGCACGAGGACATCGGCAAGGAGCTGGCGCGCCGCCGTGCGGTACAGCTGCTGCGCCAGGTCGGGATTCCGAATCCCGAGCGGCGCGTCGACGACTACCCGCACCAGTTCTCGGGCGGGATGCGCCAACGCGCGATGATCGCGATGGCGCTCGCGAACAACCCCGACGTCCTGATCGCCGACGAGCCGACGACGGCGCTCGACGTGACGATCCAAGCGCAGATCATCGAGTTGATCGACAAGCTGAAGGACGACTTCAACTCCTCCGTGATCCTGATCACCCACGACCTCGGCGTCGTCGCGGAGATCGCCGATGACATCGCGGTCATGTACGCGGGGCGTTTCGTCGAGTTCGGCTCGACACGCGAGATCTTCTACGACCCGCAGCACCCATACACCTGGGGCCTGCTCGGCTCGATCCCGAGGCTCGACCGCCCCAAGCCCGAGAAGCTCGCCTCGATCAGCGGTGCGCCGCCCTCGCTGATCAACCTTCCGCGCGGCTGCAAGTTCCGGCCACGCTGCCCGCATGCCTTCGAGAAATGCACCGACGAGCCCGCGCTCGAGAATCGTCTCGAAGCGCAGGGGCATCTCGACCGCTGCTGGCTGACCGTGGAGGAGAAGCGCCGGCTGCGCGAGTTGACGATTCACGGGGAGTCGGAGGCCGCGTGAGCTCCAACGGCGCGACGCCTCTGATCGAGACAGTCCATCTGAAGAAGCACTTCCCCATCAAGGCGGGGCTGCTCCAACGCGAAGTCGCGCGCGTCCATGCGGTCGACGACGTGTCGCTCCAGGTGTTCGAAGGCGAGACGGTCGGGCTGGTAGGCGAGTCCGGCTGCGGGAAGTCGACGCTGGGCCGGACGATCGTGCGGCTGCTCGAGCCGACCGCTGGTGACGTCCGGTTCGAAGGGCAGTCGATCGCGGCGTTTGGAACGCGCAGCCTGCGCCCGCTTCGGCGTGAGATGCAGATGGTGTTCCAGGATCCCTACGCGAGCCTCAATCCCCGGAAGCGTGTCGGCTCGATCATCGGGGACCCGATGAAGATCCACCGAGTCGGCGACGCCAAGGAGCGCCGGCGACGTGTCCAGGAGCTGCTGGAGATCGTCGGGCTCTCACCCGAGCACTTCAACCGCTTCCCGCACGAGTTCTCCGGCGGCCAGCGGCAGCGGATCGGCGTCGCCCGCGCCCTCGCCCTGCGGCCGAAGTTGATCGTGGCCGACGAGCCCGTCTCGGCCCTGGACGTCTCGATCCAGGCGCAGATGATCAACCTGCTGGAGGAGCTCCAGGACGAGTTCAACCTGACCTATCTCTTCATCGCCCACGATCTGGGGGTCGTCCGTCACGTGAGCGACCGGATCGCGGTCATGTATCTGGGCAAGCTGGTCGAGCTGTCGCCCGCCGAGGAGCTTTACGAGCGGCCGATCATGCCGTACACCGAGGCGTTGCTCTCGGCGGTGCCGATCCCCGACCCGGATTTGAGCCACGAACGGCAGCGGATCGTCCTCCAGGGCGACGTCCCGAGCCCGATCGACCCTCCGAGCGGCTGCCGCTTCCACCCGCGCTGCCGCTACGCGACCGAGATCTGCTCGCAGGTCGAGCCGCCGCTGGTCGATTACGGCAACGGGCATCTGGCGGCGTGCCATCACCCACTCAACGTGGATGCCGAGACGCTGGCCCGCGTCCAGGCAGCCCCGGAAACGCCGCTCGCGGCCGACGATTCGGCTCTACCACAGGATTCCAGCGGCGAAAGCATCCCCGTTCCCGAAGCGAATCCCTGAGAAGGGGTAGTTCCCTCTAAAGAGGTAGCCCATCCCGGTCGATAGATGGGCCGTGGACGCTGCTGAGCGCAAGGAGATCCTTTCCCGCTATATCGATCACACTCGCCGGTTCGACCAGGTCGCCGCGAGGCGGCGCAGCGGCGTCGGTGAGGTGATTCCGTTCAACGGCCCGCTCCAGCAACTGGAGCAGGAGCCGACGATGCGGGAGATCGAGGTCCTTCAACTGATCTCGGACGGCCTCGTGAACCGCGAGATCGGCCAGCGGCTCTTCCTGTCGGAAGAGACCGTCAAGAGCCACGTGCGCCACCTTCTCGCCAAACTCCAGGCAAGAAGTAGAGCCCACGCCGTAGCCGTGGGCTTTCGGCGCGGGCTTATCGCTTAATAGTCGGCTCAAGCCGTTCTCCCCAGCATGTGGATATCCCTCAAGTGGGGGAAGTCACGAGGCTGCGGAAAACGGAGACTACGTCGGCTCTACCA
>WNGA01000786.1_pt1 | contig 48962 bp, 48 predicted proteins | sample 5400061 | NCBI WGS metagenome assembly WNGA01 (sample SAMN13153366, study PRJNA577476) | soil metagenome | isolation source: 100 cm soil or saprolite under grassland replicate 2 | place: USA:California | collected 2016-06-15
TAGCCAGAGGACTGGATCGATGACCGAAACCGCGACGACCCCGAGGCCGCCAAAGGACGGGTCACCACCGCTCGTCGAGATGCGCAACATCAGCGTGGCGTTCGGTGGCGTCCATGCGGTATGGGACGTGACCGTGGACCTCCACGCGGGCGAGGTGGTCGGGCTGGTCGGCGGCAACGGTGCCGGCAAGTCGACGCTGATGCGGGCCCTGTCCGGGGCCCACCCGCCGGACGGGGGACAGATCCTGGTCGACGGGCGTCCGGTCTCGATCACCAACCCCCGCGACGCCAAGGCGCTGGGCATCGAGACGATCTATCAGACGCTCGCCCTGGCCGACAACATCGATGCTGCCGGCAACCTGTTCCTCGGCCGCGAGCTGACGACGCGGGCCGGGTCGCTCGACGACGCCGCGATGGAGTCGGCGACGCGCAAGGTCATCCGTCGCCTCAACCCCAATTTCAAGAACTTCAAGGCGCCTGTCGTCTCGCTCTCGGGCGGCCAGCGGCAGTCGGTCGCGATCGGTCGGGCCGTGCATTTCAACGCGCGGATCCTGATCATGGACGAGCCAACGGCAGCGCTGGGGCCGGCCGAGACCGCCCAGGTGCGGAACCTCGTCAAGCAGCTCAAGGACGAGGGGATCGGCATCTTCCTGATCAGCCACGACATCCATGACGTGTTCGACCTGTCCGACCGGATCACGGTCATGCTCCACGGCCGGCTCGTTGGGACGGTCAGGAAGGAAGACGTGACGACCGACGAGGTCCTGGCCATGATCATCATCGGCAAGCTGCCGACCGAAGTGACCCAGAAGGAGCTCGCCGAGCTCCACGGCTGATGTCGTGGCTACAGCCGCTGGAATGTCGGCGCCAGCGCCGGATAGAGCTCCCGATACCTCGCCAGCGATTCGGCGTAGGCATCTGCGTCCGGCCCGGGCTGAGCGACGGGCACGGCCGTAGCCGCCCCGTAGGCGGCTCCCTCCGAGGTGTTCACCGTCGCGATCTCGGCGCCAAGGACGTCCGCCAGGATCTGGCGCCAGAGCGGGCTCGCGGTCCCGCCGCCCGAGGCACGGATCTGGCGCGGCGCGGGCACGCCGGCCGCCACCATCAGGTCGAGGCCGTCCCGCAGGCCGAAGGCGACGCCCTCCAGCACCGCCCGGGTGAGGTGGCGCCGATCGTGGGTGAGGGTCAGCCCCACGAACGCCCCGCGGGCCAGCGGATCGGCGTGCGGACTCCGCTCTCCGGAGAGGTACGGGAGGAAGACGAGCCCATCGCTTCCGGCCGGCACGCCGGCCGACGGCGCCACCAGGTCGGCAAACGCCACGCCGGGCGCGGCCGCGTCGCGGAACCAGCGCAGGCTGCCGGCGGCCGACAGCATCACGGACATCATGTGCCAGCGGCCGGGGACGGCATGGCAGAAGGCATGGACTCGCCCGCGCGGCTCGAACAGCGGGCCGTCCGTCGTCGCGAACACGACGCCCGACGTGCCGAGCGAGAGCGCGACCGTGCCCGCCGCGACGGCACCCACGCCAACCGCGTTCGCCGCCTGGTCGCCCCCGCCGGCGACCACCGGCGTGCCGGTCCGCAGGCCGGTCATCCCTGCGGCGAGCCCGTCCACGCGTCCAGTTACGGCCGGCCCCTCGTACGTGGGAGGGAACCACGCCGGATCGAGCTCGAGGCGCTCGAGGATCTCTGCGGACCAGTCGCGCGCCGCGAGGTCGAACAGGATCGTCCCCGCCCCGTCCGCCTTGTCCACGGCATAGCCGCCGGTCAGCTGGAGGCGGACGAAATCCTTCGGCAGCACCACGTGTGCGACGCGCGCCCAGACGTCCGGTTCGTGATCGCGGACCCAGAGCAGCTTCGGGGCGGTGAAGCCGGTGAGCGCATCGTTGCCCGTGATCGCGATGAGTCGTTCGGGGCCCACCGCCGCGCGGATCGCGTCGCACTCGGCACCCGTTCGCTGGTCGTTCCAGAGAATCGCCGGCCGGAGCGGCCACCCGTCTCGGTCGAGGAGGACGGCACCGTGCATCTGCCCGGTGAGTCCGACCGCCTCGACGTCCGCGCCATCGAGGCCGCCGGTCGTCAGCGCGCGCTCGATCGCCTCGACGGCCGCGTCCCACCATTGGTCGGGGCGCTGCTCGGTCCAGAGTGGATGAGGAGTCTCGAATCCGTACTCGGATGTCCCGACCGAGCGGACGACACCCTCCGCGTCGACGACGGTCGCCTTGGTCGCCGTCGTCGAGACATCGATGCCAAGGACGAAGGCCACAGGATCAGGGTCGAGCGGCGTTCTCGACGCGCGCTTCCTGGCCGGCTGTCCAGATCTCCTGGTTCACGAGGTTCTCCAGGAGCTCCTGGCGTCCCGACACCGGCTGTGGATCGATCTCGCCGGCGGCGACGCGTCCGGCGAGGACCTCCAACGGGACCTCGCCGGCCAGGATCTTCCGACCGAGCGGACCGGCCCAGCCCTCATATCGTTCCGCGCGCAGCCGCTCGAGGGTCGATCGCTCGATCATCGCGGCGGCGACGAGGAGCGCCCGGGCCAGCGTATCGATCCCGCCGATGTGCGCATGGAACAGGTCCGTCCGGTCCATGCTCTGGCGGCGGAGCTTGGTGTCGAAGTTGAAGCCACCGGTCGTGAACCCGCCGGCGCGGACGATCTCGTAGACGGCCAGCGACAGCTCCTCGACCGAGTTTGGGAACTGGTCGGTGTCCCAGCCGTTCTGGTAGTCGCCCCGGTTGGCGTCGATGCTGCCGAAGATTCCGTGGCTCAGCGCATACGCGACCTCGTGGTGGAAGCTGTGGCCGGCGAGGGTCGCGTGGTTGGCCTCGAGATTCAGGCGGTACTCGCCGGCGAGATCGTGGCGGACGAGGAAGCCATGGACGGTCGCGGCGTCGTAGTCGTACTGGTGCTTGGTCGGCTCCTGCGGCTTGGGCTCGATCAGCAGCGCGCCCCGAAAGCCGATGCGGTGCTTGTGCTCGGCGACCATGGCCAGGAACCGGGCCAGTTGCGCCTCCTCGCGGGCGAGATCGGTGTTGAGCAGCGTCTCATAGCCCTCTCGGCCACCCCACAGCACGTAGTTGGCACCGTTGAGGCGGTGGGTCGCCTCGAGCATCGCCTTCACCTGGGCCGCCGCGTAGGCGAAGACCTCCGGGTCAGGGTTGGTCGCGGCGCCGGCGGCGTACCGCGGGTGGCTGAACAGGTTGGCGGTGCCCCACAGCAGCCCCACACCCGTCCGTCTCATGTGGCGCTCGATTTCCTCCACGATCGCGTCGAGGTTTGCCTTCGTCTCGGCGAAGGTCCGGCCCTCCGGGGCGACATCCCGATCGTGGAAGCAGAAGAAGGGGACGCCGAGCTTGGCGAGGAACTCGAAGGCGGCCTCCACCCTGGCCCGGGCTGCGATCATCGGATCGAGCCGGGGATCGAGCCACGGTCGGTCGAACGTGCCCACGCCGAAGACGTCCGAGCCGGGCCAGTTGAAGGAGTGCCACAGGCACACCGCGATCCGAAGGTGATCCTTGATCGGTTTGCCGAGAACGAGGCGATCGGGCTGGTAGACCTTGAACGAGAGTGGATCTGTCGACTCGAGCCCGCCGAACGGAACCGGCTCAGCGACTGCCGAGAAGAAGTCACCGTTCATGGCAGATCCTCCTGCACCCCCGACCCCTACCCGAAGGGGACGCCTCACCTCCACGCGTGAGCGTATCAGCTACGTTCTCGTGCGGGAGAACACAGGCTCGGGTCGCGTGGCCGCCGTCAGCGGCGCGGGTCGACGTGGATCTTGGGTCCGGAACCCGAGCCCTCGGGGCGCCATCCACCGAGCACCGCGCCGACCTCCTCGAGTCCGACGGTGGCGGCGACGAGCGGCCGCGGATCCACCGCACCGGAGGCGTACAGCTCGATCGCTCCGTCGAGCCCGCCCGACCCGCCGAGGATCCCGACCGCCGTGACATCCTTGAGCACGATCGTTCTCGTGTCGATCGAGCTCGAGGTTCCGGACAGGCCGATGTAGACCACCCGCTTGCCGGGCTCGACGAGGTCGAGGGCCAGCGCGGGCATCGTTGCGTCATTCGTGGCGTCGATGACGGCGTCGAACGACCGCGACGGAAGGTCATCGAAGGTCCACACGCCGTGGAGACCGAGGCCGCGGGCGAAGTCGACGGATCGTCGCGACCGGCCCATGAGGTGAACCTCTGCCCCCTGGGCCAGGGCGAAGAGCGCGCCGAGCTGGCCGATCGCGCCAGCACCCAGGATGAGGACGCGATCGCCTTGCGAGAGGGCGGCGGCCTGGACCGCACGCAGGGCGTTCGCGCCGGGCTCGACCATGGCGCCGGCCACCGTGTCGATCGCGTCGGGCAGCTGATGCAGGGCGCTGACCGGCATGACCAGCTGTTCTGCGAGCGCTCCCGGCCAGCCGCGGCGGATGCCGACCTCGAATCGCTCCTCGCACAGGTGCTGCCGGCCGCTCAGGCAGCGGTGGCAGCGCCCGCAGCCGAGCATCGTGTCGCCAGCGGTCCGGCGGCCGATCCAGCCGGCGTCCACGCCAGCGCCCACGGCCGAGACCGTCCCGCACCACTCGTGTCCCAGCCGGATCGGGTAACGGGCGTGGCCCTGCTGGAGGTACGCCATCTCGCCGGTGAAGTACTCGACGTCCGTGCCGCACAGGCCGACCCGGTCGACGTCGACGACGACCTGGCCCGGCTGCGGGGTCGGCGCCTCCACGTCCTCGACGGCCCCGGCCCGCGGTCTGCTGACGACGAACGCCCTCATCCCGGTCCGAGGCTTCGGGCCACGCGGGCGAGATTCGCGTCAAACGGCCGCGCCCGCGTCGACATTCGTCCAGTGTGACACCGGCGACTGCACCTCGACCATGGCCGCCTGCCAACCTGTCGCCATCGAGGACCAACAGTGACCCCAGCCGAGAAGCAACTCATCCGATCCAATTGGGCCGCCGTGGAGCCCATCGCGGACGTGGCCTCCGATCTCTTCTACGCTCGCCTGTTCGAGCTCGACCCGAAGCTGGCGGCCCTCTTCGCCGAGACCGACATGAGGCGTCAGGGCCGGATGCTCATGCAGACCCTGGCGATCGTTGTGAAGAGCCTCGACGATCTGTCCGTCGTCGTCCCCGCCGTGGAGGCCCTGGGCCGCCGGCATGTCGCCTACGGTGTCCAGCCCGACGACTACGGGACTGTCGGGGGCGCCCTGCTGTGGACGCTCGAGCAGGGCCTGGGTGAGGCATTCACGCCGGCGGCGAGAGCCGCCTGGGCCGGTGCATATGGGATCGTCTCGTCGGTGATGATCGCGGCCGCAGAGCAGGTGGAGACCGAAGCTTCGGCTGCGTGATCGATCGCGTGGTCGGGCTCAGCCCGGCCTCCGGCCAGCAGCCGCCAGCTCGTCGACTCGCATTGACCCGAGCGGTCCGGTCAGAGGATCATCGACCCTCCGGCACATCGCGGAAGAGCCGTGGTGTCGGCGCCGATGGAGACGCGCCATGAGCCAGGCAGCCGTGACTGCGACCGAAAGGACCGCGGCCGCGCTCGCCGCCAGGCTGTCCGTGGCGGGTCTCGGCACTCTCGAGATCCTGTCCGTCTATCTCGGCGATCGCCTCGGGCTGTATCGAGCTCTCCGCGAGGGCGGGCCGTTGACACCCGCCGAACTCGGCAGCCATGCCGGGATCGACCCACGATACGCGCGGGAGTGGCTCGAGCAGCAGGCCGCGAGCGACATTCTCGACGTTGATAACGTCGCGGCCGCGCCCGAAGACCGGCGATTCAGACTGCCCGAGGCATACGGCGAGGCGCTGCTCGATCCTGACAGTCCGCACTCGATCGCTCCGCTGGCCCGCTCGATCGTGGCATGTGCGAAGGTCCTGCCCCAGCTGATGGAGGCGTACCGCGCTGGCGATGGCGTGGCGTGGTCCGCATTTGGCCCGGACATGATCGAGGCCCAGGGCGACTTGAACCGTCCGTGGCTCGTCAACTCGTTCGGGTGCGAGCTGCTGCCGGCGATACCGACCGTGCACGATCGCCTGGTGGCCGACCCACCGGTCCACGTGGCAGACGTCGCCTGCGGGGTGGGCTGGGCGGCCATCGCGATCGCCCGCGCCTACCCCAAGGCTCGCGTCGATGGGTTCGACCTCGACGAGTCGTCGATCGAGCTCGCACAAGAGAACGCGCTGGCCGCCGGCGTCGACGATCGGGTGACCTTCGCCGTCCGCGACGCGGCAGACCCGCTGGCAGCCGGCCAATACGACCTGGCGGTGATCATCGAGGCCATCCACGATCTGGCGCGGCCCGTCGAGGTGCTGTCGGCGGTGCGAAGGATGCTGCGCCCGGATGGCGTCGCCCTCGTCGTCGACGAGAGAACTGAGGAGTCGTTCGCCGCGCCCGCCGGCGAGATCGAGCGCATGCACTACGGCTTCAGCATCCTGACCTGTCTGCCGGCCGCGATGACAGAGCGTCCCACGGCGGCGACCGGAACCGTGATCCGCGCCGAAACGATGCGCCGGTACGCGTCCGAAGCAGGCTTCGCGACGGTGGACCGACTCGACGAGCCAGAGCTGGACACGCTTCGTTTCTATCGCCTGATCCCGTAGCCGTGGCCGACCGGACGATCGATGTCTACGTCGAGACCGGCGACAAGAAGGTCTTCGCCAGCGCGCTGGACTGGCCAGGGTGGAGCCGCGGCGCTCGATCAGAGGAAGACGCGCTCGATGCCCTGGCCGCATACGGGTCGCGCTACGGGAAGGCGGTCGCCTCGGTCAGGCCTGCCTTCCGCACCCCGGGCGATCCGTCGGAGCTGCACGTCGTCGAACGCCTGAAGGGGAACGCGAACACCGACTTCGGCATTCCGTACCTGCCGGCGAGATCGGACGATCGCCGGATCGACGAGGCCGAGCTCGCCCGGCTCCTGGCGATCCTCGACGGGGCGTGGGAGGCATACGAGAAGGCGCGCGCCGCTGCCCGAGGAGTCGAGCTTCGCAAGGGCCCGCGCGGCGGCGGCCGAGACCTCGAGAAGATCCTCGACCACGTCCTCGGGGCCGAAGAGGCGTACATCGGCCAGCTCGGAGCCAGGGCACCCCGGCGGCCGGCCGCCGCCGTCGCGGCGATCTCGATGCTCCGGGAGCGGCAGCGCGAGGTCCTGACGGCCCGGGTGCGCGGCGACGAGATCGACAACCCGCGCAACACGAAGTCGCCGTGGCTGCCGCGCTACTACGTCCGGCGGTCGGCGTGGCACCTGCTGGACCATGCCTGGGAGATCGAGGACCGGGCCGCGCCGGAGTGAGCGGCGGCGGGCAGGCCACGCTTGAAGAGTCAGGACTGGTGCCGAGCGACCGACGTCCGCGGCTTGTAACGCCGGATGTCCTGAGTGCCGCGCACCAGCGCACGGAGCGCCTCCAGGTCGCCGGCCAAGAGCCCACGAGCGCGGGCCTGGATCAGGACATTGCCCAACGCCGTCGCCTCGACGGGACCCGCCAGCACGGGGAGTTCGCAGGCGTCCGCCGTTAGCTGGCAGAGGAGCGTGTTGCGAGCCCCTCCGCCCACCAGGTGGACGACCTGCGCGGACTGGCCGGACAGGCGCTCCGCGTCCCGGACGGCACCGCCATAGGCGGCGGCGAGGCTGTCGAGGACGACCCGCACGAGTCCAGCCCGCGTGCTGGGCGCGGGCACTCCCCGTCGCTCACACGCCGCAGCGATCCGGGCCGGCATGTCGCCCGGCGGCAGGAAGGACGGATCATCCGGGTCGAGGATCGGTCCGCCCAGCGGAAGCTCGCCTGCGGCGATCAACAGGCTCGGCAGGTGCTCCGGGGTGCCTTCGAGCTCCCACGTCCGGAGCGACTCCTGGAGGAGCCACAGCCCCATGACGTTGCGTAGGTACCGCACCCGTTCGTCGACGCCACCCTCGTTCGTGAAGTTCGCCTTGCGACTCTCCTCGGTCAGGACCGGGTGGTCGAGCTCGAGGCCGACCAGCGACCAGGTGCCGCATGCGATGTACGCGAAAGATGCATCGCCGGCGGGCACGCCGACGACCGCGGATGCCGTGTCGTGCGAGCCGACCAGGGTCTGCAGCGTGTCCGCCGACGCGCCGATCTCGCGACGAGTGTCTTCCCGCAGAGGTCCGATCACGTCACCGGGCGCCCCAAGCGGCGCAAAGAGGGACGGCGGGATCGCGAGCGACTTGATCAGCTCCAGGTCCCACGTCCGCCGATGAACATCCAGGAGGCCTGTAGTCGACGCGTTCGTGATCTCCGCGACGCGCATGCCCGAGAGCCAGTAGCCCAACAGGTCCGGGATGAGCAGCATCGTCCGGGCGGCCTCGAACGCCGCCGAGCCGCGGGCCGCAGCGAGCTGGTAGATCGTGTTGAACGGCAGGAACTGGAGTCCGGTCCGAGCGTAGAGATCGGCCGGCTCGATGATCTCGTGGACAGCGCCCACGGCGCCAGCGGTCCGCCCGTCGCGGTAGTGATACGGATCGCCGAGCAGTGATCCGGCCTCGTCGAGCAGCCCGTAGTCCACCGCCCACGAGTCGATCCCGATGCTCATGAGGCCGTCCGCCGCGCGGGTCGCCTCTCGCAGTCCGGCGAGGACCTCGCGGTAGAGCCGCAGGATGTCCCAATGGAGCCCGTCGGGAAGCCGGACCGGGTCGTTAGGAAACCGGTGCACCTCGGTGAGCTCGAGATCGTTGGGACCGACCCGGCCGACCATGACCCGGCCGCTCGACGCGCCGAGGTCGACGGCGGCGACGAGCCGGCCGGTCACCGGAGGAAGGCGGCCGCGACACCCGCGTCGACGGGGATGTGGAGACCCGTGGTCTGACTGAGATCGCCGCCAGTCAACGCGAAGACGGCCGCGGCCACGTGCTCGGGCAGGACCTCGCGCTTGAGCAGGGTCCGCTGGGCGTAGAACTCTCCCAGCTTGTTCTCGGGGATCCCGTAGGTCCGGGCCCGGTCTGCCCCCCAGCCCTTGGCGAAGATCCCCGAACCGCGCACGACCCCATCGGGATTCACGCCGTTCACCCGGATCCCGTACTCGCCCAACTCTGCGGCGAGCAACCGGACCTGGTGGGCCTGGTCCGCCTTCGATGCGCCGTAGGCCACATTATTGGGCCCGGCGAAAAGCGCGTTCTTGCTGACGATGTAGACCAGGTCTCCGCCCATTGCCTGATCGATCAGGATACGGGCCGCCTCACGGGACACGAGGAACGAGCCGCGGGCCATCACATCGTGCTGGAGGTCCCAGTCGCGCACGGTGGTCTCGAGGAGTGGCCTGGAGATCGACAGGCCGGCGTTGTTGACGACCAGGTCCACGCCGCCGAACGCGACCACCGCCCGCCGGAACGCGGCCGCCACCTGCGACTCGTCGGTCACATCCGTCGTCGTGCTGATCGCCGTGTCCGTCCCGCCGAGCTCTCGCGCCACGGCCTCCGCGCTCTCGGGATCGATGTCGGCGACCACGACGCAGGCCCCCTCCGCTGCCAGACGATGGGCGATTGCCTTGCCGATCCCCGATCCGCCACCGGTCACGAACGCGACCCTGCCGGCCAGCGGCCTGGGCGCCGGCATTCTCGCCAGCTTGGCCTCCTCGAGGGCCCAGTACTCGATTCGGAACTTCTCCGATTCGGCGATCGGGGCGTACGTGGACAGCGACTCGGCGCCGCGCATCACGTTGATCGCGTTGACGTAGAACTCGCCAGCAACCCGGGCCGTCTGCTTGTTGGCACCGAACGAGAACATCCCGACGCCCGGGACGAGGACGATCGCCGGATCCGCCCCGCGCATGGGCGGGCTCTCGGGCGTGGCATGGCGCTCGTAGTAGGCACGGTAGTCCGCGCGATAGGTCCCGTGGAGCTCCCGGATGCGCGCGAACACCTCGGCCAGGTCGGCGGTCGCCGGCAGGTCCAGGACCATCGGCCGGACCTTCGTCCGGAGGAAGTGATCGGGACACGACGTCCCCAGCGCCGCGAGACGCGGGTGTTCGGCCCGCGCGAGGAAGGCGAGGACCACCTCGCTGTCGGTGTAGTGGCCGACCATGGGGCGGTCAGTCGAGGCGAGCCCGCGCACCAGGGGCAGCAACGCTGCGGCCCGCGCGTGGCGCTCGGGCTCGGGGAGGGCCTCGAAGCCGGCCGTCAGTGGCCCGAACGGCTCCGGCCGTCCGTTGTCCACGATGAACTGCTCTGCGGTCCGGATGATCTCGAGCGATCGCGCCTCGCATTCCTCGGATGTATCGCCCCAGGCCGTGATCCCGTGCCCCCCGAGGATCGCGCCGATCGCGTCGGGATGGTCGCGACGGACGGCGGCCATGTCCAGACCGAGCTGGAACCCGGGACGTCGCCAGTCCACCCAGGCCACACGGTCGCCGAAACAGCGACGTGTGAGGGCTTCGCCGTCGGCCGCGGTCGCCAGCGCGATTCCCGAATCCGGGTGGAGGTGGTCGACGTGGCCGGCCTCGATGAGCCCGTGCATCGCGGTGTCGATCGACGGCGCCGCCCCCCCACGGCCGTGGAGGCAGTAGTCAAACGCCGCGACCATCTCGTCTTCACGATCGACGCCCGGATAGACGTCGACGAGCGCCCGCAGACGGTCGAGCCGGAGAACGGCAAGGCCAGCCTCGTCAAGCGTGCCGAGGTCTCCGCCGGAGCCCTTGACCCACAGTAACTCGATGTCCGTTCCCGTCGCCGGATCGATCGCGGTCCCCTTGGCGGAGGTATTTCCCCCGGCGTAGTTCGTGTTCCGCGGGTCCGACCCGAGCCGGTTCGAGCGTTCCAGGAGCGCCGCGACGGTCGGGTTCGTCCTGGGGGTCGTCGAGGTCCCTCGCGACTCCGCGGGCACGGCGCGCGGCTCGACGCTCATGCGCCCCATCCAGCCTGCTGCCCGCCGACACGCTCCGCTACGATCCGGTCGCCGTAGCCGGATCTGGCATACGCCTCGATCGGATCGGGATCGAGACCGAGTCCCGTGCGCACCTCGGCGAGGAGCGGACGGACATCGCTGTTGTAGGCATCCATAAGGACGGCGTTGGCGCGGAGGACGTCACCGCCCTGCTGCGCATCTGCGAGGGCGTCGGCGTCGACCAGGAGGGCCTTGGCGGTGGCCTCCTGGACGTTCATCACGGACCGGATCTGGCCGGGAATCTTCGGCTCGATGTTGTGGCACTGGTCGAGCATGAAAGCCACGCCGGCATCCTGGCTCAGGCCGCCCGCGCGGACGACCTCGTGCATGATCCGGAAGAGCTGGAAGGGGTCCGCGGACCCGACCATGAGGTCATCGTCGGCGTAGAACCGGGAGTTGAAGTCGAACCCGCCCAGGCGATCGGCGCGAAGCAGCGACGCCACGATGAACTCGATGTTGGTGCCCGGCGCGTGGTGGCCGGTGTCGACGACGACCTTGGCCTTCGGACCGGCGGCGACGGACTGGATATAGGCGGTCCCCCAGTCGGGAACGTCCATCGTGTAGAACGACGGCTCGAAGAGCTTGTACTCGAGAAGCATGCGCTGGTCATGCCCGAGCCGCGAATGGACCGCGGCGAGCGCCTCGGCGAGCCGGTCTTGCCGGGTCCGGATGTCGTCCTGGCCGGGATAGTTCGTCCCGTCCGAGAACCACAGCTTCAGATCCCGAGAGCCGGTCGCATCCATGACGTCAACGCACGCGAGCAGGTGGTCGAGTGCCTTCCGCCTGACGCGAGCATCTGGATTGCAGACGCTGCCCAGCATGTAGTCGTCGTCTTGGAAGACGTTGGAGTTGATCGTCCCGAGACTGACGCCGGCGTCCGTTGCGTGACGGGCCAGGTCGGCGTAGTCCTCGACCTTGTCCCACGGGATATGGAGCGCGACGGTGGGTGCCACGCCGGTGAACCGGTGGACCTCGGCGGCGTCGGCGACCTTCTCATACGGCGTCCGCGGCACGCCCTTCTGGGCGAAGACCTTGAAGCGCGTCCCGGAGTTTCCGAAGGCCCACGAGGGCAATTCGATCCGCTGATCTCTCAGCGCTGCGACGACGGCGGGGTCGCTGGTCACGTCTGCCTCCATCACCAGGCGGGCGGGTGTCCTGGATTTCTCCGACCACGACGCGTAGCCTGCCACATCCTTCTGGTGCTTTCAATTGCTTTCTTGACATTGCGTTCTAGGGGAGTCTACTGTGCGGTCGGCAATCAATCGAAAGTCGGGATGACCGCAGGCCAGTCGGACAAGAGGAGACGCGTGACCGTTCCATCCAGCGCCTCCCCCGGCGACGTCTTCGCTCGTGAGCGACAGGAGCACATCGCCCGGATCGTCGAGGAGCACGGACGTGCGCGAGTGAGCGATCTGGCGGTCCAGTTCCACGTCTCGGCCGTCACGATCCGGAAGGATCTCCTCGCCCTCGAGTCGATGCGCCGCCTCACCCGGACGCACGGCGGGGCGATCGCCATCGACCGCAGCCGGCCAGAGCTCTCGTTCGAGATTCGCGAGCGGCTCCAGGCGGACGAGAAGCAATGGATCGGCGCGGCGGGCGCAGCCCTCGTCCAGGACGGCGAGAGCATCGTCCTCGACGCGAGCACGACCGCCCTGTCGGTGGCTCGTCACCTCAAGGTTCACGGGGGCTGGAGCCAGCTGACCATCCTGACAAACGGCCTCCGGATCGCGTCGGAGCTGGCCGGCCACCCCGGGATCGTGGTGCTGATGCTCGGCGGGCGCGTGCGCTGGGAGGCGCTATCGGTCGTTGGCCAGCTCGGCGACGGCCTGTTCAGCCGAATCAACGTCCAGAAGGCCTTCCTGGGCGCTGCTGGTTTCACGATCGGGTCCGGGCTGGCCGATGCCACGGACGAAGAGGCACAGATCAAGCGATCGATGGTGGCGGCCGCCAGCGAGGTCATCGCGATCGTCGACCACACGAAGTGGGAACGGGCGGCCTTCGCCACCTTCTGCCCGACCGACCAGATCAGCACGGTGCTGACCGACGAGGGCGCACCCGAGGCGATGGTCCGCACCCTCGAGGGTCGAGGCGTCGAGGTCCGCCTCATCGGAGCCGACCAGGGCACGCCCGATACGAAAGACAGCACGGATGTGACGAGGTCCTCGCGGTGACCGCAGTCCAGGGCGTCGCGATGCAGCCCCGTGCCGAGATGCGCGGGATATCGAAACGGTTCGCCGCGACGCAGGCCCTCGACGACGTCTCGCTCGATCTCCTCCCCGGCGAAATCCACGCACTCGTCGGCGAGAACGGCGCCGGGAAGAGCACGCTGGTGAAGATCCTCGCTGGCGTCCATCAGCCGGACAGCGGCACGATCTGGCTCGACGGGGAAGCGACGCAGATCCACGGCCCCGCTCACGCTCGCGCGCTCGGGATCGCTGTCGTCCACCAGGAACCGCGACTCTTTCCGGACCTGACCGTCGCCGAGAACGTCTTCATCGGGCACGCCCCGTCGGGTCGCCTTGGGACGATCGACTGGGGCGGGACGCGCCGGGCCGCCCAGGCACTCTTCGGGCAGCTCGACGTCCAGTTCGACGTCGGCGCGCCGGTCAGGGGCCTTTCGATGGCCGACCAGCAGCTCATCGAGATCGCCAAGTCGCTCTCGGTCGAAGCGCGCGTCCTCATCCTGGACGAGCCGACCGCGTCGCTGTCGGCCCACGAGGTCGAGCGGCTGTTTGCGATCGTGCGGCGGCTGCGCGATCGGGGTGTATCGATCCTGTTCGTGAGCCACCGGCTCGACGAGGTCTTCGACCTGTGCGACCGAGCCACCGTCTTTCGTGACGGCCGGCACGTCATCACCACGGCAACCAGCGAGCTGACGACGGCGGACCTCGTCCGGCACATGGTCGGTCGGACGGTCGAGCTCTTCCCGAAGGTCGAGACGCCGGTCGGCGACGTACTCCTCGAGGTCGAGGGCCTGACCAAGGAAGGAGTGTTCCGCGACGTCGGGTTTTCCGTCTGCGCCGGCGAGATCGTCGGGCTCGCTGGCCTGGTCGGCGCCGGCCGCACGGAGGTCGCCCGAGTCCTGTTCGGCATCGATCAGCGAGACGGCGGCGAGATCCGGCTCGGCGGCGTGCCGGTTGACTTCGCGAGCCCATCGGCGGCGATGCACGCCGGGATCGCCTACCTGCCGGAGGACCGCCACCAGGAGGGCCTCGTCCTCGACTTTACGATCGCCCAGAACGTGACGCTCCCGATTCTGCCCCGCCTGTTTCCACGGTTCTTCGTCCGCGCGTCGACGGAGCGCAAGGTCGCCCACGACTACACCGAGCAGTTCAACGTCCGGATGACCGGGGTCGATCAGCTGGTGGGCGCCCTGTCTGGCGGCAACCAGCAGAAGGTCGTGCTGGCCAAGTGGCTGGCCTCCAGGCCCAGGATCCTCATCCTCGACGAGCCGACGCGCGGCATCGACATCGGCGCCAAGGTCGAGGTCCACCGGATCATCTCCGAGCTGGCGGCGTCCGGGCTCGGGATCGTTCTCATCTCGAGCGACTTGCCGGAAGTCCTCGCGATGTCGGATCGGATCGTCGTGCTTCACGAGGGGCGGGTCACCGCCGAGATCCCACGCGATCGCGCCACCGAGGAGCGGGTGATGTTCGCCGCCACCGGGAGCGCCCACCTCGACCGCGCCGACGGGAGTCCGGCATGACGGCGGCGGTGCCCGTGGCACGGCCTCGGGGCCAGTGGCTGTCGACGCTCGCACGACAACGCGAGCTGAGCCTCGTCGCGATCTTGATCCTCCTTGGCGGACTCGTGACGCTCACGGCGCCCCAGTTCCTGACGGTCGCCAACATCAGCCAGGTCGCGGTACTGGCCTCGGTCATTGCCGTCGCCGCCGTGGGCGAGGCGCTCGTTGTCATCACCAGGAACGTCGACCTCTCGGTCGAGGCGACGATCGGGCTGGTGGCGTATGGCGTTGCGCGCGTCCTGGAGTTGCACGCGCTCGACGCCGCTGGCGCGATCGTCCTGGGGCTCGGACTCGGACTCGTCCTGGGGATGATCAATGGACTCATCGTGACCCTGTTCAGGGTTCCGGCGATCGTGGCGACGCTGGGAACGTTGAGCATCTTCCGCGGTGTGGACTACCTGATCGCCGGCAGTCACCAGGTCCCGCTGGCGGGCCTCCCGGAAGGCTTCACCGATGCGGCGCGCGACACCTTCTTCGGGATCCCCTACTTCGTTCTCGTCGCCGTGGTCGTCGTGGCGATCGGATCCGTGATCCTCCGCTCCACCCGGTTCGGCCGGCAGCTCTACGCGGTCGGGAGCAACCCAGAAGCCGCCGCCATCCTCGGCATCCCGTCTCGAATGGTCGTGTTCACGGCGTTCTCGCTGTGCGGGTTGCTCGCCGGCGCGGCCGGAGTGCTATGGGTCATGGAGTTCGGGACCATCAACGGGACATCGGCGACGGGCGTCGTCCTGGCAGTCGTGGCGGCTGTTGTCGTCGGCGGCGTCAACATCTTCGGTGGCTCGGGAACGCTCGCCGGGGCGGCGCTCGGCGCCCTGTTTCTGGGATTCATCGCGAACGCGCTCATCCTCGTGGGTCTGTCCCAGTTCTGGCTTCAGGCCATCTACGGCGTGGTCATCCTCGTCGCCGTCACCGCGGATGCCTTCATCCTGCGACGCCTCAAGCGGGCCAACATGCGAAGTGGCTCGCGGTGAGCGCCGTCGTGGCTCCGGTCAAGGGCCAGCCGGCATGGACGCGTCTCGTCGCGCGCTGGGAGACCCTGCTCGTCGTTGCGCTCGCCGGGCTCGTGGTGCTCGGCACGTCGCTCTCGCCGTTCTTCCTTACCCTGGGCAATTTCTCCAACCTCATCGCCGCCCTGATGGAGGTTGCGATCATGGCGCTGGCGATGACTCTGATCATCGTCGCCGGGGAGATCGACCTGTCCGTCGAGTCGATGGCCGGCCTCGCCAGCGCGATCCTCGGCTTCCTGTGGGCGGCCGGCGTGCCGCTCGAGGCCGGGATTCCGATCGTGCTCGCCGTTGGGGCGCTCGGGGGCCTCATGAATGGCCTGCTCGTGGCCCGCTTTGGCCTGCCATCGCTCGTCGTGACACTTGGCACGCTTGCCCTCTTCCGCGGCCTTGCACTGATCGTGCTTGGACCGCGCGGGGTCAGCGACTTCCCGCCCGCGTTCACTCAACTCGGGTTCGGCCACGTCGCGGGGACGCTGATCCCCTGGCCGTTCGTCATCTTCATCGGGCTTGCCCTGCTACTGGGAATCGTCCTCCACCGGACGTGGATCGGCCGCCACATCTATGCCATCGGCAAGAACACGGGCGCGGCACGCTTTTCCGGCGTGCGGGTCACCCGGATCCGGGTCAGCCTGTTCGTCCTGTCCGGGCTGATCGCCGCCCTGGCCGGAATCATCCTGACGTCGCGCCTCTCGAGCGCCCGCGCCGATGCGGGAGCCGGCATGACCTTGACGGTCGTGACCGTGGTCCTCCTCGGCGGGGTCAATATCTTCGGCGGCTCGGGGACGATCCCGGGCGTCGTTCTCGCCGTCCTCTCGGTGGCGGTAATGCAGAACGCCCTCCGCCTCGCCAGCGTGACCGTGGAGGTCCAGAGCATCGCCCTCGGGCTGCTGCTGATCCTCTCGGTCGTCATCCCCACCTTTGCTCACCAGGCCAAGTCGGCTGTCGATCGAGTCCGCGGAGGTCGGCCTCCGCCGGCCGACTCGGTCCCCCACGGTGAGCGAGCTCTCCCATAAGGCAGAGGAGGAACGGATTTGAAGCTCAGATCGATGGGGCGAGCCATCGCCCTCGCAACTATCGCGACCGTGATGTTCGCGGCGTGCTCGACCGGCTCGACGCCGAGCCCTGCAGGAGCGTCGACCGCTCCGTCGGGTGCCGCCGGAAAGATCACCGTCGGCTACCTGCCGAAGGACATCGTCAACCAGTACTTCGCCGCGGCGAAGACCGGCGTGGACAAGGGGGCCGCTGAAACCGGCAGCGCGGTGATCCAGGTCGGCCCGAACGAGGCCAAGGCGGATCTGCAGATCCCGTTCATCACCGACCTCACCACCCAGAAGGTCAACGCGATCATCATCTCGGCCGACGGCAAGGATGAGGTCGCTCCGGCCCTCAAGGCGGCCATGGCGCAAGGGATCAAGGTCGTCGGCTTCGACTCGAGCCCGGCGGTCGGCGCCTACAACGTCTTCGTCAACCAGGTCGACTTCAGCGGCGTCGGCGTGAATCTCGCCGATTGGGCATGTGAGCTCGCCCCGAATTGCACCGGCGACATCGCGATCCTGTCCGCGGCCGCAACGGCGACCAACCAGAACGAGTGGATCGCGCTGATGAAGACGACGCTGGCCACCGACAAATACAAGGGCCTCAAGCTCGTCGACACCGTCTACGGCGATGACGACGCCACCAAGAGCACCACGCAGGCACAGGCCCTGCTCACCAAGTACCCCAATCTCAAGGTCATCGTCGCACCCACGACGGTCGGCATCCTCGCGGCGGCCCAGGTCGTCAAGCAGGCCGGAAAATCGGCAACGGTCAAGGTGACCGGACTCGGCTTCCCGAATGATATGAAGCCATTCGTCAAGGACGGCACCTCTCCGGTCTTCGGGCTGTGGAGCGTCCCCGACCTGGGCTACCTCTCCTATCAGGTCGCGGCCAAGCTCGTCAGCGGCGAGATCACCGGCAAGGAGGGCGAGACCTTCACGGTGAAGGGTCTCAACGGCGACAAGCCCTACACGATCGGCAAGGACAGCGTCGTGATCCTCGGGCCGGCCTTCCGCTTCGACTCGACCAACGTCGACCAGTTCAACTTCTAGCCCACTCCTCTAGGGAGCACGGGTCAGAGTCCCGGAGGCGACGCTTCCGGGACTCTTCGATTTCGGAAGGAGCGCGATGGAACGCGTTGGATTCACGATGCGGATCCTGCCGGGTCAGGAAGCCGAATACCGCCGACGACACGCCGCCGTCTGGCCGGAGATGCTTGCAGCGCTCAAGACCGCGGGCTGCCGTAACTACTCGATCTTCCTCAGAGACGCGGACCTGTTCGCCTACCTCGAGGTCGATGACTTTGCCGCGTTCCGCCGGTCGATGGCGGCCAACCCCGTTGACGCCCGCTGGCAGTCGGAGATGGCCGAGCTCATCGATCCGCTCATCGATCCTGCGACCGGCTTCCACCGGCGCCTCGAGGAGATCTTCCACCTCGACTGAGCTGGCAATCCGCTGGAATGGCAACCGCCTTCCTGGAGTTCGTTATCGCCCATCACCCACGCGGACGGTCGCAGGCGTTCCAAGGAACCGACCCACGTCCCGAGCCTCGGCCTCCAGCAGCGGCATCACCTCGCAACGAGGCCGTGCGGCGCCTTTCGGCGGGCGAAAGCTGGAGGCGACGGCTGTCCTCGAGATCGACCGCGTGTAGTCGTCATTCCCGGCTGGACGTGGCCAGGAGAATGCCGGACAATACCCCCTGGGAGTATCAGCCGACTGACTGGCGTCCCGACCATGCAGATGGGGGCCCGATGTCCACGCGACCCACTTCGATACAGATCGTGTCGTTCCCCGTCGAGGGGATGACCTGCGCGTCGTGCGTGAACCGGATCACCCGATTCCTGCAGAAGGTCGATGGCGTCGAGGACGCCAACGTCAATCTCGCGACGGAGTCGGCGACGGTTCGATTCGATCCCGCGGCCACCGACATCCCGCGCCTCGCCGCGGCGGTCGAGGCCGCCGGCTACGTCGCGCGCGTCGACCACATCGAAGCCGACGGACAGGAGGCCGCGCAGCCTTACGCCGATCGGTACCTGGCCAATACTCGGCGACGGTTCGTCGTGGCGGCGGTCCTCACGGTGCCGATCCTGCTCGGGCTGGCCCGGATGACGGTTGCGCCGGGACTGCCGTCGCTCTTCACCGACCCGTGGTTCCAGCTCGCACTGGCCACTCCCGTCCAGTTCTACGCCGGCTGGCCGTTCTATCGCGGTGCCGCCAGGGCGCTCCGCCACATGACGGCCGACATGGACACCCTCGTTGCCGTCGGGACCAGCGCGGCATACGGATACAGCGTCGCCGCGATCGCGTTTCCAGGCTTCGTCACGGCTGCAGGCGTCGCGAGCGGCGGGGAGCTCCCGCTCTATTTCGATACCGCTGCGGCAATCATCACGCTCATTCTCCTCGGCCGCTTCCTCGAGGCCCGCGCCCGTGGCCACACGTCGGATGCGATCCGCATGCTGATCGGGCTCGCCCCGCGGACGGCGCGCGTGATCCGAGAGGGGACGGAAACCGACATCCCGATCGATCAGGTCGTTCGGAGAGACCTCGTCGTCGTCCGGGCCGGCGAACGAATCCCCGTCGATGGCCTGGTGCGGCAGGGTCGCTCGTCCGTCGACGAGAGCATGATCACGGGCGAGAGCATGCCGGTCGGCAAGAGTCCCGGCGACGAGGTCATCGGGGGGACCCTCAACGGATCCGGGTCGTTCACCTACGAGGCGACGCGGGTGGGCGCGGATACCGTCCTCGCCCAGATCGTCCGGCTCGTCCGGGAGGCGCAGGGCTCGCGGGCTCCGATCCAGCGTCTCGCCGACGCCGTGACGGGTGTCTTCGTGCCGATCGTGCTCGGCCTGGCGGCGCTCACCTTCGTGGCCTGGCTCCTGTTCGGCCCGGCGCCGGCGTTCAATCTCGCGCTCGTCAACGCGATCGCCGTCCTGATCATCGCCTGTCCGTGCGCGCTCGGACTCGCCACGCCGACCTCGATCATCGTGGGGACGGGAAAGGGCGCCGAGCTCGGCATCCTGTTTCGGGACGCCGAGGCACTCGAGCGTCTCCACAGTGTTCGCTCCGTCGTCCTCGACAAGACCGGGACGCTCACCGAGGGCAAGCCGCGGGTCACCGATGTCGTGCGGCTGGTCGACGCTCCGGCCGAGGATGAGCTGATCGCGCTGGTTGCGGCGGCCGAGCGCGGATCGGAGCATCCGCTTGGCGAAGCGATCGTCCGCCATGCCAGGGACGGCCGACTCGAGATCCCCCAGGCCGACAGCTTCGAGGCGGTCGCCGGTCAGGGCGTCCGCGCGGTCGTCGACGGCCGCACGGTTGCACTCGGTCGCCCGGGCTTCCTTGGCCTGGCCGACGATTCGCTCGCGGCCGCAGCCGAACGTCTCGCCTCGGAGGGCAAGACGCCCGTCCACGTCGCCGTCGACGGCCGGCCGGTGGCGGTCATCGCCATCGCCGACACGCTCAAGTCGGGCTCGACGGCTGCCGTTGCCGACCTGCGCCGGTTGGGCCTCGATGTGATCATGCTGACCGGCGACAATCCGACGACCGCCCGGGCGATCGCCGCCCAGGCCGGGATCGATCGTGTGCTCGCCGATGTCCGTCCCGACGACAAGGCCGTGCAGGTCCGCGCTCTCCAGGCCGACGGCGGTCTCGTCGCCATGGTCGGCGACGGCGTCAACGACGCGCCGGCCCTCGCCTCCGCGGATGTCGGCATCGCGATCGGGACCGGGACCGACATCGCCATCGAGTCGGCGGCGGTGACCCTGATGAGCGGCGACCTCCGCGGGCTCGTGACGGCGATCGCGCTGTCACGCTCGACGATGCGCAACATCAAGGAGAACCTGTTCTGGGCGTTTGCCTACAACGTCGTCCTCATCCCCGTCGCGATGGGCGCCCTGTATCCATTCACCGGTGTCCTGCTCGATCCGATCCTGGCCGCGGCGGCGATGGCGCTGTCGTCGGTGACTGTCGTTTCGAACGCCCTCCGACTGAGGCGCTTCCGCTCGCCCACGATCGTCTCGCCGTCCCCCGCGGCCGTCGCCCTAGATGCCCGGCCTGCCTGATCGAATCCGCCTGAAGGGAGACCACCATGAACCAGCGAGAACGCACTGCCATCGACCCGGTCTGCGGGATGACCGTCGACATTGAGGACGCCGTCCGCGCCGGTCTGACCGCCGAGCACGATGGCGTCACGTACTACTTCTGCGGCAAGGGCTGCAAGCTCGACTTCATCGACGATACCGAGAAGTACCTGGACCCGGGCCACAAGCCGTCCATGTGAGCCGGAGGCATCGCGGTCGACCCACGGCAGGGTGACCCAATCACCGCGATCTCGGTACCAACGGCTCTGGTCCAGCCGGCGGGAGGAGCCGCATCGTGAGTCCAACGTTCTGAGGAGCGACGCCAAACGTCCTTGCGGCCCGGCGTAGACTCGCACGAGTCACGCATGAGTGAACACGTCGAGTCGCCGAAGTCAGGTGGGGCCGAGACGTTCGGTTATCGCGCCGTGCTCGAGGCGTCGCCGAACGCGATCGTGGCGGTGGATGGGACCGCCCAGATCACATATGTCAACCCGCAGGTCGAGAAGACGTTCGGGTACGCCCCTGACGAGCTCCTCGGCCAGCCGGTGGAGATCCTCCTCCCCGAGCGCGTCGCCGAGCGTCACGTCGCGCATCGGGACGCCTTCATTGCCCACCCAGGCGCGCGACCGATGGGCATCGGGCTCGATCTGTCAGGACGTCGCAAGGATGGCCGCGAGTTTCCGGTCGAGATCAGCCTGTCGCCGGTCGAGACCGCGGACGGCCTGCAGGTCTTCGCGACCGTGGTCGACATCACGGCGCGCAAGGCGGCTGAGACGCAGCTCGTCCAGGCACAGAAGCTCGAGTCAATCGGCCGCCTCGCCGGCGGGATCGCCCATGATTTCAACAACATGCTCTTCGCCATCCTCGGCTATGCCGAATTGCTGTCTCAGGACCTCTCACCGGATCGGCATACAAGGCTGGACGTCGAGACCGCGCGGAAGAGCGTCGACGGGATCGGCCACGCGGCCGAACGGGCGGCCACCCTGACCCAGCAACTCCTCGCCTTCAGCCGCAAGCAGGTCGTCAGCCCCAAGGTCCTGGATCTCAACGAAGCCGTCAGGTCCGTCGAACCGATGCTCCGCCGGCTCATCGGGGAGAATCTGACGCTGGTCGTCAAGCTCGACCCAGCCGCCAGCCAGCTGCGCGCCGACCCCGGCCAGCTTGACCAGATCCTCGTCAACCTCGTCGTCAATGCGCGGGACGCCATGCCCGACGGCGGCACCGTGACGATCGAGACCGGCACTGCGGTGTTCGACGAGCCCTACCCCATCGAACACTTCGAGGTCATCGCCGGGTCATACGTGCTGCTGGCCGTCAGCGACACGGGCCATGGCATGGACTTCGAAACCCGCCAGCATGTCTTCGAGCCCTTCTACACGACGAAGGAGGTCGGAAAGGGCACGGGCCTGGGGCTGGCGACCATCTATGGAATCGTGCGCCAGGCAAGTGGCTACATCTGGCTCTACTCGGAGCCCGGTCACGGCTCGACATTCAAGCTGTACTTCCCGCGTGTCGACGCCAAAGCACTGGAAGCACTCGGTCCCGAAGCGGCGCCTTCTTCACAGGGTGCCGGGACCATCCTCGTAGTGGAGGACGAAGCGGCCGTCCGGGATATGACCAGAACGGTTCTGGAACGGGCCGGCTTCCAGGTCATCGCCGTCGCCGATGGCTCCGAAGCGATGGCCCGGATCGGGGGCCGGGGCGAACCGATCGACGTCCTCGTGACCGATGTCGTGATGCCGCACATGTCCGGTATCGAGCTGGCCGAGCGCGTCATCGATCTCTACCCAGGCGTCGGCATCGTTCTCTTGTCGGGCTACACCGCCGAAACGCTGAATCTCGAGCGGATCACCCGTCGTGGCGCAACATTCGTGGCGAAGCCGGTAAGCACCACAAAGCTCCTCAGTGCGATCAACGGCGTGATGCACCGGGAGCCCACATCCGAACTGATGTCGCGTCCATCCTAGGACGTCTGCGACGGGCTCCCGGCCCGCCAGGTACGGTACGGCCATGCTCCTCGGCGCTCATGTCTCCGCGGCTGGGGGGCTCGACCGGGCGATCGACCGGATCGAGGCGCTCGGCGGCGAAGCCGTTCAGGTCTTTACCCAGAGCCCGCGCCGATGGGCGCCGACCGAGCACGACCCGGAGGCCATCGAGCGATTCCGATTGCGCCGGCGAGAGGCGGGCGTCCGCTACGTCCTCTGTCACGCCCTCTATCTCATCAACCTCGCGAGCCCCGACCGCCGGCTGCGTCGGAGATCGGCAGACGCGCTCCTGGCGACCGTCGCCGCGGCCGTCCAGATCGATGCCGACGTCGTGTTCCACGTCGGGTCCCACGGCGACGCGGCGCTGGCGCCATCGCTCCGACGCATTCGCGCGCCGATCGAAGCCGCCCTGGGGCGCGCGTCGGGCTCGACGCAGGTCCTGCTCGAGAACAGCGCCGGTGGCGGCGGGACCATCGGGCGATCGGTGGAGGAGCTGGCAACGATCGTCGATCGGCTCGAACGCCACCCTCGACTCGGAATCTGCCTGGACACCTGCCACCTCTGGTCGAGCGGGATCGACATCATCGCGCCGTCGGCGGTGAACGAGCTCGCCGAGGAGATCGACGATCGCTTGGGACTGGGCCGCGTACGGGCGCTCCATATCAATGACACGCGCGATCCGCTGGGCTCGAACCGCGACGTCCACGCCAACATCGGCCAGGGCGTCATCGGCAAGCGGCTGGCGGTCCTGCTCGGCCATCGGGCGTTCCGCGACCTGCCGGCGATCCTCGAGACGCCCGGCCGCGACGGCAAGGGTCCGGATGCCCTCGAGATGCGCCGGCTCCGGCGGTTGTGCAGGGAAACCGGCATCCCGATCGGCGAGGCCGGTCGCGCCTAGCCGCTCCGATTGCGGTCGAGCCACTGCCGGGCGGCCACCAGGGACCTCGCCCGGCGCGCGAGACCGTGCCACGGGTCGGGCGTGCCGTCCAGCCGGTCGAGCGCCGTCCGGATGGTCCAGCCGTCGGGCTTCGTCGATTCGAGCTCGTCCCAGTCGAGCGGCATCGCCACCGGGGCGCCAGGTCGCGCGCGGACGGCATAGGGCGGCACCGCCGTCGCGGCGTAGGCATTGCGCAGGACGTCGAGGTAGACGCGGCTCCCTCGATCGGCCTTGCGCGCGGCCGTGGTGAGTCGCTCGGGGGCCCGACGAGCCAGCGCGTCGGCCAGGCCGCGTGCCACCGTTCGGACCTCGTCGAAGCGTTCGGCTCGACGGATAGGTACGACGACGTGGAAGCCTCGCGAGCCGGTGGCCATGAGATGCGGCTGGAGACCGGCCTCGGTCAGGATCTCGCGCGCCGCCCGGGCGGCGAAGCGGACGTCGGCGACGTCATCGGTGCTCGGATCGAGGTCGATGATCATCCGATCCGGGCGGTCCGGATCGTCGGCTCGGCTGAGCCAGACATGGGGCGTGAGGCAGCCCTGGTTTGCCAGGTAGACGAGGGCCGCCGCGTCGTCGCACACCACGTGCGTGACGGTCCCGCCCTCCTTGGTGACGGTCGTCCGGTGGATCCAGGTCGGGAAGTACCCCGAGATCTGCTTCTGATAGAACACCGGGCCGCGGAGCCCTTCGGGCAGTCGCTCGAGCATCAACGCCCGGCCGCGGAGGTACGGCACCATGACCGGCGCGACCCGTCGGTAATACTCGACCATCTCACCCTTGGTGACGCCGTCCCCGGGGAACAGGACCTTGTCCGGATGAGTGATCCGGATCGTCCGGCGGCCGATCCGGATCGATGCTCCGCGGCTGGCGGCGACGGCGCTCACGTGACCGGCCGCTCCCTGACGACCTCGCGTGCGTCCTTGTCTGTCCGCAGCCCTTCGTACCGGGGGTGACGGAGCCTGCCCTCGGCCGTCCATTCCGAGAAGCCGATCTGGGCGACGAGCTGTGGCCGGACCCAGTGGACCGTCGCGCCGGCCACGTCGCGCCGGGCGGCTCCGGCCGTGTCGAACGGCGACGCCTCGGTCTCGATCTGGCGCAGCCGGCGATGGAGATCGAGCAGAGTGGCCGTGTCGAAGCCGGTGCCGACCTTGCCCGCGTAGAGCAGCCGGTCACCCTCGTAGTAGCCGACCAGGAGCGCACCGAAGCCGATCCGGCTGCCCTTGGGCTCGGTGAAACCGCCGATCACGAACTCCTGGCCGAATGCGCACTTGAACTTGAGCCAGTCGCGTGAGCGGCCGTGGGTATACGTGCTCCGCGCGTTCTTGGCGATGATCCCCTCCCAGCCACGCCGGCAGGCCTCCTCGTAGAAGCGCTCGCCCTGTCCGACCCGGTGGGCGGAGAATCGGAGCGGGTCGGCGAACCGGAACGCCCTCCGAAGCAGCCGCTTCCGGTCGAGCAGCTCGAGGTCGGTCAGATCGCGGCCATCGAGGTGGATCAGATCGAACAGGTAGTAGAAGACCGGGACCGCCGCCTTGGCGACTCGCTCGGGCGCACGCAGGTGAATCCGGCGTTGAAGCTGCTGGAAGCTCGTCTGCCGTCCGACGAAGGCGACAATTTCGCCGTCGGCGACGAGACCTTCGCCCGCCCGCTGACGCTGGAGGGCATCGACGATCTCGGGGTACGCGTCGCTGATGACGTTGCCGTTGCGGGACTTGAGCGTCACCTGGTTCTTCCGGGCGAAGGCGAGACAACGCTCCCCGTCAAGCTTGCGCTCGAAGAGCCAGTCCGGATCGGAGAAGCGCCGGTCGGTCAGCGTCGCGAGCATCGGGCTCGTCCAATCCGGTACGGCCGCAGGGCGCAGGCTGGCTCGGGCTGACGACCGCAGGATCGCGAACGGATCGGCGATCGGTTCCCGAGGGGTGCGTGCGATGACCATTCGAGCCTCCGGCAACCTCGTGGACGCCTCCATCTTGCCCTGCGGACGTGCTCGTGGCGAGACGGCGGGCCGAGGCCAGGGCTTGCGCGAGCGTGACGGTCGGCGCCATGGCGATGCAACCGCAAGAGCCTTGAAATGCGCGGTCCGTGACGGAACGCAGCACCGTCGATTCGTTCCGTGACAAGGTGATGGGCGGTCCGACGGGAGGCGGCGTCAGATCCTCAGCCGCCGAATCCCTCGGCCCCGAAATCCTTCGCGGAGGTACAGGACGGTGACTCAGGCGCAGATCACGCAGAGCGTCGCCGGTGATGTCGAGCACGAGCATTCTCATCCGGGCGTCGTTCATACCCATGACCACTACCACGTAACCCACCACCACACGGGTGGCCCGCTGGGCGAGTTCGAGCATCGCAGCAGCTACCACGTCCACGAACACAACCATGCCGCGATCCTCCACGCCCACGGTGGGCGGGCCGAGGAAGACGAGCGCAAGGACCACGACGGGACGGCGCACACCCATGACCATGAAGCGCCAACCGGGAATGGACGGTGAGCGATGGCAGACCTGGACACCAAGGATCGCGAAAAACTTCGCTCTTCCCAGTTCGCGTACGTCGATTCAAAGGGCGGCGAGCACCTTCCGATCAACGACGAATCGCACGTTCGAAACGCGATCGCACGCTTCAACCAGACCGAGTTCGAGAGCCAGGCGGCCAAGGAGCGCGCGCGCAAGAAGATCCTGAGCGCCGCGAAGAAGCACGACATTGAAGTGGCCGAGGATTCGAATATCAATAAGGCCACGCGCTCGCTGCGGGCGGCATCGACCAAGCGCGGGCCTCGCGGCGGCCGGACGAAGCGCGACTGAACGCATCCCCACGCCGACGCTCGGAGGTAGATATGGCCACGGAGAAGCAGCAGGCCGCCGCCAGGCGGAACATCAAGAAGGCGCAGGAAGCGGCCCGGAAGAAGCGAACGATTGCGCATCTCCCCAAGGCGACGCGGACCGCCCTCGGCAAGCAGGGCGCCAAGATGGCCAGGAAGAAGGCGGGCTAACTCGGCGGCTGAATCCGCTACCTCGCCCGGCAGGGATCAGGTGCCGCGGGCCGGGCCGTCGCTCAGTCGGCCAGCGCAGCCAGACTCTGGAAGCGCGATCGAACCTCGGCGGCCGATGACGCCGCGAGGCCATCCGCGGCCGCAGCCTCGAGGGCGGCCAGCGAACTCGCGCGGACTGCCCTCCGGACGGCGGGCAGGCTGCTCGCAGCCATGCTGAGCGAGCGGATCCCGAGTCCCACCAACGCCAGGGCGGCCGTCGGGTCGCCGGCCATCTCGCCGCAGACCGAGAGCTCGATGTCGAACCGGGCCGCCCCATCAACCGCCAGCTTGACGAGCCGGAGCAGGGCCGGGTGAAGCGCGTCGCGATAGCGTTCCAGGGCGGGATTGCCACGGTCGACGGCCAGCGCGTACTGGAGCAGGTCGTTCGTGCCGAGACTGGCGAACGCGATCTCGCCGAAATATGTCTCCGCGATCAGGATGGCCGACGGGATCTCGAGCATCACTCCCAGGTCGACCTCGCCCACGGCGCGATTCGCAGCGACCGCCTCCGCCCGGGCTCGGTCGGCCAGCGCGCGGAGGGTGGCGGCATCGCCGGCGTCGGCGATCATCGGCGCCATGACCTTGATCCGGCCCGCCGTCGCGGCGCGGTAGCACGCCCGTAGCTGCGTGAGAAACAGGTCCGGCCGCGTCTCGGCCAGTCGCAGGGCGCGCACGCCCAGGAACGGATTGTCCTCGGCGGGCAGTGACAGGTAGGGGATCGGTTTGTCGCCGCCGACGTCGAGCAGCCGGACGGTCACCGGGTCCGGCCGGAATGCCTCCGCGACCTGCGCGTAGGCGGCGACCTGCTCCTCCTCCGGCGGTGGATCGGAGCGCTCCAGGAAGAGGAACTCCGTGCGGAACAGCCCGACCCCGCGAGCCCCGAGCGCCACGGCGGCTTCCGCCTCGGCCGGCGAGCCGATGTTGGCCAGGAGGGCGATCGCCGTGCCGTCGATCGTCTCGGCCGGGAGCCGCGCCTCCTCACGATTCCGCTCGCGGTCGCGCTCGATGCCCTGGCTCCGCTCCGCGAACCGGGTCCCGTCCGATTGGTTCGGCGCGACGACGATCTCTCCGGTCGAGCCATCGACCAGCAGCTCGACGGACGCGCCGGCCTCGGCGACGGCCGCGATTAGGCCGGTCGCCCCTACGACGGCCGGGATGCCATAGGCTCGAGCAAGGATCGCCGCGTGCGCGGTCGGCGACGAGCCCTCGAGGGCGATCCCCAGGACGCGCTCGCGGGGCAGGGTCGCGGTCACCGATGGCGACAGATCGTCGCCGACGATGATGGCCGGCGCGGCGAGGCTGAACCCCATCGGCGGAAGGCCGGCCAGCTGCCGCGCGATCCGATCGCCCACGTCGAGCACGTCGGTTGCCCGTCCCCGCAGCAACTCGTCGCCCAGGCTGTGGAGGAGCTCGGCGACGGCCTGGGCCGCGGCGAAGACGGCCGCCGGCCCATCCACCAACTCGTTCCGGATGTGGCCGGCGGCGGTGTCGATGAGCTCGGGGTCCCTGGCGATCGCCGCGTGGGCGGAGAAGATGTCGGCCTCGGCTTGGTGGCCGTCCCGCCGGACGTCTTCCGCAAGGCGCTCGGAAGCGGCCGCAACGCCATCGGCGGCGGCGATCAACCGGGTCACCTCGAGCTCGGCCTGCTCGGCGGAGACGCGGCCGCCCGACGGCGGTCCGGGCCGCTCGAACCGTGCCCACGGCCCGCGGGCGATGCCGGGCGCGCCGGCAGTTCCGCGAACGACCCGCCGTGCCGCCACGCTCTGGGTGGTCACGATCGGGTAGCCCGGTCGCGGTCGACGCGATCGTGGACGATCACCACGCTCCGGTCGGCGTCGGAAACCGTGCGCATGCGCGTGCCCGGGGAGCGCACGGCGGCGACGGACCAGGCGATCGCTTCGGGCAGGGCCGCCGAATCCGCGCCGGTCGCCAGGAACCCGGCGAGGAGGGCGTCACCGGCCCCGACCGTGTTGACGGCATCCTCGATCGCGGCCTCGGCGTGGGTCAGGGCGCCGTCGCCGTCGACGAAGATCGCGCCGTCACGGCCCAGGCTCAGGAGGACCGCCCCGACGCCCCGCCCAACGAGGTCGCACGCCGCGTCGATGGCCACGCCGAGGGTGCCCAGCTCTCGGCCGGCGATCGCTTCGAGCTCGGCCAGGTTCGGCTTGACGAGCGCGACGCCGGCCTGCGCGGCGGCGGCCAGGGCCTCGCCACTCGAGTCGACGGCCACGCGCCGGTCCGCCGATCCGAGCGTGGCCAGCCGAGCGTAGAAATCGGTCGGTGCGCCCGGCGGCAATGAGCCGCAGCCCACGATCCAGCTGGCGGGCCCTGCCCTGGCCACCGCCGCCAGGATCGCGTCCACGTCCGCACGCCCCAGGCGCGGCCCCGGCTCGTTCACCTTCGTTACCGTCCCGTCGGGTTCGACCAGGCTGATGTTAACGCGAACCGCCCCGGCGACAGGCACGGCATCGATCGGGACGGCGTCGGCGAGGAGCGCCAGGTACGTGGCGGCCGACTCAGTCGCGATCGGCACGACGGCGACCGTCTCGAGGCCTTGGCCGGCGAGCGCCCGAGAGACGTTGAGACCCTTGCCCGCCGCCTCGGAGGTCGCCTCTCGGGCCCTGATCAGCCCGCCTCGCTCGAGGCGGTCGATCTCGATCGTCCGGTCGATGCTGGGGTTGGGCGTGACCGTGACGATCACGGCTGGGCGTTGGGCGTCCAGTAGCGCGCGAACAGGATCGCCTCGGCCTCGCGCGTCCACGTCCCACCCTCGCCGAGGCTGGCGGCCAGCTCGGGATAGGCTGCGGCCAGGTCGTCGAGCGAGGTGAGGGGCAGGCCGCTGAGCTGCGGGAAGATGACGATCTTGCCGGGAAAGCGGCCGTCGATCATCGCCTGGAGGCCGTCCCGCGCCGCGTCGATTCCGCCGACCGCAGCGAGGGCACGACCCGGCGACAGCTGGCCGGCGAGCGTCTTCTCGACTACCCGTTCCTGGTCGAGGATCCGCGAGCCGGAGGTTCCCGTGTACTGCGCGCCGTGCAGGAAGACAGGCGACAGGTCCAGGCTTGCCCGCGTCCCGACGGGGAGGCCGGCGAAGAGGACGAGCATCCCGTCGGGCGCCATGACGGTGGCCCCGTCGATCACGGCCGCGGGGCTCGGCGCGGTCACCACGACGTCGTCGGCGCCGCGTCCGCCAGTCTCGGCGGCGACGATCGAGGCCAGCGTTTCGCCTTCGCCGGGGACGCGCAGCACGAGCTCCCGCCCGTTGGCCGCCGCGATCGGCTGGAGCCGAACGCGAGCCGCGGCCATCCGGTCGGCGTCCAGGTCGACGCCGACGAGCCGGGCCGGACCGTTCGGCATCCGCAGCGCCCGCTCGAGGTGCATCTGGCCCATCGGGCCGGCAGCTCCGATGAACACCGCGGTTCCGCCGGCGAGGAGCTCGGCACGATTCCGTTTCTCCCCGTACGACGCGGCGACGTCGAGCCCGGTCGTGCCGACGAAGGCCGTGTAGTGGTAATGGAGCCGGCCGATGTCCAGCTCCACCGGGCCGTCGAGTGGCTCGTCGGCCACGAGGTTCAGGACGCCCCGGTAGGCGAGCGCGTCCGCCGCCCGCGACACGACCTCGGCCGATCGTGGACCCAGCAGGATGATGTCGTCGAAGGGTCCGCTGACATCTCGTTCGTCGGCGACATCGACTCGCGTGTCGGGGGCGGCCCGCTGCCGAATCTTCGCGACGTCCGCGTCGCTCAGCCCGCTGAGGACGATCTCGCGTGCGCCACTCAGGACTTCGCCCAGCCGGTAGGCTCGGTCATCGCCCGGCCGTCCGATGACCCAGGCTCGACCGTCCGTCGCCGGAACAAGCCGGCGGCGCTGGGTGTAGGCCGCCTCGACGCACGCCCACGGCTCGGTCAGGGCCGTCTCCGCGTAGCCCAGGCGATCGTCCACCTCCACGACATACGCCCCGTCGTCGGCCGCCAGGACCTCGGGCCCGATGACGTGGTAGCCGATCAATCCGCCCGGAATCGTGTACCCGTAGGCCGTGCTGCGACCGTCGACATAGATGTCGGGCTGGATCGCCAGTCGCTGGCCCGGCCGGTACCGGCCTTCGAGCGCATCACCAACCTCAATCACCGTCACGGCCGTCTCGTGGCCGAGGCGGGTCGGCTCGCTGGCGAGATCGCGCCCGTAGAGCTTTGGATGCTCGCCACCCAGGCGGATGAGCTTGACGTCGGAGAAGCACAGGCCCACGGCGTCCACCCGGACCAGCAGCTGCTCCGCGGCAGGACGCGGGACGGGGACCGGCTCGGGCCGCCCGTCCCGGCCGACCGCCTCGATCCCCTTGCCGTAGACATTCCAGGCGAGGGTCTCTGTCGGCGGCCGCTTGGGCAATGCCTGATAGGCAGCGTAGCGGTCGTCGACGTCGATCACTTCGGTCGAGGCAGGTCCGCGGCCTTCAGAACGCGCCCGGTCTGATCGATGATCCCGACCTTCGTGCCGATCGTCAGCGGGCTCGCCGAGAAGAGGTCGCCGCCATTGATCGCGACCCATCGATAGCCCGGGAGCGGAGCCAACCGCTTGATCGCGGGCCCGATCTCCGGACCGGATGCCGCGACGTTGATGCGGCCCTGGGACGCAACCAGATCGGCCAGACCGTCCGGGTCCGGGGCCGCCTGGAGGGCAGCCACGATCGCGCTGAGGAGCGCGTCGCGGTCGAGCCGAGCCACGTCAGGTCCCGTCCCTTCCGGTGAGGATGGCCGCCACGGCCTCAGCCGCGTCATGGGCCTCGGGACCACGTGTCACGACGCGGACGTCGTCCCCGACGGCGGCACCCAGGCCGAGCAGCGCCGTGATACTGCGTGCGTTGGCCCGCCGGCCGTTCGCTTCGATCGTGATCTCCGCCTCGAACGCGCGTAGGCGATCGACGACCATCGCCGCCGGCCGCGCGTGGAGCCCGGCCGGATTCGAGATCGTCACCGGCGTGACGAGCTCGTCATCGCGGGGCTGGTGGCCGTTTCCGGCCGGGGCGCCCGGCTCGTCGGAGGTCAGCGCCCGATGGATTTCGGCGGCATCCTGCGTGTTGCCGAGCCTGCGGCAGAGCCCTTCGTCACCGAGGATCGTCGCCAGCCGCGACAGGATCTCGATGTGCTCCTCCGAGGTTGCCGCGAGGCCGATCACCAGATGGGCGGGCTCGTCGCCCCACAGCACCCCGTCCGGGAACTGGGCCACCGCGAGACCGGTCCGCAGCACGGCGCTTCGCGCCTCGTTTGTTCCGTGGGGCAGGGCGATGCCGTTGCCCAGATAGGTGGACACGATCTGCTCGCGATCGCGCATCTCGGCGACGTACTCGGGAGTGACGCACCCCTCGGCGACGAGCATCGCGCCGACGAGCTCTATGGCTGCAGTCCGGTCCGGTGCGGTCGCGCCGACGACGACGGCGGACGTCGACAGGACCTCTGTCGTCATGAAGCCTGTCCCGCATCCGCGGAGATCTCCTCGCCGGCGGTGAGGCTCCGAACGAGGCGATCCGAGGCCGTGTTGTTGAGGAAGTTCCGGAATGTCAGGACCACGGCGCCCGGGGCCGCCTTGCGTGCCCGCTCCGCCAGGCCCTCGTGGGCGATGACGATGTCCGTGTCCGCGGGGATCTGGTTGACCGGGCTGTGGATGACCCTGATGTCGCCGCGACCCATATCCTTGACACGCTTCTTGAGCTGGTTCGCGCCGATCAGGCTGGAGCCCATCCCGGCCTCGCACGCGAACACGACGAGCCTGACATCGGCGGCTTGCTTGACGACCATCGCGGAACTCCCCTGCATGTCCCCTCAATTATCGGCCGCCCGGTGCACTGGGGGCACCGGGCGGCGATGTTGCGTGCTCGGCGGGCGTCAGGCCGGCACGCCGGCTGGCATCGGCGGAGCGCCTTCCAGCTCGGCCTCCTCCTCGGTCTCCTTGACCGGGTAGAGCCGGAGGATCAGCGAGCCGACTGCGAAGGATGCCACCGCACCGGTCGCCACGCCGGCGAGGACGCCGAAGTGCTGGCCGGGCGGGATGACGGCGAGGTAGGCGAAGATGCTGCCCGGCGATGGCGTCGCCACCAGCCCGGCGTTCGTCGCGACGAACACGATGTCGGCGGCGATCCCGCCGGCCCACATCGCCACGATCATGATCGGGTGGGACAGGACATACGGAAAGTAGATCTCGTGGATCCCGCCGAAGAAGTGGATGATGATCGAGCCGGGCGCGGACAGCTTCGCCAACCCCTTGCCGAACACAGCGAAGGACAGCAGTAGGCCAAGGCCCGGACCCGGGTTCGTCTCGAGCAGGAAGTGGATCGCGCGATGGTCCGGGCTCGCAGCGGCCGCGGCGACGCCGAGCGGACCGAGCACGCCATGATTGATCGCGTTGTTCAGGAAGAGGACCTTGCCGACCTCGATCGGGATGTCGGCGAGCGGCAACAGGCCGGCGCTGATGATCGCACTGACAAAATCGCCCAGCCTATCCGAGCCCCATTGCAGTACCGGCCCGATGGAGAGCACACCGAGGACGGCCAGGATCGCGCCGAGGATGCCGGCCGAGAAGGTGTTCGAGAGCATCTCGAAGCCGGACGGCACCCGCTCCTCGGTGAGGTCGTCGTACGTCTTGATCAGGAAGCCGCCGAGCGGCCCGACGATCATCGCGCCGAGGAACATCGGGGACTCCGAGCCGATGGCGATCCCGGCCACGGCCACTGCTCCCACGACGCCGCCGCGATGGCCGTGGACGAGCTTCCCGCCGGTGTATGCGATCAGGATCGGGATCAGGAACCTGACCATCGGCCCCACGAGTGCTTCGAGCTGCTTGTTCGGGGTCCAGCCCGTCGGGATGACGAACGCCGTAATCAGCCCCCAGGCGAGAATCGCCCCGATGTTGGGAAGGACCATGGCGGCCAGGTAGCCGCCGTACCGCTGGATCCGTTCCTTCACCCTGAATCCTCCACTCCGGGTTGAACAGGGCGGCATCATCGAAGGGCAACCGTTTCGCAACAAGTCCCAATCTGGCGACACCGACTTGTGACAATTTCGCACGCCCGAGTCAGTGTGTCGGTTCTCCGAGGAGCCGGCTCAGGCGCCGGATATCCCGGTCTCGCAGCAGCGGGCTGACGACGACCGACGGCGGCTGGTCGTCCTCGTCGAGGAGCGGCACCGTGCTCACCACCACGTCCGTCGCCACGTCGTCGGCGCCCCGCTCGAAGGCGGTCTTCGAGACGACGCGGATGATCTCCACCTGCGGAAAGACCGCGAGCAGGCGGGAGACGAGGATCCAGGCCGTGGCCATGCCGGCCGGGCAGACGACGGTGACGCGGATCTTCGGCCGGAGGCGATTCCGTTCGAGCGAGCCCGCCAGGTACATCGTGAGGAAGCCGATCTCCTCGGCCGGCACGCCCGCGTCGCCGAGCGGTGCGATGTCGGCAACGATGTCGGATGCCACCTCGTACACGTCCGGATACCGCTCGCGAACCTCATGCTCCAGCGGGTTGCTCACGGGCAGGCCGTAGCGGAGTCGGACCCGCAAGCGCCGAAAGTGCTCGGCCAGACTGCGCCTGAGCTGGTCGTCGTCCGCGATCGAAGGATGAAGTCGTCCGGCGGCTGCGGCGACGAGGCGATCGATGGGATCCATGAGGTCGTCCTCGGCCGCGGCCGCCTTGCCGCCGAGGTCGACGAAGCCCAGCAGGAACTCGGTGATCGCGGCGATGTCGGTCTCGCCGAGGACCATCGCCGTCTGCTTCTCCATCGCGATCGCGATCCGCGCCGCCGCGTCGGCCGTCGGATGATCGATGAGGGACCGGAGCTGTCCGCTCTGGAACTCCGCGGTCCGGCCGGCGTGGACGCGCCGGGCGAGGATCGCCAGGTAGAGCGTTGCGACGATCGTCATCGGCTCGGTCTCGTCGAGCTCGCGCAGCTGCTCGAGCAGGATCGACCGATGCGTCGCAAGGTCCAGGCCGGCGGTGAAGTGAGCCACCCCGTCCGATCGCTCGGCATCGTCGGCCCAGCCGCGATCCCCACCCGCCTGTCGCAGCAGCACGTCGGGTGGGGCCGCCTCGAGGACGAGGGCCAGGAGGCCCTTCCGGATGTCGATCTCGGTGCCCCGGACCACCAGGCCGACCCCCGGCAGATATTGCAGGTGGAGCTGGTGCTCTTCGAGCCAGTGTTCGGCCGCGTGCACGTCGCGGCGGACCGTCGGTCGTGACGCTCCCAGCTCGACCTCGAGGTCGGCAAGATGGAGCGGCTCGGGCGCCCGGTCGAGCAGCGCGGCGAGGGCCCGAACCTTGCGGTCGGCGACGTTGAGGACCTGCGGTCCGGCCTCATCGTCGAGGCTGGATAGCAGCGCGGCTCGCTGATCGTCGTCGCCCTGGACCCAGACGCCCACCCCACGACGCCGTACGATCGCCAGCCCGCCGGACCGGAGGTATGTCTCGATCGACGGCAGATTGTAGCGAACGACTCGAGTCGTGAGGCGGAGGGCGGTCGCGATCTCCTCGACACTTTCGGGTTCCGCCTCGGCGAGGAGGTGTCGGGTGATACGCACCTGGCGACTGTCGAGCGGGACGAGCGCAGACATCGGCGACCGGCTACCTCGGAGCTGTCGAACCAGTGCCGTGGAGTATGGGCCGTGTCAGGCGAGGCTCGTTCCGCCGCCTACGGGCTGCGGCGTTCCATCGTGCTCCACGCCCGTCGCGGCGGTCGTCCGGGCCGGACGAGCGGCTCGAGTCCGGACCGGTCCCAGCCGCCGAGGTCCGCGCCGGCCTCGTACGCCGACTGGAAGAACTGCTGGAGGGCGGCGTCCGGGTCGGGGGCGAGACGGACCACGTCATAGGGCAGGGAGAACTCACCCAATCGCTCGTCGAAGTACGCCCCCGCCGGACCGACCGGGGCGGACCGGTATCCGTCGGGCTCGGGGTAGGTATATGCATAGAACACGGGGCCGGGCGGGTCGCTCGACGGCCACCAACCGATGCTGCTGTCCTCGCGTGAGTAGGCCTCCTCCATCACCCAGTCCGCGCAGTTTGGCGCCCCGCCGGGATGGACCGGCGCCGGCCGGCCCGAGAACCGCGCCGCGGCAAGGTCGAAGCTGCCCCAGAAGAACTGCACGGGGCTGGCCTTGCCGGCGAAGCCGGTCTGGAACGCCTTCATCGTCCGATTCGCCTGGACGAGTCCGCGCCACAACGCGTGAGCCTGATCGGGGTCATAGCTGGCATGCAGCTCATCGGCTTCGAATGGGATGGCGTCGGTCACCTCCACCGGATGCGTCCAGATGGTCACCTCGATCCCAAGGCTCCGGAGGCCGTCCATCAGCTCGCGATAGAACCGGGCGACCGACATCGGCGCCAACGGCATGGTGAACGAGCCGCCGTCACTGTCCGTGACGTCCAGGCGGTGAGCGACGAAGTCGAAGTCGACCTGGAAGTGCCGAGGGCCGTACGGGATCGGAGACGTCGTCAGGCCATGTGAGCTGACGTACAGCGTGACGTGCCACCAGTGGTTGAGCGGCGGCGCGAGAGCCATCCGCACCTTGCCGACGATCTGGGTCCACATGTGCAGCGTGGAGATCGTCGGGGTCCATTGCCGCCAAGGAAGCTCCGGCCACAGGTCCGTGTCGGCCACGGCCGCGGGCCCGGTCATCGAGCTGCTCTCGGGCAGAAGATTGGTGACGGGCGGAGGGTCATGGCGCGGAGACGAACGAGCCCTCGAGCGGGAGGCCGGCATCCTCCCAATCGAGCAGGCCGCCCGAGTAGCGCCGCACGTCCCGGTAGCCCCGCCGGACGAGGTCGCGATAGAGGGCGACGCTCGAGAGGCAGTCCACGTTCGAGCAGTAGACGACCACCTCATCGTCGGGCCGGACCGCCGCATAGAGGTCGTCGGGCGTGTCGAAGTGGAGTGAGCCCGGAATGTGCTTGGCGTCGAAGGCCCACCGGTTGAGGGCCATGATGAGCTTCACGCTCTCGCCTCGGTCGAGCTTCGCCTTGAGCTCGTCGCGACCGATCGTCCGGATCGGTTCGGTCCCCAGCGCGGCGTTCCGGTGCGGCTGGTCCTTCGTGGCGGAAATCGTCATGCCGGTGCTCGTTGCTGGTTGCGGAGCTCGCTCAGGGCTCGATCAGCGGGATATCGACCGTGTGCTCCGCCACGAACCAGACCTGGAGCTCGTTGCGTCGCAGAACGTCGCTCATCAGGAGATCGTTGGATCCCCAATCGCCGCTCTTCTCGGTCTTCTCGATCCCGCGCCGGACCTTCTCGATCACGGTCTCGTGTGCGTCGAGCAGTCGATGGATCATCGCCGGGACATCCTCGGCACCGTTGGGCGGCCGCTCGATGGATGTCAGTTCCGCAGCGTGGCGCGGGTCGCCGACGGCGATGCCGCCCAGGCTCTGGACGCGCTCCGCGAGAAGATCGACGAGCTCGAGCTGCTCGTTCGCGTGCTTGTCGAAGAGCAGATGCAGCTGATAGAAGGTGGGGCCGGCGACGAGCCAGTGATGCTTCTTGTAGAGCGCGTAGAGGATCATCGTGTCGGCCAGGATCTCGTTGAGGATCTGGCAGCTCGCCATGCGCGCTTCGGCCGCCAACGCGATCGGCAGGAGCCGCAGGGAGCCGAACTGCTGGATCTCCGCTCCCGTCCGCGCGAGCCGCGGCTCCGGCGAGAGGTTGCGATGCCCGGCTCCGTCAGCCTGGCCGTTCTTGTTTCGTGGCTTCGTCCGGTTCGGCATACGACTCTCCTACTCAGGTGGCGTCAATGGAGCTGCCGCTCCCAGTCACGTGGCACGCGACCGTCCGGTCCAGGCACCGGCTGATCGAGCGGGTGATGGTGCGGCGCTGCCAGGGCCGGGCCCTCGAGATACTGTTCGGTCACGTAGTCCCAGTACCAGTCTTCGCCCGGCTCGAAGCTCTGGACGACCGGATGCCGAACGCCGGCAGCATGCTGAGAGGCGTGCTGAGATGGCGACGAGTCGCAACAACCGACGTGGCCGCACCGCGCGCACCGGCGCAGGTGAAACCACCAGCCGCCCGAGTCCAGGCACTCCGCGCAGCCCGCGCCGCTCGGCGGCACGGCAGGATCGATCACCTCGTCATCCGGCTGTTGAGACTGCGTCATCGCGACCTCACGATCCAAGTGTAGTGCTGGTGGCCCGGAACCCGGTTTCGGGGCACCAGCCGCGAAGTCAGCCGACATCGACGACGGGATCTGCGCGGCACTCACGCTGGCGTCACTTCCCTCACACGGCGCGCATACTCGACGTGACGGGCGCGCAGATACCGGAGGCAGGACCCAATGAAGGAAATGCTGTCACGCAATTGGTGGGCCTTCGCACTGCGCGGGGTCGTCGCCCTCGTGCTCGGTGTGCTGGCGTTTGTCGTGCCCGGTCCGACGCTCGTGGCGCTGATCGCCGTGTTCGCCGCGTACGCGACGATCGACGGAATCCTGGCGATCGTGGCCGGCGCCGCGAGTCCGGGTGGTCCACGCTGGTGGATCATCCTGGGTGGGATCGCCGGGGTCGGTATCGGGCTCTTTACGATCTATTCGCCCGGGACGACGGCGATCGCGCTCGTGATCCTGATCGGCGTCTGGTCGATCGCCACCGGGGTGGCCGAGATCGTCGCTGCCTACACGCTCCGGCGGGCGATCGACGGCGAGCTGCTGCTGGCCGTGAGCGGTGTCATTTCCATCGCCTTCGGCGCCTTCCTTGTCGTGGCGCCCGGGACCGGCGTGCTCGCCGTTCTGTGGCTGATCGGCTTCTACGCGATCTTCGCCGGGGTCATGTACCTGGCCATGGGCATCCGGCTCCGCGGCCTGGCAAGTCGAACCTCCTCGCAGGGCGACAGCGCACGCGCGTAACGCGAGTCCGCCCGCAGATCATCGAAATGTCGTAGGCCAGACCCGTACGACCTGACGGTCGGCCGTGCCGAGCGCGTGATGGTCCTTGAGCGTCCGGTCAACTATCGTTCGACCACGACCATGACCACGCTGACGACACGACTCGCCGACCAGTCTTCGATCGCCACCCGGCTGCGAAGCCGCCGTGCGCCGTGGAATGCCGCCCGTTTGGAGTACGCCTTCGAAGCTCGCACCAGGATCGCGGCCGGGGAGCGACCGTCCGTATGGGTCGTGGTGAGGGGAATGGACGGGTGGTCCGTGCGGCTCGAGGTGCAGGGCGTACCGGGGGCGATTGCCCACGCTCGAACCCGTCGTCGTGCGCGTGAGATCGCCAGAGCACGAGTGGCGGCGGCGCTCGGGTTGGATCCCTACGTGTTCGATCTTCAGATCGACGGCGCGTAGCGCCCAACCCGCCCAGGGCCCACTCTTTGCCAACGCGGCGCATTCGACGTCGCAGTCGATCCACTGGAAGATTCCCCTGCCATGGCCGCGACTCGACTGCTAGCATCGCGCCGTGACGACGATCACAGAGAAGAAGAGCGAGACCGACGTGATCTTCGGCTTCCTCGTCATCGTCATGGGCTCGCCGCCGTCCGGGGCGCGGAGAACGCGCCCGTCCTCGCCGGGGTGGTGGCAATCGCCGCCCTGGGCATCCTCGTCGGGTGGCTGAGCTGGCGGCGGAAGCCGGCGCCGAGGCTCGCGATCACGCCGGCGGAGATCGTCTACGGGCGGCTCGAACCCGGGATGCGAATCAGACGCGAAGCGAGCCCAAGCGGGCGGCTGCACTTTCGCATGGGCTTCCAGGGGTCCGGCTGGGTCCTCCTGCTCGTGGACGCGCCCGACCAGCCCGGCATCTCGAAGCTCGGCTTCGACATGCGCGAGGTCGAGCGCGCCTGTGTGGCACACGGCTGGTCGTTCGGCTGAGGCGCCGACGCTCCCGAGGCCCAGCTCGGTGTCTGGCGATCGCCGCGCCTGGATCGGCCGACGTGGACATCACGAGAGGCTGCAGAGGGTCGGGCCCTACGATCTCGTAACGATCGAGCTCCCGCCCTACGTGCCTGGCGTCATCGGCTGCAACCCGACCTTGCCCTGAGGCGGCCCGGTGACGAAACCAGTCACCGGCTGTCATGTACTCCCCGCTACCATCTGCGGGTGCCCCCAGATCACGGCCCGTCTGCCCAACGGACCATCTCCATGGAGGTCGCCCGCCGCTTCCTCGGGCTACGCCACTTCCTGGCGCCGCCGCGTTCGCTGCCGGCCGATGCCGCGAGCGTCATGCGGGTGATGGATCGGATCGGGTCGCTCCAGTTCGATCCGCTCGAAGTCGCCGGCCGGAATCACGACCTGGTCCTGCTCGCGAGGATCGATGGCTACCGTCGGGCGTGGACGGACCGCCTCCTGTATGAGGATCGGCTCCTGTACGAGACCTACAACAAGGGCCTCAGCCTGGTTCCGACCGCCGAGCTGCCGCTCTACCGGATCACCTGGGACCTCAACCGGATGGAGCACGACGGCAAGGCGTTCGATGAGCACGCACCGCTCGTCGAGGAGCTGCTCGACCGAATCCGCGCGAGCGGGCCGATGAGCTCCACGGACCTCGAGCCGCGCGCCGCGATCGACTGGTACTGGCGGCCGACGAACCAGGTCCGCGCACTCCTCGAGGCACTGGGCGAGGCCGGGATCCTCGGGCTGGCGCGCCGCGACGGGAACCGCCGAGTCTACGACCTCGCAGAACGGCTCTTCCCGGCCGATCTCCTCGCCGATCGCCCAACCCAGGACGAGCAGCGGCGTCACAAGCTGCTGTCGAGGTTCCGCGCCCACGGCCTGCTGGGCACGAGTGGGGAGGCGGCAGTCTGGCTCGGGACCGGGCCAGCCGAACGACGTGGCGGGGTCGCTGCGGTGACAACCGCCGATCGAGCTCGGCGTCGTGGCGAGCTGATCGATCAGGGTCTGCTGACGCCGGTGGCGGTCGAGGGCCTCAAGGCCAACCGGTTCGTCCTGAGCGGGGAGCTGCCGCTCCTGGACCAGGCCGAGCGGGAGGTCGCCACCGGTCGATCGCCCAATGGCCGGCCACCGGGTGTCGCATTCCTCGCGCCGCTCGATCCTCTCGCCTGGGACCGCCAGCTGCTGCGCTCGCTGTTCGGCTTCGAGTACATCTGGGAGGTCTACGTCCCGGCCTCGAAGCGTCGCTGGGGCTATTACGTCCTGCCGATCTGGTTCGGAGACAGGCTTGTCGGCCGAATCGAGCCACGGATCGATCGCCAGGCGAATGCGCTCCGGATCCTGGGAATCTGGTGGGAGGACGGCTTCGACCCGCTGGCCGAGGAAGGCTTCATCGACGGGTTCGCCGACGCCCTCGTGGCGCATCGCCGGTTCGGCGATGTCAAGACGATCAGGTTGCCCCGGCTCGGTCGTCATCGGGCGGTCGCGGCGGCCATTAGAGCCTCGCTCGGCGGCGGGCGCCCGAGTCAGGCGATCGTCGCGGAGGTGGGGGCGACCTAAGGCCACGCGGACGTTTCCGTCGTGTGCCGCGTTCAGGCTGGAGTCGGTAGAGCCGCCGTGGCCTCCTTCGCCGTGTTTGCCGAAACGACCTTCGCATTCGATGGTTGAGACACGGCGATGACGACCGTCCCTCGCGCGTGGCCAGCCGCGACATGAGCGATCGCCCTGGGAGTCTCGCGCAGGGGGTAGGTGCCGTCGATCACCGGCGTGATCTTCCCGGCTTCGACGAGGCCCGCGAGCGCGACAAGGTCGGCTCGGTTCTGCGTCTTGACCGACGGTCCGCCCTGCTGGCGCGCGAACATCGACACGATGGCCGTCCGGATCACTCGACCGAGCTTGCCGCCTTCGTGTCCTCCCCCGTTGGAGAGCAGCGTCCCGTTGGCGGTCAGTGCGCGCCTCGTCGCCGACATCGAGTGGTTCCCCACGTTGTCGAGGATGAGGTCGTAGCGCGGTCCGCCCTTGGTGAAGTCCTCGCTGGTGTAGTCGATGACGTGGTCGGCCCCGATCGAGAGGACCATCTCGAGGTTCTTCGTGCTCGTGACGCCGGTCACCTCGGCACCGAACGCCCTGGCGATCTGCACGGCGAAGGTGCCCACGCCGCCCGATGCCCCGTTGATCAGGACCTTCTGCCCGGGCTGAACGTGTCCGTCGTCGCGAAGGAGCTGGAGGGCGGTTGTAGCTGACACGCCGAAGGCGGCCGCCTGCTCGAACGTGAGGTTGGCCGGCTTCTTGACGAATTGATCCTCAGGTGCCCGCGCGTACTCGGCGAAGGCGCCCGTGCACCAACCGAGCACCTCGTCTCCCGGTCGGAGCTCACGAACGTCCTTGCCGACCGCTTCGACGGTCCCCGCGATATCCGTGCCGGGAACGCTGTTCTTCGGCCTGCGCAGACCGGTTGCCATGCGCATGAGGTACGGCGTGCCGGTCATGAGGATCCAGTCACCGAGGTGGACTGACGCCGCGTGAACGCGGACCAGCACCTCGCCATCCCCGATCTCGGGCATGTCGACGTCCCGTGTTTCCAGGACCTCCGGCGAGCCGTACTTGTCTTGAACGATTGCCTGCATATTGGGCCTCAAGTTCCTCACAACGTAGCGTACGACGTACGCCATGCGGTGTATGGTGTACGCTAATGCGTACGATGTACGCTGTCAAGCGCGACGCGCCGGAGCACCCGAAGGGCGAACAGAGGGAGTGTGCGAATGGCAACACGCGCGATGCCGACAGCCGAGCCCCGTGGCCGCCTGAGCCGGGCGCGGGTGCTGCGTGCTGCGATCGCCCATGCCGACGCGGGCGGGCTCGAGGCTCTGACCATGCGCAACCTCGCCGAGGAGCTCGAAGTCGCGCCCATGGCCCTGTACCGCCACGTGGCCAACAAGGACGACCTCATCGACGCGATGATCGACGTCGTCTTCAGCGAGATCAGTCTGCCGCTGGGTGGCGCCGACTGGAGGACCGCCATGCGTCAACGGGCGATCTCCGTCCGCGAAGCCTTGTCGCGCCACCGATGGGCGATCGGCCTGATGGAGTCGCGGCGAAGTCCAGGTCCGGCGAACCTGCGACACCACGACGCAGTGATCGGCAAACTTCGGGCGGCAAGCTTCGACATCGCGATGGCGGCCCACGCCTACTCGCTCCTGGACAGCTACATCTACGGCTTCGCGCTGACGAACCTGAACCTCCCGTTCGATACGTCGGTCGAGATTGCAGACGTGGCGCAGAGCATGCTCGAGCCATTCCCCGCCAACGAGTACCCCAACCTCGTCGAGATCCTGACCGAACACGTCATGAAGCCCGGCTACGACTACGGGGACGAGTTCGAGTACGGGCTCGATCTGATCCTCGACGGCCTCGAGAGCGTGCGGAATGTGGCCTGACGCCGGCCGGGGAAGTGCGTGGCCGTTGCTGGCCATCGAACTGGGTTCCCTTTTGGATCTGCGGTGGATCAAGCTGGGGTGGCCGGCGGCGGAGGTCCCGCCGCCCAAGTCACCCAGGCGTACGACTAGAGGCGATGGCTACTCGGTGACCCCAACGGCAGTGCGAGGCCCGAGCACGACCACCGCCGTATCCGTCGATCGCCGCGCGGCGAGCGCCTCGATGTCGCTGCCCCAGCCGGGGAAGTCGCGGAAGCTGGCCCACAGCCGCTCGCGCTCCGCTCCCGCTGCGGGGCGGGCGCGCACGGCGCGCGAGCCGTCAGCCAGGTCGACCGTCGTGTCGGGCTGTGCCTGGAGGTTCAGCCACCACGCGGGCTCCGCATCGGCCCAGCCGTTCATGGCCAGGGTGACCAGGTTCGGCCCGTCTTCGTAGTAGCCGACGATCGCGACCCGTGGCTGGCCCGATCGTCGTCCCAGCGTCGTGAGGCGCATCGTCCCGAACGTGCCTCCCGCCTTCGGTCGCCAGAGGCCGCGCCGGCCTCCGGCGAACCGATAGATGGCGCGGTGCAGCACCCAGGCGCCACGAACGAACAAACGTGGACGGCGCTTTGGAGTCTGCTGCCGGGCGGCGGTCATGCTGCACCCGCCTTCGTCGCGACGACGGTTCGTGACGGGCCCGCGCCGCCGCCACGTTCGTGCCCCTCGAGTCAGAAGCAAGCGCGGCCACGGCCGAGGGCCTGAAGCCCTTGAAGGTGAGCCAGAGGCCGAGCGACAGCTCCCACAGGGCGATCGGGATGACCGAGATCCCCGACAACACGGAAACCTGCTCGTTGAAGCCGAGAATCGACGCGCTTGCAGAGACCAGGAACAGAGGGGCTCCGATGAGTCCCATCGCGGGAATGACACGTGGCACGAGTCGCGACCGGTACATGAGGTAGCCCAGCAACAGCGCGTTCAGGCCGGGAACGACGCCGGGTCCGAGCAGGAGCGTCTCATTACGGATCGCGACGAGCGCCCGGCCGGCAGTGACGAGTGAGGCCGCATCTCCTCCGGTAGCCCCTGCCTGCCGCAGGGTCACGACTGCAAGGAGGCACACGACGCCGATGACGATGATGGCGGCTTCGAACATGCGAGTGGTGACAAAGCCGAGCGCGAAGCCTTCGTGCTGTCGTTTGACCACCGAGAAGAGCGCGACCGCGGTGCCCATACAGGCGAGCGCATTGACCAGGTCGAGGAAGGCGCCGAGGAGCACCTGGGTGTCGGCGCCGGAGCTGACGATGTAGTTCGGATCGTCCAGCACGGGGCCAAGCAGGAAGGCTGCCGGCGGGATCCCGGCCGCAAAGGTAATCAGGTAGAGGATGCCCGCGACGAGCGCGGTCTTTCTGGTTGAGCTCACTTGGACTCTCTTTCTTGTGGGTCGGTCAATGACCGGAGGAAGGTTTGCAGGAAGGGTCTGTCTACTGGCCGGGGCCGATCGTGCCGACGACCGTTCCCCCACTATCGACCAGCGTGATGAGCCCGGAGGCCGCGGCTGACTCGATGGCCTCGTCCGATGTCAGCGGCTGCCCGTGTACCGTCCTGGCGAACGGTCCTCCGAAAGGAGTTGAGGTCACTCCCGGCGCACACAGATCGCTGGCGATGCCCTGAGCACTGCAGAAGACGAAGAAACCGTGCAGGAGGACGCTGTAGTTGCCACTGTTCTCCCGAGGCACGTTGGGGACGACATGGTCGTGCGGGAAGGGCCACGTCTCCTGAGCCGTGTCGGTCTGTGGCGCCAGGAGGTAGAACCTGGCCAGTTGGTCACTGGGCGTCGCGCCCGGGAATGCTGTCTGTCCTGCGAAGAACGTCATCCGGAGCTGGACGCCGTCTACCCAGACGGGCTCGTAGCAAGCGACACGGGCGGCTTCACGGCCGGTCACGTCGGCGCAATCCCTCAGCCCTGCCGCCTGGACAGGAGAAGCGGCGGGCAGCACGAGTGCCGCCGCAGCGACCGCCATTGCGATACGGACGCGCGTCGTCCTTTGGAAACGGGTCGGGAACATCGTGTGATCTCCTTCGTAATCTGCTGGTACCTACCTGGGTTCAACGGCGGGCACCCCCGGTCCGTCTGGCTCGACGCGAGTGACCGAGACCAGCGGCAGGCCGACGTCGCGCACTCGCTGAAGCAAGCCATGCAGAGCGGCCTGATCGGTCACGGGGCCCCGGATGATCGTGGTGCCATCGCTCTCGAGGCTGAGGCTGAGCCCGTCGAACCACGCGGCCCATCGGGTATCGAGGTGCCCCTTGATGCGAATCTCGTAACGTCCGGCCTCGTGGCGATTGCCGTCGCTGCCGGTCCTTCCGCTCATCTGCTCCTTTCTCGTGCTGCTAACTCAGTGGGTTCCGCCGGAGATGCGATCCGTTGTCGGCGTGATCCCGAAGCTAGAAGCGGATGTGATGAGCGGGCATCACCACCTGTGGTGATTGACGTGGTGATTTGTCGTCCGGACGCAAGAAGGCCCCGGTCAGCGGCGCCGCTGGTCGCGTGCCGCGGCTATGGGCGGCTGCGGCTTCGCGTCAGGAGGTCCAGTTCCTCGGCCCGGCGGACGGCTGCTCGACGGTTGTTCACGCCGAGCTTGGCGTAGATGTTCCTGGTGTGCGTCCGCACGGTGTTCAGGGACACCACGAGCTGATTCGCGATCTCGGGACCGCCCAGGTCGGTTCCGAGGAGCCGCAGGACCTCGAGTTCTCGCTGGCTCAGCGGCTCGATCAACCCCTCCTGGACAGGTGCTCGGGCCTTCGTCCTGCCCAATGCGGCCAGAAGCTGGCGGACGTAGCCCGGGGCGAGCCGGCGTCTGGCCGCGTCCTCGAGCAGGACGGCGATGGGCCCGCCTTCGTCGACGAAGACGCGGACGTATCCCTCGGGCTCCGCGAGGGCCACGGCTCGCTCGAGTGGCACGACTGCAGCCCGGACGTCTCGGCGCGCTTCATGGGCAAGTGCCTGCAGCACCAGGATCTCGATGACGCTCCGCCCCCGCTGACCCTGTTCCGCGGCATCGAGGAGGCGATCCAGCAGCGCCATCGCCTCGTCCCACGAGCCATCCGCAGGGGTCCGTCGGGACCGTGCAAGCAGCGCCCTCGCGAGGGTGACGTGCTCGAACTCGCGCAGGTAACTGAGGTCATCGTCCGCCGACAGACCCTGTTCACGCGCCCAGCCGAGGGCTTCCGCCCACCTGTCCTCGGCGACCCACACTCGCGCCTTCAGCGCGGCGATCGGCCGCACGTTCGGGAAGTAGTCACTCACGTACAGGCGCTCTGCGTCGTCGAGCAAATCCAGCGCACCGTCCAGATCTCCTTCGGCCTCGCGCATCCGAGCCGTCGCGACGCACCAGCGATACCGGTTCTGCGCCAGGCCCGCGTGCTCACCCAGCTCCTGGCTCTGGCGCAAGTGCTGCGCTGCGGCAGCGAGATCGTTCCGCTCGCGGTGGACCTCGCTCAGCCCGACATGCATGTCCGCCGCCCCGCGCAGCGCAGGCTCCCCCGGTCCTGCCGCAAGCTCCAGTCCTCGCTCGTAGATGCTGGTCGCCTCGCGGAGCCGACCTTGCACCGTCCGGATATCGGCCAGCGCGATGGAGCAGCCGATCGCGTCGGAGACATGCCCTGCCTTCAGGAGGCTCGCCATCGCGGTGGCCCAGGACTGGTGAGCGGCCTCGAGATCGCCGCTCGTCCAATGAACCAGGCCGAGGAAGCCGGCTGCGGCCCCACGCCCGAGATGATCGTCGTCACGAAGGAGATCCAGTGCACGGCGGGCATAGGTCACGGTCCCCGCAACATCACCGAGGGCACGCGCGAGAGCGGCACGGTAGATGGCGATCTCAGCTGGGAGACGGCGAAGTTGCTCTTCGTCGACGACCACCGTAGCCGCCGACGGGACGTCGGGTCCCTCCATAGCGCCCGCGGAGGCGTCCAGCCATCGCTCCGCGTCCAGCCATCGCTCCGCGTCCAGTAGGCGCCCCTCGACGCCATCGAGCTCGCCGCTGACCATGAGTGCGCCGACATACCCGACGTTCAGCACGGGCCTCGCCCGGATCAGCTCGTCGGGAAGCGTCTCGAGCCAGCGACGAAGTGTCACTTCCTGTCGACCCCGGCGCAGCGCCGGAATCGCAACCTCGATCAGATCCGCCGCTCGCTCGAAATCCCCGCCGGCCAGCGCGTGGCGGATAGCCTCGGACAGCTCGCCGTTCTGCTCGTACCACTCGCTCGCTCGCCGGTGCAGGTCAGGGACTTGATCGGGCTGCTCGTCCAGCAGGCGCGCTAGCAGCACGTCGGCAAAGAGATGGTGGTAGCGATACCACTCGCGGCGGTCATCCAGCGGCACGAGGAACAGGTTCCCTCGATCGAGGGCCTCCAGCATCGCCTTGCCGCCGTCGCGCCGGGTCACCGCATCGCAGAGCGGGCCGCTCAACCGGCCCAGGATCGACGTCTGCAGCAGGAAGTTCCGGACATCCTCGGACTGACGCTGCAAGACCTCTTCGATCAGATAGTCGACGATGTAGCGATCGTCCCCCGCGAAGCCGGCGATGAAGCCGGCCACATCGTCTCGGCCCTGCATCGAGAGCGCCGCCAGCTGCAGCGCGGCGATCCAGCCTTCGGTCCGGCCCTCCAACGCGGCGACGTCCCTGGCCGTCAGCGCCAACCCCATCACCTCATTCAGGTAAGCGGCCGCCTCGTCCGGCGTGAAGCGCAGATCGGCGGCGCGGATCTCGGCGAGCTCGCCGCGCGCCCGCAGGCGAGCCAGCGGCAGCGCGGGGTCGGCACGGGTGGCGATGACCAGGTGGATCCGTTGGGGAAGGTGCTCCAGCAGGAATGCCATGCCGTCCTGGATGTCGGGCGCGTCGATCGCGTGGTAGTCGTCGAGCACCAACACGATGTCGTTCGGCGCCGCGCCGAGCTCGTTGAGCAGCGTCGTGAGGACCGTTTGGATCGGCGGTGGCTGGGGTTCCTGCAGGAGGGAGAGAGCGCTCGCGCCCACCTCCGACGCCGCGGTCTGGAGCGCGGTGATCAGGTAGGTCCAGAACGACACCGGCTGGTTGTCAGCCTGGTCGAGGGAAAGCCATGCCGTGGACCGTTCATCGGCCGACGCGGCCGCCAGCCATTCGGCCAGCAGCGTCGTCTTGCCGAAGCCGGCCGGCGCGGAAATGAGCGTCAGCTTTGACTCGGCCCCATGGCTGAGGCGCTCGCTCAGTCTCGGACGTGCTACCAGAGTGCGTCGCAGCCTGGGGACGTAGAGCTTGGTCTGGAGCAGCGGGCCAGCGTTATCCAGCGTTGTCACTTTCTGTGCTTCACGGCGGCCATACGTGATGCGCTCCGCCGATGCGATGAGAATGATCCCCGATCACGTCCTGCCCTGGTGGTCGAGGAGAGCCACGGGAGGCTCGCTCCAGCGAGTTCGCCGAGTCGAGCATGACGAGACCCGCCGGCCGAATCGCGTCTGGCGTGATGACGGTCGCTCCGGCGACTCAGGCCGTCACCTGGACGCTCGACCTGCCACTGCCCTCCGGCCACAGCGTCGAGCGCGACGAGCCCCGCGCCAACCGCGCTCGCCGAGGGTCCCAGCCCCGCGTGACCGCCGACCGATCGCCGAACGGGACGCGCAGCCGAGACGATGCCTCAGTCCGCGATCAGGTCCAGGTCCAATCGACTGAGCCGGTCGGGGTCGGCGAGCACGTCGATCGATACGATCCGGCCGCCTGCGACGGTGAGTGAAAGGACGGCGAAGGGGTGGCCGTCCGGAGCCCAGGCGACGCCTCCCGGGATCCCGTTGACCAGTACGCGCGTAGCCGTCTCGGCGAATCGCCGGAACGACATCGCCCTCGTGGCGACGGCCTCTGCTCCGCGAACCGCGGTGATCAGGTCAGGCCGCGCTGCGCCACCGTCGGAGCGGAGCACGACGTCCGGATCGAGCACGGCCAGCAGGCGCGCGAAGTCGCCCTCGCGTGACGCTGCAA
>WNGA01003151.1_pt1 | contig 48942 bp, 37 predicted proteins | sample 5400061 | NCBI WGS metagenome assembly WNGA01 (sample SAMN13153366, study PRJNA577476) | soil metagenome | isolation source: 100 cm soil or saprolite under grassland replicate 2 | place: USA:California | collected 2016-06-15
GGCCATTGACGGCGTTGCCTTTCTCGTCGCTGCTTTTCGCGGCGCCTTTTTCAAGGTGCGCTTTGGCGACCTGAAGTTCCTCGGGCTTGGGATCGCGCGAGTAGGCCCAACTGTAGAGGTCGCGGAGCTTTTCGTCGTCGTTGCGCGCGGTGTCGCCGGCGAGTTGTGCGGCGCGGCCCTTGTCGGCGGCGATCTTCTCCTGGATGTCCTTGGCGTTCAGGAGATGCAGACTCTGGGCGAGGCTGGCGTCCTGGCTGCGCTCGCATTCGCAGGAACTGGAGCTGTCGGGCCGGCCGAAAACCTGGAGGAAATAACTGCTGGCGTTGTAGCTGTTGTCCGGCAGCGCGACGGCGCGCGTGCCGGCGGGCTGGCCCTCGAACCGACTCTCGCTGCCGGTCACGGCGTTGACCGCGTCGAGGAGCACTTCGGCAGTCAGGCGTTTGGGGTAGTAGCGCGAGAAATTCTGCTTGTCGATGGCGTTGTATTTGTTCGGCGTCGCGCTGAGCTGGTAGGTCGAGGAGCGGGTAATGGCGCGGACAAGTCCCTTGAGGTCGTAGCCGGAGTCGACGAAGTGCCGGGCCAGCGCGTCGAGCAACTCGGGGTTGGTTGGCGGGTTGGTTTCACGCATGTCATCCTCAGGCTCAACAAGACCGCGATTGAAGAAGTGTTTCCAGTAGCGATTGGCGAGGGACCTGGCGAAGTAGCGGTTGTCCTTCGCGGTCATCCAGTCCACGAGCGCCAGGCGCGGGTCATCGTCGACAGTGAGCGTGGCGGGCGGGACGCCCAGGCCGGCGGGCTTCACGGGTTGCTTGGTTTTCTTGTTGGTGGTCTCGGCGGCGCCGCGTTTGTGGAAGACGACTTCCTCGCCGATTTGCGAGCCTGGCTTGCGGCCAACGCGGCTGAAGAACGCGCCGAAGCTGTAGTAATCCTGCTGGCTCCATTTTTCGTAGGGATGATGGTGGCATTGGGCGCACTGAAGGCGCTGGCCGAGGAAAAGCTGCGCAGTGTCCTCGAGCTGGTTTTGCAATTCTCGTTCCTGGCGGTACCAGGCGACGGGCGGGTTCTCCGCGATGTCGCCGGAGGCCGCCAGGACTTCGCGCACGAACTGGTCAAAGGGCTTGTTGGCCGCGAGGCTGTCGCGAATCCAGTCGTGGAACGCGTAAGTGCCGCGGGCGTGGGTCGCATCGGCGCGCTTGTTGCGGAGGAGCGCGGCCCACTTGTTGGCGAAGTAATCGGCGTAATCGGTACTGTCGAGGAGCCGGTCGATCAGGCGATCGCGGGCGGCTGCTTGTGAGTGGGAGGTGGCAAGAGCTTCAGCTTTCGTCTCATTCTTCTCACTCACCGGCTTACTCACTTTCTCACCCACGGTCCCGCTCTCCCCAAGCTCATTCCCACACTCCGCGAGGAATGTCTTCACCTCGTCCGGAGTCGGCAGGCGGCCGGCGATATCAAGGGTGACGCGCCGGATGAACGTGGCGTCGTCACACACCTCGCTGGGCGGCATGCCGACGGCCATGAGCTTTTTGAAGACGATCTCGTCGACTAAATTGCGCGCCGGCGGCAGCGACTCGACGGGCGCGCCCAGCGGAAGCATGGCGCGGAACGTGGCGACCCGGGCCTGGTAACGGACCATCACCGCGACGTCACCCGGCTGGTTGAAGATGCGGACGTAGCCGTCTTCATCGGTGCGGGCCATGTCCTTGTCGTTCGGTTCGTAGAGGGCGCTGCGAGTCACGTCCTCCTTCGAGCCGTCGGTGTAATGCGCCAGCACGGCGAGTTGCTGCTCGGTGCCGAGGGCCATCGTGCGTTCCTTGGGGAAGACCTCGATGCGCGCGACGGTCGGGTCGTTGGTTTTGCCGTAGGTCATGCCTTGGGCGATCCAGCGCACGATAAGGCGGTAGTCGTCCGAATCGGGATCGAGCCGCTTGCCGCCGCCGTGCGGGAGCGTCGCGGATCCTTTCATTAACAGCAGGCTGCGCTCGGGCGCGGCGGGGAAGAGGCGGCGACCGCGGGCTTCCTTGACCAGATGCTCGTAATCCTCGGCCGGCTCAAATCCCAGCAGCGACAGGCGAAAGCCGTTTTGGCCTGCGCTCTTGCCGTGGCAGCCGCCGCCGTTGCAGCCGGTCTTGGTGAAGATGGGGACGATCTGGTTGGCGAAATTGACCGGCAAGTGTCGCTTGACCTGCTCGACGGTGACGGGCAGCGACGCGGCGACGCCCTCGGCGGTCTTCGCCGTAATGGTGGCAGTACCGTCAGCCAGCGGAGAGACCAGGCCGTTGCGGCTGACCTTCGCAATATTCGCGGGCGAAACTTCGTAAGTCACGCCGCGGGTCCAGTCGCGCAGCTTGCCGTTCGAGAGCCTGGCGGTGGCCAGCAATTGCTGGCGCGCATCCGCGGTCCGGAGCTGGAGCGGGGCGCCGTTGGTGGCGCCGTCGTCGGTGGCGTAGTGCAACGCAAGCGAGACGGGTTCGGGCGGCCCACTCGCCGGTTCGTCGGCTGTGGAAGCTTGAGGCCCGCCCGCCAACCCGAGCGCGGCAGCGCACAATGCGACAGTGAAGCGCGCGGACAACTTCGACGAGGTGACGATCCGACGTTTGTTCGTTTCCATGCCTGTGGCCATTCTGTTTTCAGACGCAAGTATCACGGCGAAAATTCTTTCGATTTTCCGCCAGCAGGGCCGGGCACCCATTTCGCCTCTCAGACTAACGGAAGGGCCGCTGAATTGGAAGCCCCGATCTCACACTGATTTGTTTTGAGTGTTCAGACGAATTGTGCCTTATTCTAGCACGTATGTTTCACATGACCTGGAGCCGGCTTGGCTTTGCTTTGTTTGGGTGTGCCGCGATTTGCACTTCTGCTCCGGCGCAAACGCTGACGATTGACGGGGTGACGGATCGGAGCAATTTCCGGGACCGCGTGGGCTTCCGCGTTCAGACGAACGCCGGCTTCACCTACGCCGTGACGCTCAACGGCAAACCCGTGCCCGCGGGGGTTACGAACGTCGTCGATGTAATGGACTATTACGACCTGGTGGTGCGCCGCACGCAGACCTCCGATGGGACGGTGACGAACCGGCTCGTGCGATTCATCGTCGAATCTTCCAACAGGCTGAAGGCCGGGGACAGCACCTCTCCCGAACTCGGCCTCATCGAATGGACGCCGCTGCCGCCGATTCCTTCGACGGAGGCCGAACTTGCCGGGAGCCGGTTGCACCTGATGATGCCATCGGTTTACCCTGCCGGCCTGGAAATACCCGTGGTGGTGAGGGTGGAAGACGGCATATTCAATCACACTCGGCGGGTCAACGGTTGGGTGACCAACTCCGGAGCGGCGGCATCCCCCTTCCGAGTCCTGCGCGGCGTCGGGCACGGCTTTTTGTCAGCGGCGGGGCCAGGGCCGATCAATTATGCGGCATGGCTTCGTTCGTTGCAGACGAACCAGGAGGTCAACATCGAGGCTACCACGACCTGGACGCCGGTCTCCGGTGTGCTCGGCGGCTCGACCACCTGGCCAGCGGGTTCCCGCATTCGCGTTACAGGTCATCTCACGATCCCGGCTGGAGGGTCGTTGACCATTGGGGAAGGCACGGTGGTGCTTTTGAATCCCGGTGTGAACATCACCAACTCGGGTCGCACGGTAATCAACGGGTTGATTCCGCAGCCCGTCGTCTTTACCGCCACGAATCGTGTCGCGCCCGAGCAGCGCCCCGGCGCGTGGGGCGGCTGGATAATGCGCGGGGGAGAACTCATCGCCACGGCTGCCATCATGACCGGCTCCGGCTCGGCGGCCAGCATGAGCTTCTCGCCCGGTTCGAGCCACCGCTCCGAGCAACCATTGTTGTTCGCGCACAATTCGGTCGTCCGGATGACCAACTGCGCGCTCATCAACAACGCTGGCCAGGTCGGCAACGGCTACCATTCCACCATCGTCTGGGACCACTGCATCGTCCAGCGCGCCGTCGTCGGCGGCGAATACGACGGCGGCACCAACATCATCAAGGACTCCGCCGTCATTGAGTTTCCCGCGGTGGACGGCGTTTACAATGCGACCATTGCGGACGCCGACTACGATGGTTTTTACACCATCAACACCACGAACTTTTTCGTGAACAGCCTGTTCGGTTTCGCGAAGGACGACGCGATTGATTCCGGCTCGGGCGGTGCCGGCACCGTGGTCATTTCCAATTGCTGGGTCGAGTCGGCGCTGCACGAAGCGCTGGCGTGGTCGGGCGAAGCCCGGCGCACGTGGACCTATGACACGGTGATGCTGAACTGCGGCCAGGGCCTCGAATGTGGTTGGAGCACCGGCCCGGCCAGCCCGCTCGTCTATGGGGAAGGGATTCTCAGCACCGCGAATTCCGTGGGCACGCGTTATGGCGACAACTACACGGGCACAACGGGCCTGGGTCTCAAGGACGGGTTCCTGACGGTGACAAGCTCGATCGTCATTTACAATTACCGGGATGTCTGGGGCCAGGTGTGGGACAACACCTGGAACTACCGCGTGGCGGACATGGACATCCGCAACAATCTTCTCACTGCGCCTAATACGAACCACCCGAACAACCTCGTCTGGAACCCGGCCACCGATGGCCCGAAGCTCGCCTCGTTCATGTCCACGCCTCCCGACGCGCCGGTGGGCATCGGCCTGGCCAATTGGGACCCGCTTACGTTCGCCAATCTCACCAACGGCGTGCCCGTGCGCCTGAGCAGCTTCACCATCAATACCGTGTTTGTGGACTACACGATCTCAGACCCGTACGGCCCGGTGGCGAATGGGACGCTGAAGTTCGATCCCGGCGAGACCGTCAAGCGCATCACAGCGCCGATCAGCCTGGGCGCGGGACGAACGTTGCTTCGCGTCGTGCTCTCGAATCCGGTGAACGGAGAGATCACTGGCGCGGCTTCGTCGTACATCCCGAACGTGCCTGCGCCGCCCACGGGCGTGAATACGACGCTGATTCCGTTCGGCGCGGCGTGGAAATATCTCGACGACGGCTCGGACCAGGGCACGGTCTGGCGCACCCCGGGCTTCAGTGACACGGGCTGGTTCAACGGCGTTGCCCAACTCGGCTTCGGCGACAATGACGAGACCACCACGATCCGCAGCAACCGCACCGACACCACGCGCATCGCGACCTATTACTTCCGCAAATCGTTCAATGTGGCGAACCCCTCGCAATTCGGCGACTTGTCGTTGCAACTGCTGCGCGACGATGCCGGCATCGTTTATCTCAATGGCGCCGAAATCCTCCGCAGCCCGAACATGCCGCCCGGCGAAGTGGCCTATAACGCAGTCACTGGCGGCAACGCCCCGCCGGACAATACCATCGATTCCACGAACATCGCCAACGGCGCTTCGCTCTTGGTGTCCAATGCCAACCTCATGGCCGTCGAGATCCATCAACAGGCATTGACTTCCTCGGACATCAGTTTCGACCTCCAACTCCTCGCCGGCCCCGTGCTCCCGCCGCCGCCTTTGTTCGCGGCGCGGTTCGGGAGCGACTTGGTGCTGTACTGGTCGGCCCCGGGCTACGTGCTCAAGCAATCGGACGAAATCGCGCCAACGGCCAACTGGTCCGCCGTCCCCGGCGCCTCCAGCCCGCTGGCGTTCATGCCGGCCAACGCGCGAAAGTTTTACCGGCTCCAACGCCCGTGAGCGGCAGAGCGCGTTCCGTCGTCGTTCGGTTCCATGGAGTGCGGTGACTTGTCACCGCTTTTGCGAGGCGACTTGTCGCCGTCAAACTCGACGTTGATTGCCTCTCTCGCGGGACATCGGGCGCTGAACGCGCCCTCGCGGGGTGACAAGTCACCCCGCCAAAAGCGCCGACAAGTCGGCGCACTCCAAAAATTGGCTACTTCTCCGCCGCCACGCTGCCGTCGCGCTGCAGCTTCTCATAGAACTGCAGGACTTCCTCGACGATCCCAGGCCATTCTACGGGAGCGGGAGCGCGGTTGGAGTCGGCGGGCCGGGCGCCCAGTCCGCCAAAGTCCTGCTGGTACCACGCGTTGACCTGTCGCACGAGGTCGGCGGGAGGTTGGAACTGGACTTGCTCCGGCGGCAGATCGCGGAGGAATTTCATCATCGCGGCCATTGCCGTCGCGCGGTCGGCGTAGCGGCCGAGTTGGCGAAGCGCGCTCGAAAAGACGTATGGGTCCTTGCGCTGCAACTCGGGCGTCAGCAGGCCCGGCAGCCGGGCTCGGGCGGAGGCGCGCACGGCGTCGGAGACGGACCGGTTCGTACGCTGCATCACGAGCCAGAGGCGCTGCTGCATTTCCTCGTCGAGCGCGGTCAGCGGCTCGAAGGCCCGCGCCGGCAGGCGGCTGATGGCGGCCCACCAAAGCCAGGGCGCATCGGCCCGGGCCAGTTCGAGCAGCGCGTTGGTGCCGGCGGGACCGGCCCGCTGCAGAAGCCCGATAAGGCTGGCGCTTGCGTCGCCCACATCGTTCGTCCGGGCAATCGCCAGGACAAGTGAAACGTGCTCGGCGCCGATCTGCGCGCGGGTCCAGGCGAGCGCGTTCGCGGCGTGGACGCGATCCTGGGCGGAGCCGTTGGTCAGCCGCGCAAGCGCGAGCGCAAGGAACTCCGGCCACGGCCCGCGCAAACCGAGCCGTAGGCCGATGTCGCGCTCGTAGTCGTCGGTTGCGCGGGCCCAGGCGGCGGCCAGGCCGCGGAGTTTCTCGCGTTGCGCGGGCGTGAGTTCCGAGAAATTGGTCGAGCCATGCGCGTTGGCCAGCACGGCCACGGAGCTGCGATGGCCGGGAAGGTATTCGAGCACCGTCATCGCCTCCCGGGTGGAGTTCGGATAATAGTGTTCGAGGGACGCCGCCGGAGTGTTCGTTTTGCCGAGGGCCGCGGCGAGCCGGTCGAGCGCCACGGCGTGCGGCCGGGGCGGCCGGTCGGGATAATTCACCAGCACGTTGTGGAAACGCTTCACGCGCGGTTGCTCGCCGAAAGTGATCGCGGCGATTTTCTCAACCGGCACGCCGGGGACGCTGAATTGGTTCGTGCCGCCGATCGGGCTTGGACTCGATTTGTCGAGTTGCCCCAGATGCCGCTTGCCCCCGGTGTCGTAAGCGAAGTATTCAGATCGGGATGTACTGCCGAACGCCGGCCAAGGTATGGCTATCACCAGCTCCGCGGAGGTTGGCTGTGACGGTTTCGCCAGAGGAGTCAGCCAGGCGGTCTGGACCTCGCGCGCGCTATTGGTTTTTCCCAAGGCGAACGGGCCATCGAAGCTGAGCACCGCCGGCCCACGAGTGTTGTCGAAAAAGTGTAGTTCGAGATCAATCTCCTCTACGGGTGGCTGACGTCCGGCGAAAAGGAACGTGCGTCGCCAGCAATTCGAGCTCATCGCGACCCGAAACAGAAGTCGTTGGCGTCCGTCCGGTAACGGCACGCGTTCGTTGTCAAGGGCGTACGACGTGTTCGGAATCCAATAACGGCTTTCCGTCAGGCCGACGGAACCTGGATCGTTCGGGCCGAATTCCAGATCCGTCAGGCCGGGCCCGAGCTCGAATAGAAATTCCCTCAGCATCGTACCCGGCGGCCAGGTGTAGGTGCGCTTGCCCGGCCAATCGAATTTCACGCCGGGAACCACGTTGCCGCGAGCGTCCAGGAGCACGTCATCCCCGTCGGGCACGACGCCCACGAGCCGGATGTCCGCCGGGTCGCCCGACGTGGTCAGGCGCCGCTCGGGGCTGAAGAGATTCGCCAGTTTCGGCGCGAAGGCCACCGCCAGCGCCGCCAGCAGCACCAGCAACATGGCCACGCGGAAGAGGATCGTCGACCAGAGGACGGGCTTTGGACCGTGCTCGTTCATGTTGAATCCAGATGCGCGCCAGCGTAGCTGCCGCCGGTCGGAAAGTCATTGTCTGTCTTGCGACTTTTGACCTTGGTTTCTCGAACGAGACTACACTCCGGAGCAGTACGCCCGATATTATTTGTAAGAATCGGGCCGCAACCGCGTATGTATATGTAGGCGGTCAATCACCCTGGTGCGACCGGCAAAGGGAAATACTATGAAGAACCGATACGCTCTCAAGGCAGTCCGGATGGGAACAATTCCATTGGGGCTGTTGTCCGCCGGGTTGCTCTCGGCTGTTCAAGGCTTTGCGGCAGGGGAATCCCGGTTGTCGGCCATTACTCGAAGTCCGGCCCACTTTGTCGCCGTGGGCAGCCACGGCGCCATACTGCGCTCCGAGGACGGCCGGGTCTGGTCAAACCTACCGGCTGTGACGGACGCGCACCTTCGCGGCGTCACCTTCGGCGACGGACGTTTCGTCGCGGTGGGTGACCAAGGCACAGTGGTGACTGAAACCGGTGACGCCGGCTGGCAGCGCCTCGAACCGCTCGGCTCGAACACACTCCGCCAGGTGACCTTTGGCAGGGGGCAATTCATCGCGGTCGGCGATGCCGGCGTCATACAATCCTCCATGGACGGCCTCCATTGGCGTCCGTTGCGGTCCTCGACGACGGCCAACCTCCGATGCGTCGCCTTCGGGTCGGGCCGGTTCGTCGCCGTTGGCGCAGGAGGTGTCATTGTCACTTCCTGCGGGGGATACAAATCCTGGAAGCTCGTGGACTCGGGGACGGAAAGCTGCCTGCGCGGCGTCGGCTATGGCAACGGCGTCTTCGTCGTTGTTTCCCCGAATCGCTCCGTGTTGACCTCCTGGGACGGCCTGAGTTGGAGCCGCCACTCCGCTGCCAGCGACGCCTATCTCTACGGGGTCAGCTTCAACGGCCGGGAGTTTGTGGCGGTCGGCTGCACCGGACGCGCGGCCCTATCCAGTGAGGGCCAGATCTGGCGACCCCTTGACATGGCGGGCCGTGGCGATCTTCTCGGTGTGGCGGGCACTCCGGACCGGATGGTCGCCGTCGGCGTCACCGGCTCGATCCTGCTCCCGTCGGCCAAACCGGCAGCGCCAGTGCTCAGTTTCAAAACGCCGAAGTCGGGAATTGACGGCAGCGGGAAACTCCTCGACAAATAGAGCCATCGAACAATTTCTTCTCGAGTGAGAAGTACCGCGGGTTTTGGTTTCAAGTCTCTGTGTGCAGCCAAGGCCCGCTTTTTTTTGCGAATCGCTTCCGGCGGGAATTCGCCTTGTCAGGAGGCGCTCGCGCGGTTTGCTTAGGCAGGTGACAACGTTCAAAACCGTTCTGTTTGCCGCCGCGATTTGCGCGGTACTCCCGTCGGCCCGGGCGCAGCCTCCTCGGCCGTTCCCGAGGGAGTTCACGCTCGACCAGAATTCGCCGTGGCAGCGTCAGATTGAAGGCAAACTCGTTCCACGCTCCCCCGGCGTCTTCGTCGGCTTCTATCATGGCTGGAGTAACTCGATCCTTCTCCAGCCCACGAACGACTCCGCGGACGCGATCATTGTGCCGGACGTGGGTGGACGCGTGCTTCACTACGGCGTTGGCGGCGAGAACATCCTGTTCGAGCCCGCCGAAGGGGCCGGCCGGACCCTTGACCGCTCCTCACCCGGGTTCCCGGTCGGCGGTTACCAATGCGACGTCGGCCCGGAGTCAGCCGGGCTTCCCGAGCACCCGCAACTGTGGCAGGGCCGGCACACCTGGCAAAGCCCGGGCGAATGGACGGTTATCGTCGCCAGCGGGAAGGACTCCGTGCTCGGCGTCGAGGTCTCCAAGAGCATCCGCCTGGATCCGGAAACCGGCGCGCTCCATTTCATCCAATGGCTCGAAAACAAATTGGCCCGAGACCAGACCCTCTGCCTGCGCGACCGGACCGTTTGCAAAGGCGGCGGTTTTGTCCTGTTGCCGTTGAACAAGAAGAGCCGCTTTTCCGCCGGCTGGTCGCTTCGCCGGAAGACCGGGGCTGGATTCATCTACGACGGCGCGACGCCCTTTTCGCCGCAAGTCCGTGTGATTGAGAGCGTGCTCGTCGCCAGGACCGAGGGCGAACCGATCCGGCTCGGTGCGGATAGCGATGCCGGCTGGGTCGCCTACACTCGGGGGCCGAGCCTTTTCGTGAAGTTCTTCGCCCATATCGGTGACGGCGCGTACTCGGACGGCAATTCTGTCGAAGTCTCGTGGAACGCCCAGTCCGTCGAAATCGAGCCGCGCAGCCCTGAAGTCCGGCTCCGGCGCTTCAACCCGTACGCGTTCGCCGGGCGCTGGATGCTGCTGCCACTGGACAAGCCCGTGACCTCGTTCGACCAGGCCCGAGCCCTCGCGGATCGCATCGTGGCGCTGAAAAATGCCTCCGGCAAACTCGACGTGGCTGCGCTCGAGCCGAAGCGCGGCCCGCGATGATGCGCAGGGTGTTGCCTGGTGCCATATCGTGGCGACTCCTGAAGGCTCGTCAGTCACTGCTCGATTCATTGTCCGCCGCTTTGTCCGCCTCTTTTGACTTTCCCCTGCTCTTCCTCTAGCCTTCGCGCCGCATGAACGTGCTGCGGCACACGGAGCCCGGCTTTTCCCAGCGCCTCCGCGCGCTGTCGAACGCGTCGAGTCTATTCGATCCAACCATCGAAGAGCGCACCCGTGCCATCGTCGAGGCCGTCCGCACGCGCGGGGACAAGGCGCTCCTGGAGTTCACCGAGCGGTTCGACGGCGCCATGCTCACCGCCGACCAACTCGCGGTGACCAGCGCCGAGTTGCTCGACGCCTCGTTGCTGGCCGATGAATCATTGCGCTCCGCCGTCGCCACGGCGGCGAAGAACATCGAATTCTTCAGCCTGAAATCCCTTCGCCGGAACTGGACCGCCCGAAACGCGCAGGGCGGTCGCGTGGGTGAGAAATTCGACCCTTTCGGCCGCGTCGGCATCTACGTCCCGGGCGGCGCCGCACCGCTGGTGTCCACCTGCCTGATGACCATCGTCCTGGCCCGCGTCGCCGGGTGCCGGGAGATCGTGGTCTGCACTCCGTGCGGGGCGGACGGCCGCGTCAACGCCGGGATTCTCTTTGCCGCCCGCGCGGCCGGAGCGACCGAAATCTACCGGCTCGGTGGCGCGCAAGCCATCGCCGCGATGGCGCTGGGCACGGCGACCCTCCGCCCTGTCCAAAAAGTGTTCGGTCCCGGCAACACCTATGTCGTGGCCGCCAAGCGGCTGCTCTTCGGGCGCGTTGCCATCGACCTCTTGCCCGGCCCCAGCGAAGTGCTCGTGCTCGCCGACGACTCCGCGGACCCGCGCTTCGCCGCTGCGGACCTGCTCGCGCAGGCCGAACACGGCTCAGGCCACGAACGGGTCTGGCTCGTCACGACCTCGGCGAAGGTTCTCGGCGCGGTGCGGCGAGAATGCACGAAACAGCTTCCGAAGCTCTCGCGCCGCGTTTTCATCCAGCGCGCGCTTGCCAACAACGGCTGGCTTATCCAGGTGAAGACGCTCGCCGACGGCATCGACCTGGTGAATCGCATCGCACCGGAGCACTGCGAGATTATGACGAAACAGCCCGCGAAGGTTGCCGAACGCATCACCACCGCCGGGGCCATTTTTCTGGGTCCGTGGTCTCCGACTGTGCTCGGTGATTACGTCGCGGGCCCCAGCCACACGCTTCCGACCGGCGGCGCGGGCGCCTCGTTTGCCGGCCTCACCGTCGACCAGTTTCAGCGCCGCACCAGCGTCGTTGAATACAGGCGCGCTTCACTGAAGAAATCAACCAGTACCCTCTTGAGATTTGCCGAGATCGAAGGCCTCGACGCCCACGGCCGCTCCGCTCTGATCCGGCTCGGAAAAAGCTAAGCGCCCTCTCATGTCGACGGATCCCCGACCGCGCCGAGCGCTGCCTCGCCCCACGCCCCACGCAACACGCAACACGCGCTCCCTCATCCGCCCGCTCGTCCGCAAGCTGCGCGCCTACGTCCCGGGCGAGCAGCCGAAGATCAAGGGCCTAATCAAACTCAACACCAACGAGAACCCTTATCCCCCTTCGCCAAAAGTTCTGGCCGCGATTAAGGCCGCCGTCGACGGCCGCCTGCGACTCTATCCCAACCCGACCTCGCAGGCGGTGCGTGAGAAGCTGGCGAAGTTCCACCGTTGCTCTCCCGAAAACATCATTGTCGGCAATGGCTCTGACGAATTGCTCGCGCTCGCGGTGCGGACGTTCGTCGAGCCGGCGGCCACCGACGAGAGGAGGCGGATTTCCCGGGGCATCCGCCTCCTCACGTCGGCGGCTACGGTCCAGTATTTCACGCCGAGCTACTCGCTTTACCCGGTTCTCGCCGCCATCCACGGCGCGCGAACGAATTCCGTCGGGCTGGCTGGCGGCTTCAGGCTGCCCTCGCTCGCATTGCTAAAGAAGTCGCAGGCGTGGGACTTCGCCGCCGCGCTGACGTTCATCACGACGCCCAACGCGCCGAGCGGACGTGGATTTTCGACCGCCGAACTGGAGGCACTCTGCCGGTTGCATCGCGGGGTGGTTTTGCTCGATGAGGCCTACGTGGACTTCGCGGAAGAGAATGCGCTGCGGCTGGCGCTGGCGTATCCGCATGTGCTCGTGGCGCGCACGTTCTCGAAGGCGTACTCGCTCTGCTTCCAACGAGTGGGTTACTGCGTCGGGCCTCCCGCGCTCATCGCCGCGCTCGACAAGCTGCGCGACAGCTACAACGTCAATGGCCTCGGCCAAATAGGCGCACTGGCTACCCTCGACGACTTGGGTTACTACCGAAGAAACTTCGCCCGCATCAAAGCAACTCGCGCCCGCCTGACCCAACAGCTGGCGGAACTCGGCTTCGACGTGCTGCCGAGCCAGACCAACTTCCTCCTCGCCCGCCCGCCGCGCTTTCCGGCGGAGGCCTGGCTGGGCAAACTCCGCGCGCGCCGAATCCTCGTCCGCTGGTTTGCCCACCCCGCCGTGCGCGACTACTTGCGCATCACGATCGGCGCGGAGGCGGAGGCGGAGGCGCTGGTGCGCGCGGCGGCGGAGATTGTTCGAGCGTGAAGCGTAATTGGTTGAATCGTTGAATCGTTAAATCGTTGAATCGTTGAATCGTTGAACTGCTGAAACGGCGACGCGCCTGGCTCCGATTCAACGATTTAACGATTCAACGATTTAACGATTCAACGATTCAACGATTCAACGATTTTAACGATTCCACGATTTTAACGATTCCACGCCCCGCCACTTCCTCTTGAACGCTGCCTCTCTAATTGGAATCCTCCCCCCAATGTCCCGATTCCCGTCCAATCTATACGCCGAGTGGAGGACGCGCTCAGGACTCGTTCCCGCGCTTCGCGAAACGAGCGACACGCCGCCCGAGCGGCTGCTTCAGGCCGCCTGGTTTCACCAACGCCTGCACCGCGAACAACTTCGTACTCACGATGGCCGGGCGCTGCGCGTGCTGCATCCCGGCTTCTGGAACCGGGAGCCGGGTCCCGATTTCCGCGGCGCGATGGTGCAGTTCGAGGGCGAAGCGCCGCGCGCCGGGGACATCGAGGTCGATCTACACAGCGCCGGCTGGCGCGGCCACAAGCACGACACGAATCCGAATTTCAAAGGCGTCATCCTGCACGTGGTCTGGCGCGCCGAACGGCCGGTCGCGCTGCCGACCCTGGTGCTCCAACCGGTGCTCGACGCGCCACTACCGGAGCTGGCGCTCTGGCTCGGTTCGGAAGCCGCGCAAGCCTACCCGCTCGAACTTCTCGGCCAATGTTGCGCCCCCTTGCGCGACCTTTCCGAAGATCGGCTGACGCGACTGCTTCACGAGGCCGCGCTCGCCCGATTCCAGAGCAAGGCCGCGCACTTTCAGGCCCGCGCCCGGGACGGCGGCTGGGAACAATCGTTGTGGGAGGGATTGTTCCGCGCGCTCGGCTACAAGCATAACGTCTGGCCGATGCATCGGCTGGCCGAGCTGCGCGGACTGCTTCGGCCGGAGAAGGGCGGCGCGGCGCCGCTCACGTTGCAGGCCCGGCTGCTCGGCGTGGCCGGGTTGTTGCCCGACGAACTCACCCCTGCCGAAGCCGGCGGCGACGCATACGTCCGGCGCTTGTGGGACAGTTGGTGGCGCGAGCGCGACGCTTTTGCCGATGTTCTCCTGCCGAAGTCGATTTGGAAGCTTGCCGGCATCCGCCCCGCCAATCATCCGCAACGCCGCCTGGCCCTCGCGGCGCATTGGATTTCCAAGAGCGAGATTCCAGCCCGGCTGGAGAGCTGGGCGCTTGCAACGCCCGACAAGGCGGCGCTCGCCGAGTCGCTCCTCAAAGTGTTTCAGATCGCTCGAGACGACTTCTGGTCCTGGCACTGGACCTTGAAATCCAAACGCCTGGCCAGGCCGCAGCCGCTCCTGGGCGCAACCCGCGTGACCGATCTCGCGGTCAACGTCGTCCTGCCCTGGCTTTGGATGCGCGCGATGGACGGCCGCAACGACACGCTGCGCCTGGAGATGGAGCGCCGTTTCTTCGCGTGGCCCTCGGCGGAAGACAACGCAGTGCTTCGCCTGGCCCGGCAGCGGCTGCTCGGCGGAGCGACGCCTCGATTTCCGCGCGGCGCCGCGGCGCAACAAGGGCTTCTCCAAATCGTCCGCGACTATTGCGAACATTCCAACGCGTTGTGCGCGGACTGCCGTTTTCCCGAACTCGTCCGCCAGTGGCCGGCCGCGTAGCTGCGACCGTGAGGTCGCGGGACGACTTCGCCGGCAACGGCAGGTTTCAGCCTGCGACCTCACGGCCGCAGCTACAACGCTTCAACGATTCAGCGCCATCAACTGCGCCAGTCGCCCTGCCGGACAATTGCCGCCGACCATCGCGAGGGAATTCGCAGCGTCAGGGCGAAACCGTGCGAAAGAACTGCTGGTTTGCCCCGCTCACAGGCAAATCGACATCAAACAGGCCATCGATCCGCACGGTTCCCGATGCGGCTGGCACCCAAAGAACGAAATCTTCTGAGACCACCACGCGGAAGCTCGCGCCGGGCAGGCCGATGCCGCTCATCCGGAAGGTTTGCGGCCCGACGGATCGGAAGGAACGGAGGCCAAAGAAATCTGGTTGCACTTCGTAGGCGCCGATGTCGCAGCCGGCCAGCGCCGGGCGCGGCCTTCCGCGCTGATCCGTCGACGGGCAAGCGCTGGAGTCGCCGGAGTCGATGGCTGGGCTGAAGGGCAGCAATGCCATCGTGGGGGTCGGCCCCCCGTTATCCGCCAGAGGTCCGATCCGTGGGTCGGTATTCGATAGGCTGGTGTCGGCGGTGAAGGGGCAACTGGCGTCGGAACTGAGATTGTTCCCGGCATCGATGAGCGGCCCGAAGCAATTGGAGTTCGACGGCGCGTGCGCCAGCAGGACATTCTTGAGAAGGGCCGCCGCGCCGGTGGTGACAAGACCACCACCCAGGCCAATCCCGTTTGTCGAAGTGGATGGAAATCCCGGGTTGTTCGTCGCGCCGTTGCCGCCGCTGGCTTTGTTGGCCGCGATGGTGCAATTCGTCATGCCGACGAAGGTGGCGGTGCTGATTCCACCACCGATACCGTCGCCACCGTTGGCCGGCGAGTAGCCGACGGTCCCGCCGCCCGCGCCCCCGATCACTTCATTGTCAGCCACCGTTACGTTCAGCATTGTCAGACTGTGCTCGTTCCGAATCCCCGCGCCAACGGCGGTGCCTCCGGCCCCGCCGACATTGTGGAAGAAGGCGGGGTAATTGGCTCCGCCGCTCCCGCCGAGGCCGCCAGTCGCGCGGTTTCCGAACACACAGCAGTTCGAAAGCACCAACTCTCCCGTATTGAAGATTGCTCCGCCGGCGCCTGCTCCTCCTCCTCCTCCCTCGCCGCCGGGTGTGAGGTTGCCAGGGCTAAAATTGGGATACCCGGCCTGTCCGCCCGTGCCGCCGACACCGCCGGTCACGCTGTTGCTCGCAATAGTCGTCCACAGGATCGTGCAAGCTCCACGATTGAGGAGCCCCCCGCCCGATGCGGCGTTGCCGACGCCGCCCGGCCCGCCTGGCTGACCGGCACTCGGTGGGTTGGGCGGATGAGAACCCGCGCTGAAACCATTGGTTCCGGCCAGACCGGGCTGGCCAAAGGCATGGTTGGCGGTGAGCAGGCAACGGTCGAGCAGTAACGTGCCGTCATTATAAATGCCGGCGCCGTTCGTGCTCCGGCCTCGCGTGATGTTCAATCCTCGCAATGTGAGCGAAACGCCCGGCGCCACGTCGATGACTCGCACGGCGTCGTTTCCGCTGAAGACGACTTGACGGCCCGTCGCATCGATCTCGGTGTCGGTCGAGAAGCTCAGGGTATTGGAGAGAACAATCGAGCCGTCGCAGACGATGCGCACGGTGCCCCCGCGAGCGAGGTTGGCGCGCAAGTGCGCCTCATCGCACACGGCCACGTCGCCCAGCGTAAAGAAGGTCAGCGTATTGCCGAGGAAGGTTCCGAACGCGTTTGACGCGACAGAGCGGAAGAAGAAATCCGTCCTGGGCGGCAACCCCGTCACCAGTGCCGACACGGGCAGTTCGGCCAAGCCTGCCGGCAGAGCTTGGACAGGAGTTGCCTGACCGAAGTTGGCGGTCGTTCCGTACTCGAACCAAGCCAGACTTGGCGCGCCGCCTGGATTGATCGTGCCGTGCAGCGTGACGCTCGTGAGGTCTGCGCCGGTCGCGGCGTCCGTATGGCCGTCCGGCGGGCCGCTGACGGCGACCGAGGCGGTCAGCGCGAGCGATTGCCGGCCGAAGTGGTCCGACTGGAGGCTGGTCACGGTGGAAGTGCCGACACCCACAGCGTCTGCGGCGACCGGAACGCGAATAGTGCAGCTTGTCGCTGGCGGCAGGCTGAACCCGGAGAGGACGATGACATGGCTGCCCGGCACCGCGGCCACGATCCCGTCGAAGCCAGTCGTGGTCACTGAGCCGGTGGCAACGCTGAGGGACGTCGAGAGCGTGTTGGTGAGTCGCAGGCCGGTGAACGGGATGTCGTTCGGGTTCGAAATGGTCGTTTCCAAGGAGGCAACACTGGCTACGTTGGTGGCGTCGGGTATGAACTCGTTTGTGATGCTTAAGGGAAGCCAGCTATTTTCAAGCGCGCCGATGTCGCTTCGGGCGCCGACCGGACGGGTGAAACCGCGCTGGTCGGTAACCGGATCGACGACGCTGGCACCGGCGTCGATCGCCGGACTCCCTGGCACTAACGCCAGCGTCGGGGTTAGCCCGCCATTGTTCGCCAGGGGTCCGAGCATTGGGTCAATCATGGAAATGCTGCCGGTGTTGGTGAGAATCAAGCTCGCGTCGGAACTGAGGTTGTAGCCCAGATCCTGGATGGGGCCGAACCCGTTGCCGCCCAGCGGACTGTAGGCGAGGACCGTGTGGGATAGCCGAATGGCGGTGGTGTTGACGGCGTAAAGCTCTCCGCCATTTATGGCCGAGTTGGCGGCCACCGTGCAGAAGGCAAGGTCCGCGCCGCCACCGGTCTGCGCCACGCCGCCTCCCAAACTCTGTCCCGGGTTACCACCGGGAACCCCTTGCCAAGGGGAACCGCCAAGTCCTTCAATCGCCTGATTCCCGTAAAGGGTAGAATTCGTTACAGCAAGCATTCCTTGGCTGCAAATCGCGCCCCCGGCGGCGGTCCCGCCATTGCCGCCTTGTGGAATGAACAGTTCTCTGGATGCCGGACTGCCCGCTCCTCCAAGCGCCGAGTTTCCGACGAAAGTTGAGTTCAGCACGACAGCCGACTGGCCATTGTAAATAGATCCGCCTTTGCCGTCGCCTCCCCAATCCGGGACAAAAATAGGACCGATGGCGTTGCCTCCCAAAGCCGTGTTCGAGGCGAACACACAGTCGGAAATGAACAACTGGCCGCGATTGCAGACGGCACCTCCATAAGCACCGCGGTCGACGGCCCAATGAGATGAGAAGCCCGCAGCTCGATTGCCGTTGAACTTGCATCGGCGCAGCACGGTTGAGGCGCCGTTCCAGACTGCGCCGCCTTCGCCCGGTATGACGGCAACAATGGGGCCCGCTGGGACTTCTATGAACAATCCAACGACCGTGTTACTGGTGAAAGTGCAGTCCACCGCCTCGAAGGCGCCTTGATTGTAAACTGCCCCGCCGTTGGTGCTCTTTCCATTGGCCAACACCAGATGGTTCAGGGAAAGGGACGCGCCACCGACCACTTCGAACAACCGCACACTCTTGCCGCCGTCCAGGACGATTTGGTGGCCGGAGGCATCCAGTTCGGTATTCACCGTGATGAACAGCGAATTGCTGAGGGTGATGGTCCCGTCGCAGGAGAATATGACGATGCCCCCGCTGGACATCGCCGCGCGCAAGCTCGCCTCGTCGCAATTCGTCACCGTGGCGGCGCGACTCGCGGGAGCGATATAATGAAGTGCGGTGTATCCGAGAAGGAGGAGTAATGCCTTAAGCGTTTTCATACGGCGATTCTCGATTGAACGCTTGCCCGAAGGGCCTGATTTGATGCTTGTCCAACTCGTGCCACATTCCCGCGGGATGTCAAGCGGCGCGTTCCGGCAGGATCGTGGGCGCGCCTAACCTGAGGCCCGTCGGGCCAGCTTCTTCGCCAACTGGATCGCCGCTACCATGCTGGAAGGGTTCGCAATGCCTTTGCCGGCGATGTCGTAGGCCGTGCCGTGGTCGGGCGAGGTGCGAATGAACGGCAGGCCGAGCGTCCAGTTCACGCCGGTCTCGAAGCCAATCATCTTCAGCGGCACGAGACCCTGGTCGTGATACATCGCCACCACCGCGTCGTAGTCGCCCCGGAAGGCATAGTGGAACAGGGTGTCCGCGGCGAGCGGGCCAAGAACGTCGACGCCGTTCGCGCGCGCGGCTTCGACGGCCGGGAGGATGGTTGTAATTTCCTCGGTCCCGATCTGGCCCCCTTCGCCGGCGTGCGGGTTCAGGCCGCAGACGGCCACGCGGGCGCGGGGCAGGCCGAGATCACGGCAGGCCCGCGCGGCCAGTTCGATCACGAGTTCGATCTTTTCGCGCGTCAGCGATTGCGCAACCCGGGCAATCGGGAGATGGACGGTCGCCAGCGCCACGCGCAGCCAGCGCTGCCGATCGTCGCACCCGAGCAGCATCATTGCCGTGCGCTCTGTCTTCGCCAGCGCGGAGAGCAGTTCCGTCTGGCCGACGAAGTCCTTCAGGCCGGAGCGGATGATGGATTCCTTATTCACGGGAGCGGTGACGAGCGCGTCCGCTTCGCCGCGCAGGCAAAGCTCAGCGCCGTGTTTGAGCCATGCAATCGCGGCGCGGGCATGGGCGGCGCAACCCGGGCCGTAGTCGGCTGCCCCCTCACCCCCGATGGGGGAGAGACCTCCCGGAATTGCTTCGCGCCGTGCGCCTTTGAGCCGGGGTGGAGCGCCGAGCTCCAGCTCGGCGCGATCCGACGTTTGGGCCGCGCCGAGCGGGAGCTCGGCGCTCCGGTTCATGACGGTGGTGCCCGGAGGGCGGGTAAGGGGGTCGCACCAGGTGACGCGGGCTTGAGCGTCGTCGGCTCGAAACGGCGCAAGCGGAAGGTTGAGCTTCAGCTTTCGGCTGAGTTCGACCAGCAATCCGCCATTGCCAATGAGGACGTAGCGTGTGTCATCGCCCGTCAACTCAGCGGCCACGGCCTTGAGAGTGACTTCCGGGCCAATGCCGCCGGCGTCGCCGAGGGCGATGGCGATAAGATTTGGATTTAATACTGCCACGTCCGTTTAGATCTCTAACCCGCATTGCTCACCAACGATTGTAGCCGCCGACGTAAGGAGGCGGTTTCGATTTCGGATTTCGGATTTCGGATTTCGGATTTGGCAGTCCGCCTCCTCACGTCGGCGGCTACCGTCTGTCGCGTCCTCAAGCTCATGGTGAGAAATCACGCCTAAGGTTTCTTGAGCGTGGAGAGATACTCGACCAGGTCGACGCACTCCTCCGTGGTCATGCTTTGCTGCAAGCCGACAGGCATGATCGAGAGCTTCGATTGTTGGCGCGAGGCGATATCGCTTTTCTTGAATTTGGTGACGATCCCGCCGACCACCTTGAGGGTGAGTTCCTCGGCGGTTTCGCTGGCGATCAGGCCGTAGGGTTCGTCGCCGTTTTTGAGCACGATGTTCCAGGCCTCGTAACCGAAGGAGATGCCGGCGCTGGGATCGAGAATGGACTCGTAAAGCGCATCCTTGCCGAGCTTGCTGCCGATCTCGCTGAGGTCCGGCCCCAGCTCGGTGCCCTGTCCGCGGACGACGTGGCATTGGATGCAACCGGGACTCTGGCGGGCGAAAATCTTCGCGCCGTTGACGGCGTCGCCTTTGAGCTTCACCAATTCGGAGATGGGCGGGAGGGGCGCCGCGTTCTGGCCGGGCGGCAGCGGGAGCAGCTTAGCGGCCTCGGCCTTGATCTCGGGCCAGCGGGCGCCGTTCAATTCCGAACTGGCTGCGAATTTCACGTCGTCGCCCAGCCTGCCGGCCCGGGCGAGGGCAAGAAGTTCGTTGGCGCCGGTCACCGTGTGCGCCAGGGATCGGACGGCCTGTCGGCGCAAGGTAGCGTCGCGTTGCGGGTCGCTGGCCAGCGGCAACAGGAGCGGCGTGGTTTCCTTTTGTCCGGTGTTGCCAAGGGCCTCGGCGAGCCTGGTGGCGGCGAGGAAGTTGGTCCCTTCGAGGGTCTTTTGCAGCAGCGCCGTGTTGCCTCCGGCGAGGATCATCCGCATCGCCTCGACGCCGCTCTCGCCGGCGGGTTGCGAGAGGGCGATTTCCAGTAGGCCGGCGTTCTGATCCTTGAGTTTGAAGTGTTGGACGAGACGCACGAAGTTCGCCGTGCCGCGCGTTTTGTCGAGCACCTTGAGCACGCGCTCCTTCATCGCGGCGTTGGCGGTCAGATCCACGCCCTCCAAGCGAGTCAACGCCTCGACCGCCAGGGCGATGCGGTCCGCGTCCGCGTCCGCGGCTGAGAGCGGAGCGAGCAACGCTCCCAGGAACGTGGCGAGCATGCCTGCCAGCCAGGAACGACGAACCATTCGTATACGCTTCCAATTCACCGGCACGGCTACGGTCCTTCGAGTTTCTTGATGAGTTCGTTGAGGCCGCCTTCGACCGGCTCGATCTCGATCCGGCCCGCGGGCCGCGCGGGAGCCGGCGCGCTATCCAGCCCCGGGGGCGGCTTGTCGGGCGCGCGCGAGGCCTTCATGGGCGCGGTGGCGGCCGTCAACGGCGGCGGCCTGGCGGTTTCGACGGCGGGATCGGTCTCGGCGGATTCCTGCGCGTCCGGCACGAACCACTGCTTGCGGTTTTCCATCCAGGTTTGATAACGCTGCCAGGTCCACATGCCCTGGTCCGCTCCGGTTTCCATCGAGGAGACGATGCGGTAAAAGTCGCCGGAGCGGATAAGCCCTTTGACGGCGTAAGTGGGGACGAGCACTTCGAGTTCCGGAAGGCGAATTTTGAGGTCCGGCCGGTAACGCAGGCGCTGGCAAATGACGCCGGCCAGGCAGTCGGCGAGTTGGGCGCGGACGGCGCTTTGCATGTCCGACGGAAAGGCGTTGGCGACACGCTGCAACGCTTCGACGCACGTCGAGGAGTGGACGGTCGCGAAGACCAGATGGCCGGTCTCCGAGGCATTGAGCGTGAGACGCATGACCTCCGGCTCGCGCATTTCGCCGACCATTAGCACGTCCGGATCCTCGCGCAGCGAATCGATGAGCGCCTGCTCGAAGCTGGGCGTGTCGCGGCCGACTTCGCGCTGGCGGATGTAAGCCTGGCGGGGACGAAAAGTATACTCGATGGGGCTTTCGATGGTGACGACGTGCCGGGGTTCGGTCGTGTTGATCTCCTGGATGAGCGCGGCCATCGTGGAGGACTTGCCGCAGCCGGTCGGGCCGCTCATGAGCACCAGCCCGTGGGGCAACGCCGCGAAGCGCTTGAGGTCGGGATGCAGGTTGAGCTTGTCAATCGTTGCCTGAAAGGAAGCCAGCAACCGCACGGCGAAGCCGATGCCGCGGGCGGTCTGGAGAATGTTGATGCGGCAGCGGACGCCCTGGAGGGTGCTGGAGAGATCGTGCGAGCGGCGTTCGAGAAAGCGCGGCCATTGCTCGGCGCCGATGACTTCGCGGGCCATCTCCAACAGCGTACGGGGGGCAACCGGCTCACCGGCCGTCTTGAGGGCGCCGCGGATGCGGAGGGCGGCGGGCAGGCCCGGTTCCAGGTGCAGGTCGCTGGCACCCTGGGCACGGGCGCTGGCGATGAAAGATTCGAGTTGCATGAGCGCGGCTTCAGCGTCGCAGGAACCAACAACGTTCTCAATCCGAAGTTGCGCGGATGGGCGAAGGAGGTTTCAGTAAATCAAATCGAGCCTGTCAACACCGTGAAATTGAACCGAACCTGCTCTTGCTCCGTCTGAGAAAGTGCCGGCCGTAGCCGGTTTGCGCCATGAACAAATCCGCCGCCGGCCACCTTGCGCTCGCCTTGGCCCTTTCATTCGCCTTTTCCCCGGCTGACGCGGCGCCCAGCGCGCCCAGCGCGCCCTTGCGAAAGCCCGATGCCTCCGACGAGTTTTTCAATAGCGGTGTCATCCCGCACATCCGCATTGAAATTTCCAAGGCCAACTTCGAGGCCCTTCGCCGGGCTGAGCGCGAGTACGTGCGCTGCACCGTCCGCGAAGGTTCCAACGTCTGGGAGGAAGTCGGCATGCACAAGAAGGGGGCGGCCGGCAGCAACCGTGGCCTGAACGAAAACCCCGCCCTCACCCTGAACTTCGACAAGTTCGTGGACCACCAGAAATTCCACGGCCTCGATAAATTTCACCTCAACAACTCGGTGCAGGACGGCAGCCTCCTCTGCGAGGCCGTTTGCGCGAAGCTGTTTCTAGAGGCCGGCGTGCCTGCCTCGCGCGTCACCCACGCCCGCGTCGAACTCAACGGCCGCGACCTCGGCCTGTACGTCCTCAAGGAAGGCTTCGACAAAGCCTTCCTCAAACACCACTTCAAAAACCCCAACGGCAACCTGTATGACGGCGGTTTCCTCCACGACATCGACAGCGGCCTGGAGAAAACTTCCGGCACCGGCGACGTGAAAAACCAGGCCGACCTCAAGGCGCTCGCCGCCGCCGCGAAGGAACCCGATGCCGCCAGCCGATTCAGCCGACTGGAAAAGCTCCTGGAGCTTGACCGCTTCGTCGATTTCATCGCGCTCGAAATCATGACATGGCATTGGGACGGCTATTACATGAAGCGGAACAACTACCGGGTCTATCACGACCCTGACACCGGCAAGCTGCATTTCTTCCCGCACGGCATGGACCAGATGTTCTGGCGCCCCGACGGTGAGATCCTCCCCAAAGAGCGCGACGGCCTGGTCTCCCGCGCGCTGCTCGAAACGCCCGAAGGCAAACTGCGTTATCGCCAGCACATGGCCGGGCTGCTCACCAACGTCTTCACTGCGGAGAAGCTGACGAATCACATCGCGCTGCTGCAGTCGCGCCTCCAGCCCGAGTTGCAACGCATCAACGCGGAAACTGCGCGTAACCAGGCCAATGAGGCCGCAAAAATTCGCAACGCCGTTCTCAACCGAATCAAACACCTCGACCGTCTCCTGAACCAACCCCCGCCCAAACCCATTCGGTTCGACGCCGACGGCATCGCCGCGCTCACCAAGTGGGAAGTCCCCGACACCGTCAGCTCGCTTGGGGCCACGCTCGACCGGGCCACCGATTCCGACGGCCGCAAGACCCTGCACATCGTCGTCGAGAAGCCCGGCGAGCGTTGCATCGGCTCCTGGCGCACCCGCGTGATGCTCGAGGCCGGCCGCTACGTGCTCGAAGGCCGCGTCCGCACAGCGGGCGTGACGCCGCTCAAAACTGACACCACGCCCCCAAAAGGCATCGGCGCCGGGTTGCGTCTTTCACGCGCCGCCGAGTCGCGGAAGAACCAGCTCACGGGCGACACCGGCTGGACAAAGCTCGAATACGAATTCACCGTCTCGGCCGGCCCGGACGAAATCCCACTCATCTGCGAACTGCGCGCCTCGTCGGGCGAGGCGTGGTTTGACTTGGAGTCGTTGAAGCTGCGCAAGCGCTGAGGCGATGCCGCCGACTCCGAACGCGATGCGCCCCGGGACGCCGCGGTCAAGACGATTGAAACGTGCGATTATCGGCCGGCGAGCTCGCGGGCATGCGTGATCTCGCGCTTGCCAACCGGTCGAACTTGTGAGGCTTCCAAAGTCACCACGGCGGCGGTTTTCCCGTCGAGCGTGGTGAACTCCACCTCGTAGGCCAGGCCGTCCCGGTAGACATGCACCACCGTGCCCACGTCCCCAGCCTCCAGCTGCTCCGCGGTCACGGGCACGGTCAATACCACGCGTTCGTGTTCCTTAATCATAGCTCGCTCTCAATCTTCCCCTGTTCGACCAAGGCCGCGTGCTCGTTGGGGACTTTCATCGCCGAGCGTGTGTAGCTGGATTCCTTCGCGCCAGCAAGTCGCAGCCAAGGGCGAGGTGCTCCTTGCAAAGCGCAGGCTTGCGCGTCCATCATCCGCCCACATTCATGCACGAACGCGCCGTCACTCACCTGGCCGCCACAGATCGCCGGCTCGGCCGGCTCATCGAGCGGGTTGGCCCGTGCCGCTTGCGGGCGGAACGGACGCGCTCGCCGTTTCAAACGCTGGTCCAGGCGGTCGCTCATCAACAACTCACCGGCAAGGCGGCCAACACGATTCTCGGCCGGCTCATCGCGCTGCACCCAGGGCGCGACTTCCCGACGCCTGAGGAATTGCTGGCGGCGCCGGAGGAGAAACTGCGCAGCGTCGGTTTCTCGCGCGCGAAGGTCGCCTCGCTGAAGGACATTGCCGCGAAGACGCTCGACGGCGTGGTGCCGGACCCCAAGGCGCTGGCGAAGTTGCCGGACGCCGAAATCATCGAACGGCTCACGACCATCCGCGGTGTCGGCCAGTGGACCGTCGAGATGATGCCTTGGACTTGGAGTGAACTGCCTTTTACGACGCGCGCGTGACCCAGTCGCGGGCCAGCCGTTCCAAATCGGCTTGGCCGTCGGTGTCGGCGCCGGGGCCGAAACAGCGGCGCTCGAGTTCGTGGATGGTCGTGGCGAGTTCCTCGCGGCGGTCGGCGGGAAAGCCCAGGCGCGGATCCTGTTCCATGCTGCGCAACAGGCTCAGGACGCTGAAGGGAGTGATATGCGCGGGAAGCGCATAAGCGGCGGCCCGCTCCTCGGCGCCGAGTTTTGACGGACGGAGGAGAAGGTACAAGCCCGCGCCGCATACGATGAAAAGAACGCCCGCCGAAACCCAGCCCCACGGACTCGGGTACTCTGCTTCGTTGTCTTCGTTTCCTTCTGTGCATTATTTCAGACCGGCGGCGCAGGATGCGGAAATCAACAGAGCAAACGAAGGAAACGAAGAAGGCGCGCTCCTTTGATTGCGGCTTCGCCGCGTTGCGAGAACTGCAAGTTAACGCGCAAGCATGGAAAGCCGGGCGCGCTTGCGCAGCTTGAGGAGCGCGGCGGCCTCAATCTGCTGGACGCGCTGGCGCACGACGCCGAGGCATTGGCCGACTTGTTCGAGGGATTGCCCGCCGCCATGGTCCAGGCCAAAGCGCAGTTGGAGGATCTGCCGCTCGCGCGGCTCCAGCGTGCCGAGCAGGGACTCCAGGTAAAGGCGGTCGCTCTTGCTCGCCAACGCCTCGTCAGGCGGGTCGTTCTCCGGGTCCGCCAACGCTTCGGCCAGCGTGGGGGCGTCGGTCTCCGCATCGCTCCCTGGCATGGCGGGGGCGTCGAGAGGGAGGTAAATCTGGCTGGCGTGACCGCGCAGGCGATGGATGACGAAGTGGACGAGTTCAACGTCTTCGGCCAGTTCGGCGTCAGTCGGGGCGCGACCCAGTTCGGCCTGGAGGCGGGCTTCGGCCTGCCGGACGCGGGCGGCGCACTCGACGAGTCCCAAGGGCAGGCGCACGAGGCGCGATTGGTTGCTGAGTGCGCGGCGGATGCGCTGCTTGATCCAGGCGGCGGCGTAAGGGGCCAGGCGCGCGCCGAGGTCCGGGTTGAACAGTTCCACGGCGCGCATCAGGCCCAGATTGCCTTCGCTGATGAGGTCAGCGACGGCCAAACCGAAACCCTGGTATTCGAATGCGATGCGCACGACCAGCCGGAGATTGGCCAGCACGAGCCGTTCGCGGGCCGCCGGGTCGCCTCGATGAGCGCGACGGCCGAGTTGAAGTTCCTCCTCGGGGTCGAGCAGCGGCGTGTTGAGGGCATCCCGGGAATAGAGGCGGAGGAGGAAGTCCTCATCACTGGAGGCCGGCGGCGGCGCAGCCTGCCCGCGAGGCGGACGGGCCTTGCCGGCCCGGATGGCCACGGGCGCGACGGCTTCAACCGAAGTCACTCGCGCCCCTGCGGCCCGCCGCCGGCCCTTTGGTGCGAGGCCCGCCGCGGTGGCGCGACGGGCCGGTGCGGAAAGCGGGGAGGGAGCCAATCGGACGCCGCGCGCCCGTCCCCGCCCTGCGGGGGCGGACCTCGCCAGCAGTTCAATGTCGGCAATCATGAGCGGTCCGAGAGATTCGCTTCATTCAGGAAATGAGGATTCCACGGCACGGAGTAACAGGAATTATTTTGAACCCGCGCGCCTTGGAGATTGGGCAGCGCGCCCGCCCGTGGCATACTCGGCTCGCGATGCCCGACGGCTACGACCCGACTACGACGTGGAGGAGGCCAAGGACCTCACTCAGGAATTCTTCGCCCGGCTCATCGAGAAGAATTTTCTGGGCGACGTCGTGCAGGGCCGCGGGCGCTTCCGCTACTTCCTGCTGGCGGCCCTCAAGCATTTCCTGGCCGACGAATGGGACAAGGCGACGGCCCAAAAACGGGGCGGCGGATGGACCTTCGTATCGCTGGACGCGCAGGATCCCGAGGCTCGTTATCACCTCGAACCGCGCGATGAGGAAACGCCCGAGCGGGCGTTCCAGCGGCGCTGGGCGTGGACGCTGCTGGAGCTGGCCGTCAGCCGGCTGCGGGAGGAATTGCGTCTCGCCGGCAAGGAGGCCATGTTCGAGGAGTTGAAGGTCTTCATCACGGGCGACCGGCCGGACATCACCTACGCCCAGGCCGCCAGTCGTCTGGGCATGTCCGAAGCCGCGGCCAAGATGACCGTCACCCGCATGCGCCAGCGCTATCGGGCGCTGCTCCGGGCGGAGATTGCGAGCACCGTCGATGACCCCGCCGAGATCGACGCGGAATTGCGCGAGCTGGCTAGTGTGTTGCGGAGTTAAACGCGGACTGGCTCCATCGCCGCCCTTGGAGACACGAGCCGGCCGGTCCCTTCGCAATGCTACTCCAGTCAAACGTCACAAGCGGGCGAATTCGCTGGCCGTGGTTGTGACAGTTAGCAGAGAATTTTGACCACGGATGACACGGATACCACAGATAAGTTTTCGTTCTTCATCCGTGCCATCCGCGAAATCCGTGGTCAAAAATCCTTGAAAGAAACGGCTGCCGGCGGCGTGATCCGCCAAGCGCTGGTTTCCGGATTCATGCTTTGGGCTTGCCAATGAACAGTCCGCGTTTAGGGTGACAACGTGGCGGCAGGAACCGCGTGCGCGAAGCTGCGATGCTGTGGGTTGGGTTGATGTCAGGCGATCCGGTGTATGGAATTTCTATTCTTTCTGGCAGTCGTGGGTGTAGTCGTGCTGATTGTGTCGGCAGCGCTGACCCGGGTGCGGAGCAAGGGTCCAGATGCGGGCACGGAGGGCTTTTGGCACAGCACCACCAACCCTGGATCTTCGGCGCCGTTCGACCCGCACGGGACGGGTTCCGGACTGCCGCACCACAATCCAGCGTCGCCACATCACGACGGTGGATTCAACAACAGCACCAATGCGCCATCGTTTGATGGGGGCCATGTTGGCGGCGGCGATTTTGGCGGAGGCGGCTTTGGAGGCGGTGGCGATTGTGGCGGAGGAGGGGGATGCGGCGGGGACGGAGGAGGAGAGTGTGGATGAGATCTCCAAAATCCCTCAAACGTAATGGGGCAATTCGACAGAGTGTCGAATATGAGAACCGACCCCTTCACTGGGCGACGAAACCTTCCGGCAGGAACTGCTGGCCCAAGCGCACGCGCGCCATGGAGAGCACCACTATGGCGGCCAGCGCCGGGAAACGGCGGAGCAGAAAGCCGGGCGAATCGTGGCTGAGGAACTGGACGCACGGGGCTGGTCCGAGGCGGAACTGGTGCGGCGACCCAAAGGCGACGTGGAGAAAGTCGGGATGGCTCAACGACTGCGCCGCGAGACGAGCGTCACGCTCAAGTGGATCGCGGCCCGGCTGCGAATGGGCAGTTGGAGCCATGTCTCCAACCTCGTGTCCGCCGCAAGGAAGGAGGAGTGCAAAAAGTGAGGACTGACCCCTTTATGCACAATTCGGCCCAGTACGTACAAATTTTGGGCCATTCAGCAATCCCTCTGGCGGTGGTGATGTACGGACTGGCGCAGTGCACCTTTATATTTACGGGGGTAGATAATGAAACACTTGATCCTATGTGTCGGCTTGGTGACGTACATTTGTGCTCTGGGATGTCGCATGCTCCCTCAAGCGTCTGGATTGCGATTCTCGACCCAAATGGCACCAATTTCCGAATATGACCGATATCAGTTACAGGGAATGCAGACTGGCGCGGGCAGCTTCGCGTTCGCTGCACCATATCTCCTGTTCTCAGATGCCAGAGGTCGAGAATTCGGCCATTACGTCGAATCGCTAAGGTTCGTAACCCCAGGGGAGACCCAGTTATTCGTCGTCGTTTGCACTAGTCACCCCTTCGCTGTGCCGACCAATATCGTGTCATTGAATCGATCTGAATATAGGGCAGACTGGGTAGAGAATGGGACACCAATTGGTAGTGTTCTGATTGATGCGAAAAAGAAGGTTGTGTTAAGAATCGAGAATAAGGAGAAATAGGGCGCAAAAACCATCGGTGTACAGATGCGGACTGCAATGAGGGCGTGAAAGCGGAACGTTGGTACGGAAGCTCCCGAGAATGGTTCCTGCATACTCAGAACCGACACGGTGGGTCGCGTGGTTACCCCACCGTGTCATTTTGCGGGTGAAAACCAGCCACTAATTTGCGGGTCAAAATCACCCACCCGTGAGGCGTTGGTTTGTAAGCGTCACGCGACGGACAGGGTGGTAGACGTCGGCGCTCACGAGAATGGACCCACCTGTGCTCACGAGAAGTGACCCACTCCTCCGCTGAAGGGTGGATGGTTTTCATTTCCAAGTAGGAATGCTTTGGTTCCGAGCAGGGAGATTCCGAGCAGGCCAGTTGGAGGAGAAAGGCTGGAAAGGATCAGCGGCCGCGCTGACGGAGGAGGTCGTTCCAGTCTTTGGCGTTGGGACGCAGTCGGCGGATGGAGGGATGAAGATCACGCATTCGCTGGGCCATGGTGTCGCCGGTGGTATCGGCGTCAAAGCCGCAGTAGATGGCCAGGCCTTGTTCGAGAAGCAATCTTAACCACCGGGGATCGGGCCGGGCTCCAGAGGTGGAGAGGCAACGATAGGCGGGATGAAGGGCGTGGCAACTGATGGCGTCGATGGCCGATTCGCACAGGACGATGGCCTGGCATGGAGTTGAGGGAAGGGAGAAGAACCCGTGATCTTTGCGGGAGCCCGGAGCCATGCCGCGCCAGGCAACCGTCGTGGCGCCGCGCAACTCGGCCCCGACCGGGGTTGCGTTGGGGTCGGTGAGCAGGAACACCGCGTTGGCCCGAACATCGGCGTAAATGATTCCGGAGTCAACGAGCGGCGTGAGCAACGCCCTGGGGAGTTTTCGTTCGTCGACCAGGTAACGTTCGACCCGTGGCCAGTTCTGCGCCGCCGACGCGGGAAGCGTCAACGCCTGGGTTCTGGACAGGGACGAGGGCTGGGCAGGAACGAGGCCGGCAAAATGACGTTCCAACCATTCGAGCGCCTCGCCAAAGCCGAACTGCCTGACGTGCATCACCAAATCGATGGCGCCGCCGCCGCCGATGCCGTGGTTCCAGTTCATGAACTTGGGCCCGGTCACCGACAGGATCCCCTGATCGGTGTGCCACTTGGCCGAGTCGTGGGGATCGGGTGTGGCGCCCAGCTCTTCGAGAACCACGAGCAGAGGCACCGCGCGCAGCCGGTCGGCTCGGGCGCGCCAGTTCACGGCTCGGCGGCCATCCTGGTGCGCAAGGTGACGCATTCCTTCATGTTAAAGACGTGGCTGGATTCGGTGAGCCGATCGATCAAGGCGGCGGCCAGGTGGGGATTCTTCAGGAACGAGGCCCACTCGCTAAAGCCCAGGTTGGAGGTGATGAGGGTGGAGCGATGCTTGTGACGTTTTTGCAGGAGAGTGAAGAAGAGCCCGACCTGCGCGGGTTCGGCCTCGACGTAGCCGATCTCATCGATCTGGAGCAGGTCGTATTGGAGGTAGCGGCGGATGACCCGTCCCTGGGAACGGTCGGCCTGGGCGCGGTGCAGTTCATGAAGCAAATCGGCGAAGAGAACGTAACGGCCGCGAGCGCCTTGATGAATGGCCTGGGTCAGGAAGCTGGTGGCCAGACCGGTCTTGCCGCAGCCGGTGCCGCCCATCCAGATGATGTTCTGTTTGTCCGCCAGAAAGGCCATCGAGTCGTAGAGGGCCATGAACGGGTCGGTCCCGCATATTCGCATATTTCCCTCATCGGGCTAGAAAGGGGTCCTCACTTTTTGCACTCGCAGTTGACACACCAAGCTTCATCCGCCAATTACTCACTGGCCGGCTGGTTGACGACGCCACAGGAGCAACTTTTTTCCTGAAGTTGCTCCTGTTGGACCGCCGTTGTCCTACCCCTTGTGAGAGAATGGCCGCACGATGAATCGAGTCGTGAACGTTTTGAACGCGCCAGCTGGCCGCGGGCTCAGAGCCAGTACGGCGCCGCGGGGCTTTTGGAGCGGGCTGGCGGCCCGGCCGAGCTTCGCGGTGACATGGACGCCAAACGCATCGAAACCTGGGAAGGGAACAGACTGTGGGTGCGTCCAATGGCGATGCCTGTGCGACCCGGTGAGGGGCGTTCGGACCGGCAGGTCGCTCCGACCGCCAATGTCGGCTCTTCCCGGCTATCCCCGGCTATTCCCCGCAAATCAAGCTGGCTTCTTCGCTGCGTCAGCACCGGAGCGTGTTTTGTAAGTGCTTGATAATCAACGATCTGATTTTGCGAAGCCTTGGGCGTCTTCTGCCCCCTTTTCTTTCCAGAATCGCGCGAACTGGCGGGCGTGTTGCGGAGTTGACCGCCGCTCAAAGGCAGAGCAGGAAGGCGACGAGGTCGTCCTTCTCCTTCTGGGTGAGCTTGAGTTCGAGGATGACGTTGAAGAACTCGACGGCGTCGTGGAGCGTGGGGCAGCGGCCGTCGTGGAGGTAAGGCGGGGAGTCCTTGATGCCGCGCAGGGGGAAGGTCTTGATCGGGCCTTCGGGCCGGCCGGCGTAGAAGCGCTCGACGAGCAGGTCGTGCATGTAATCATCCGTGAAGGCGGGGCCGTGGTGGCACTGGACGCATTGGGCCTTGCCGTGGAAAAGGGCTTCGCCGCGCAGCTCCGCGTCGCTGGCCTTGCTCTTCATGAGCCTGCTCATGGGGCCCAGCTTCGGCGCGGGCGCGAAATCGAGGATGGAATTGAAGTCGCCCATGCGGTTGCTGATTTGCTTTTGCACTCCGCGCGGGCCGATGTTCTGCATCAGGCCGGGATCGCCATCGAAGTACTCCTCGACTTCGGCGAAGTGGTCCATGCTGCGGATGGAGCGCTTGGAGGAAAGCTGCATGAGGTTGTAATTGCCGCGCATCGTCGGCGTATCGACCCGCAGGCGGGCGAGGTTCGGACGGGAGTCGGGCGCCAGTTCGATGGCGCCGCTGGTGTGGCCGTTGACGTGGCACGAGAAGCAGGACACGCCGGCGCTGGGCTCCTTGGTGATGCGGTGGGTCGTGTGATTGAACCACGTCGTGGGCGAGGGGCGAAGCAGTTCCTTCAGCCCCTCCATCTGCTCGGCGGTCAGCAGGCCGTCGAACATGTCGAAGAAGTTTCCGAAGGTGATCTCGCGTCCACCGCTCACGTCGCCCAGTTCCTTGTGCGTGGTGAGAAACATCGGCGGCGGGAATTCGGGCAGGTACGCGTCCGGGATGTCCAGGTCCACGTCAATGCGCTCGTGCTCGGGGTGTGCCTTGGTCCACGACGCCGGAAAGAGCATGTGCGCGGTGGTGTGCAGTGGGTGGGCCAGGGGCTTGTACGGAAAGAGGTCGCGACGCTTGACCTCCTCGGGCGGCAACTTCGCGAGCGCGTCCCAGTCCGCGATGCCTTTGGGCAGGCGCGCGATTGGCCCGGCCATCACCGGTTTGCGCCCGCCGGACATGACGATCCCGGGGATGGCCTTGCCGGAGAAGTCGTATCGGGAATTCATGTACTGGCGGACTTCCTCCATGAGCTTGGGCTTGCGTTCCAGATTGTGGGCCAGCCATTGCTCCCAGGGCATCGGCAACGAGGCGGTGCCAAACGACGACCCACCACGCCCGCCGTAGCGCCATAGGTCGAATGGCGAGCGGTCGCCCTTCTTCGAGTCGGGGTACGGCTGAAGTTTGCTGATGTGGCTGTCGCCCAGGCCGTAATCCCAGTTCGTCAGCGGCGGGGTCCAGGCGCCGGGACTCTGACGGAGGTGCATGTCGCCGGAACCACCGGCCGGCTTATAGTCCTTGGGTTTCTCCTGCGAGTGGAGCGCCGGGACGAACAGTGCCATAAAGAGGATGTTCGTCAGGATGGGCGAGCTTTTCATAAAGGGCCGGCACAGTAACAGGATCGTCATTTTCCGGCAATCCATGAGCGTAGCTGCGACCGTGAGGTCGCGGGCTCGATGCTTAAGCGCGAACGAAATCGATGCCGATACCCAGGTTCCGGCCGCCCCCTCCCGCGACCTCACGGTCGCAGCTACGCTGACGACACGCTGCCCGACGACCCTATCGCCCTCCCAATTTTACCTCCCGCCTATCGCCGTCTTGACCTCGCTGCCTTGGATGACTCTAATCGGAACATGACCCCGTGCGGAACTGACGGCCGCCGCGCGCCAGCCGGCGCGTTTTGTGGGCGGCTGCGAGCGTGGCTTGGCGTAGCCGCCGCAATCCACTCCGCAACGCCCGCCTTGCTTGCTGCAACCGACTACCAACAGGACATCAAGCCCATCCTCCGGGATCGCTGCTATTCCTGCCACAGCCGCCTCAAGCAAAAGTCCGACCTCCGGCTCGACGCCGGCGCGCTCATCCTCAAAGGCGGCAAGCACGGGGCCGTGGTGGTTCCCGGAAACGCCGGCGCCAGCCCGCTCATTGAAAAAATCGCCGCCACGGCCGAAGACGAACGAATGCCGCCCGAAGGCAAGCCGCTCACTCCCGAGCAAGTCGCGCTTCTGAAGGGCTGGATCGACTCGGGCGCCTATTTTCCGAAAGACGAAATCATCCCGCCGACTCCTGCCGAACACTGGGCCTTCCAGCCCGTGAGCCGCCCGCCGGTGCCCGCGGTGAAAAACAAGTCCTGGCCGCGCAACCCGATCGATTCTTTCGTCCTCGCGAAACTCGAAGGGCGCCAGTGGAAACCCTCGACACCCGCCGCGCCTCATGCGCTGCTGCGCCGCGTTCATCTCGACCTCACCGGTCTTCCGCCAACGCTCGCCGAGCAGGACGCCTTCCTCAAAAACCCATCGCCCGCCGCGCTCGACAAGGTGATCGACGATCTGCTCACGCGCCCGGCGTACGGCGAGCGCTGGGCGCGCCATTGGCTCGATGTCGTTCGCTACGCCGACAGCAACGGCTATGAGCGCGATGCCGAAAAACCGTTCGTCTGGCGCTATCGCGATTACGTCATCAACTCGCTCAACGCCGACAAACCCTTTGATCGTTTCGTCCGCGAACAACTCGCCGGTGACGAATTGCCCGACGCGAACGCCGAGACCGTCATCGCAACCGGCTTCCTTCGCCTTGGCCACTGGGACGACGAGCCGGCCGACCCGGCGACCGACCGTTTCGATCAACTTGATGACATCGTGAGCACCACCGCACAGGCGTTTCTCGGGCTGACGCTCGCGTGCGCGCGTTGTCACGACCACAAATTCGAGCCGTTCACGCAGCGCGACTACTACGGGATGGTGGCGGTGTTCAATCCGCTGGAGCGCCCGCGCAACGGCCGCACCGAACTCACGCTGCCCGCCGGTGATCTCGCCCAACTCGCCGCGCTCGCCGAGCGCGACAAGAAGATTGCGGAATTGAAAAAGCAGACCAACACGCTGGCCGCTGCCGAAATCGAGCGGCGCATCGCGAGTCTACGCGAAGCCACGCCCGACCTCCCGCAAGCCTACTGCCTGCACGAGCCTTCTCCGCCGCCGCCGCCTACGCACGTGCTGATTCGGGGTTCGGCTTCACGGCCCGGCGCGGAGGTGCCTCCGCTGACGCCGGCGGTTTTCGTCAAGCGTCAGCCTACGTTCCCTGCCCCGTCCTCATGCACGTCCCAGCGGCGCCTCGGCGTGGCCGACTGGATCGCCAGCCCCGACAACCCCCTCACGGCGCGCGTCCAGGTCAATCGCGTGTGGCAACAACACTTCGGCCACGGCCTGGTGCGCACGCCGAACGACTTCGGCCTGATGGGCGAAGCGCCGACTCACACTGAGTTGCTCGATTGGCTGGCCGATTGGTTCGTCCACGAAGGCGGATGGTCGTTGAAGAAACTGCACCGGCTGATCCTCGGCAGCGCGGCGTGGAGGCAGGGCGTGGGGGCGTTAGTAATCAGTAATCAGTATTCAGTAATCAGTCATCGCCGACCTGCACCCATGACGCGCACGGCTTCGACTGAACACTGGAAACTGATTACTGATTACTCCTCCAACCCGCACGGCGCAGACCCCGACAATCGTTTTCTCTGGCATTTCACTCACCGCCGCCTCGAAGTCGAGGCCATCCGCGACTCGATGCTCGCGGTGAGCGGGCAGTTGAACCCGAAGATGTTCGGCCCGGCCATGAAGCCGCGCATCCCGCTCGCCGCCCTCGAGGCGAACACGGACAAGGAATCCATCTGGAAACCCTCCGATGAGAGCGAAGCATCGCGCCGGACGATTTACACGTTCATCAAGCGCGGCCTGGTCGTTCCGATGCTCGAAGTGCTCGACCTCGGCGACACGGTTCACAGTTGCCCGCAACGGCAAGTCACCACGGTCGCGCCGCAGGCGTTGAGCCTGTTCAACGGCGAGTTTGTCAACCAACAGGCGCGGCGTTTCGCGGCGCGATTGGAGCGCGAGGCGGGCAGCGAGCCACGGAAGCAAATCGAGCTGGCATTTCGGCTGGCGCTTTGCCGCCCGCCGACCAAAGTGGAGACGGCGACGTTGATGGAGTTCTGCCGCGAGCGACTTGGGCAGGCGGGGTTGGAACAAGTCTGTCGCGTGATCTTGAACCTGAATGAGTTCGTGTATTCCGAGTAGGCAGGAAGAAAAAATGTGTGCGAAAAGCGCAAGGCGAACGTGGATCAAGGTGATGACGGTACTCTGTCTCCTGCTTCCCGGATTTCCTCTCCTGCTCATTGCCGGGACGGAGGGAATGAGGCTTTTGGGGTCCTTGGGACTGCCACAGTTCGGCTTCGCCGCTGTGCTGATATTGCACGCACTCTATTATCTTCTTCCAACGGCCATATTTGGGGAGCCTTTGTTTCCGGCGGAGAAGTTCGGTCCTATCCCCACTCCGGCGGGTTATGCCGTCGCAGCTATCTTTTATGGAGCCTTGGCATTCGTGATCTCGTTCCCAATTTGCTGGCTGATCAGGCGTCGAACGATCCACACTGATAAATCTATGGAAAGGGCCGACCGTCTGACATGACACCTGCCACCTCCCGTTTCATACCCAACCCCGTGCCCTGCGGCCGGACGCGCCGCGAATTTCTCTGGCAGGTCGGCGGCGGCTTCGCCGGACTGGCGTTGATCGATCTGCTCTCCAGCAGCGGCTTCTTCTCGAGCCGCGCCTCGGCTGCCGGCGCTTCAACGCTTCCACGCTTTAACGCTTCAACGAATGCCGGTCCTCTCGCGCCCAGGCAGCCCCACTTCCCGGCGAAAGCCAAACATTGCGTCTTCCTCTTCATGAACGGCGGGCCCAGCCAGGTGGACACGTTCGATCCAAAGCCCGCCCTCACGAAGTTCAACGGCAAGCCGTACTCGGGGGATTGCAAGGTCGGCTCGAACAACCGGGCCGTCGGCCACCTGATGCAGTCGCCCTTCGAGTTTGCAAAACACGGCCGGAGCGGACTGGAAATCAGCAGCCTGTTTCCGCACACGGCGAAGTTCGCCGACGATCTGTGCGTCCTCCGCTCGATGTTCACCGACACGGCGGCCCACGCTTCGGGCTGTCTCCAGATGAACACCGGCAGCATCTTCATCGGCAAGCCGGCGCTGGGCGCGTGGTTGAGCTACGGACTGGGCACGCCGAACCAGAATCTGCCCGGTTTCGTGGTGATGACCGACCCGCGCGGGGGCCCCATCGGCAGCGCGTCCAACTGGACGGCGGGTTACATGCCGGCGGCGTTTCAAGGCACGTTGTTCCGCAGCGGCGGCACGCCGTTGCTCGATCTCGCCACCCCCGAGGGCATCGACGACCGCACGCAACGGCGCAGCCTCGACCTCCTCAAGAAGCTCAACCAGGAACATCTCAAGCAGCATCCCGACGAATCCGAACTCGTCGCCCGCATCGAGTCCTATGAACTGGCCTATCGGATGCAAACCACCGCCGCCGGCGTCGTCGACCTGGACCGCGAAAGCTCGGCAACGCGCGAGATGTACGGCTTGAACCAAAAGCTCACCGCCGACTTCGGCCGGAAATGTCTCATCACCCGCCGGCTCCTCGAGGAAGGCGTGCGCTTCGTCCAGCTTTATTCGGGCGGCGGGCACATCGAAGACACTTGGGACGGCCACAACGACTGCATCAACAATCACAAGCTGCACGCCGGCGAAACCGACCGGCCCATCGCCGCGCTCATGGCCGATCTCAAACGCACTGGCCTGTGGGACGAAACGCTCATCGTCTGGGGCGGCGAATTTGGCCGCACTCCGACTAGCGAAGGCGTCGGCAAACCGGGTCGGGACCACGACTGGCACGGCTTCTCAATGTGGCTGGCCGGCGGGGGCGTCAAGGGCGGCCAGGCCATCGGCGCGACCGACGAAGTCGGCTTCAGGGCGGTCGAAGAGCCCTGCCACGTCGGCGATTTGCACGCGACGATTCTTCACCTCATGGGCTTGGATCACACCAAGCTCACCTATTTCCACCAGGGACTGGACCAGCGACTGACCGGCGTGCTCGACCGGCGCGTGATTCAGAAGGCGCTGGCATGAGATCCCCTCAACGGGGAAAGATTTCCCCGAATAAGGGCGCGCAGGTCGCCCATGAACCAGCGCGCCGCCAACGTAGGGCAGGCGTCTCGCCTGCCCTGGCCGCGTAGCGGCCAAACGGGGACGCGCCTTCGGCGCTGGGCAGGCGAGACGCCTGCCCTACGTTGCGGTTCATGGGCCGTGAGGAGTGAAGACTCCGGAGATCCACCCTGCAACGAATTGAGAGGCGCCCCGGTGCTCGGCCGAAACTTTTTCCCGCGCGCGTCGTTCAACCTCCAGTCGGCGGCGTGCGATTCAGCATGAATCCGGCCGGGCCGCCGGCCAATTCATCAACCATCAAGACGAAAGGTTTGTCATGAAACCGAGGCAAGGATTCACCCTCATTGAAATCATGATCGTGGTGGCCATCATCGGGCTGCTTACAGCCATCGCGATTCCCAACATCAGAAACGCCATCGAAACGACCCGCAAGCGCGTCTGCGCCGCAAACCAGAAGCAGATCGACGGCGCCAAAGAACGCTGGTCCCTTGACAATCGAAAACCTGGCGAAGCCGTGCCGACGGACACCGACCTCTTTGGCAAGACCGCCTACATCGAGCACAAACCGGACTGCCCCGCCGGGGGCGCCTACGCGTTGAATGCCGTGGAAGAGAAGTGCACGTGCAGCATCCCGAAGCACGCGCCCGAGCCTTGAGCGTTCCAGCCAATTTCACATTGGCAAGCTCTTCGGCCGGCGACTAGCCTTCCGGCCCATGTCGCGGCTGCCGTTCGAGCTGTTCCTCGCCCTGCGCTATTTGCGTCCCAAGCGCACGTTCGTCTCCGTCATCACGCTCATCTCCGTCATCGGGGTCATGCTGGGCGTGGCCGTGCTGATCGTCGTCATCAGCGTCATGACCGGCTTTGACCGGCAGTTGCGGGACAAGATACTTGGCTTCAACTCGCACCTGAGAGTTTACAAGTACGACGATGCGATGGGCGATTACCGCGAGTGGATGCAAAGGGTGGCCGCCCATCCCGCGGTCAAGGCTGTTGCCCCCACGATCATCGGCCAGGTGCTGATGGAAACCCAGCCCAGCGTCGGCAAACCCCAGGTCGCCGCGCCGTTCCTCCGCGGCATCGACCCTGCGTACGAGACCAACGTCAGCACCCTCGCCACCAGCCTCGTCGCCGGCGAGCTCACCCTCGACGGAGACAACGTTGTGGTCGGAAGCGAACTCGCCCGAAGCCTCCGCCTGTCCGTGGGCGATCACATCGCCATCTACTCCCCGCGCCAGCTTCAGGAGATGCGCGACAAGAAAGGGAAGGCGGACGAAGTGGCGATCCCCCCGGACGACTTCACCGTGCGCGGCATTTTCGACGTCGGCTACTTCGAGTACAACGCGAACGTCATCCTGACCTCGCTTCGCACTGCGCAGTCGCTTTATGAGCTGCGAGGCAAAGTCCACGGCCTCCAGGTCATGTTGCACGATCCGAATCAGGCCCCTGCCGTTCGCGCCGAGCTGCGCCAGCTTCTCGGACCCGAGTTTGGCGTTGGCGTCTGGACAGAGGAGAACCCCGCAATCCTCACCGCGATCGCCGTCGAGAAGAATGTGATGTTCTACTTGTTGAGCGTCATCGTGGTCGTCGCCGCCTTCGGCATCATGAACTCGCAAATCACTTTCGTCGTCCAGAAGACCCGCGAGATCGGGATGCTTAAGGCGCTCGGCGCCACGCGACGGCAGCTCATGGCGCTGTTCCTCGGCCAAAGCCTTGTTGTGGGCAGCATCGGCATTGTGGCCGGGTTGGGCCTGGGATTGCTTTTCGTCGAGATCCGCAATCCGTTCATGCATTTTATCAACTGGCTCTTCAGCGTGGAAGTTTTCCCGGCTTCCATCTACAACTTTTCCGAATTGCCCGCCGTGAAGAACGGGTGGGACATCGCCCGCATCTGCGGCGCGGCATTCGTCCTCTGCGTTCTCGCCGGACTCGCCCCTGCCTGGAACGCCGGCCGGCTGCGTCCCGTCGAAGCCTTGCGCCATGAGTGAACTGCCGAAGCCCGCCTCCGGGCCGCCATTGGTCGAGGCGCGCGACCTTCACAAGTCCTACGCCATCGGCCGGCGCACGCTCGAAGTCCTGCGCGGCGTCGATCTCGCGGTGGCCCGCGGCGAAATCCTTGCGTTGCGCGGCGCCTCCGGTGCCGGCAAGAGCACGCTGCTCCACCTGCTGGGCGGACTGGATGTGCCCAATCGCGGCGAGGTCACCTTCGACGGCCGCAGTCTGACGGGCCTGGACAGCTCGGCGCTCGCCCTGTGGCGCAGCGCGAAGGTGGGTTTCATCTTTCAGGCTTATCACTTGTTGCCCGAACTGGATGCGCTCGAGAACGTCTGCCTGCCCGCCCGCATGGCCCGCCTGCCCGCCGAGGCCGCCGAGGCGCGCGGCCGCGAACTGCTGGCGCGCGTCGGCCTGGCGGAGCGGACGGAGCACAAGCCCTACGAGCTTTCCGGCGGCGAACAGCAGCGCGTGGCCATCGCCCGGGCGCTGATCAATCGTCCGGAACTCATTCTCGCCGACGAGCCGACCGGCAATCTCGACAGCCACACCGGAGGGGAAATTATCGAGCTGCTCTTCGCCCTGCACGCCGAGCGCGAGTCCACCCTGCTCATTGCGACCCACGATTCGAAGATTGCCGGACGGGCCCGGCGCGTAATCGAACTGATCGATGGGCGGATTGAAAATGGCAGAAGCGTTGAAACGTTAAATCGTGAAATCGTGAAATCGTGAAATCGTGAAATCGTTAAATCGTTAATACGTTGAAACGCTGAAACAAGACGGCGGTTTGTGCTTCAACGCTTCAACGATTTAACGCTTCAACGCTTCAACGATTTAACGATTTAACGGCCTTGCCTTGTGCGCGCCGGCATAGAACTTCTTGTGCATCTCCAGCAGGCGAGCGAGCTCCTTAATCGGTTCGGTGTGATCTTCGACGCGGAGGTCGATGAAGCGATCGTTGGCGCGGTCGTAGCCGGCCTTGTCGCGCACGACCAGGAGCGCGGCGGATTGCTGGCCGCGCTTGTCCCCGCCGGCCTTCTGTCCCGCTTCGAGCGCGGCGACGAGCCAATCGGCCAGTTCGCTGCCCTCGACCTTGCGCGCCGCTTCGAATGCCTTCGCCATCTCGTCCACGACTTCGGGGCCGGCGAGGATGTTGCCCTGGACGCAAAAGTGTTTTCCTTCGCGATGCCCCGCCCACGGCTGGCAATTGGTGCCGGTGAAACTGGCGGCGTTGCCCCGCGCGTCGACGATGCCCGCCTGGCGGACGGCGCTTTGCGCGTCCGCGCCCGTGAGCCGCTTGAGGGTTTCCGCCGCGTTCGTGCCGGCCTGGAGCAGCGCGAGGCCATCCGGTCCGTAATTCACGTTTGCCCGCGACTGCGTCGCAATGGCGCCGACGCCGGCCCTGGCCCACGGAACGACACTCCCGACTCCGAAAAACTTGCTCTGCACGGCCACACCGAGGTCGCCGGTCCCGGGATCGAACCCGACCACGGAAAAGGTCGCGACAAGGGGCGCCGCGTACGCGGAAGCACTGCTGGCGCCCGTCGGTGTACGTGGTGCCGACAGGCAACCGGCGAGGGTGGTTCCGAGCAGGCCGGTGAGAAGCGGGAGAAGGAATCGAATTCTGGTGTCAGCACCTTCCGGTTTTGCTCCGAAGTCGAGAGCTGCCACCCGGCCCCTCACCCCGGCCCTCTCCCCATCGGATGGGGAGAGGGAGACACGCCCTGCGCTCACAGATGAGTCCTCGGACTCAGCAACGCTCAAAACCGTCCGACAATTCTCCCTCTCCCCGTCGGACGGGGAGAGGGCCGGGGTGAGGGGTTTTTTGGACGACATCATCGCCCTGGCAGTTTCAAAAGACTTGGTCCCACATTTTCGGATCCTTCAGCATCACTTCCCGCAATAACCGAATGGGCGGCATGCCGTGGCGCAGACATTCATCGTGGAATTTCTTCAGCGAATAGTTCGCGCCTTCTTGCTTCTCGTAGTCGCGGCGCAGCTTGAGGATCTGAAGTTTGCCGAGCGTGTAGTAGAGATACTCCGGATCGTAGGCGCCGCGGATGGCTTCCTGTCGCGCGGGCTTTTGCTCGTAGTAGCAATTGTCCTGAAAAAACTTCGTGGCCTCGTCGACGGTCATGCCCTGGCAATGCATTTTGATGGCCACGCACAGCCGGCAGAGCCGCAGCAGCGCCTCGTCCGACTGGGCCAGCCGGTACTTGGCGGTCTTCAGGTCGTCGGACTGCGGGACGCGCGAGGGCATGTTCGGACCGAAACCCGCGTCGAGAATCATCTGCTCGGTGTAGTGCGCCCAGCCTTCGACGAACGCGTAACTGTCGAGAATTTTTTCCAGCCGGTTGGCCGGCGAGGCATTCAGGCAGAGGAATTGCACGTAGTGGCCTGGATAGGCTTCGTGGATCGAAACGACGTCGGTTGTGTAATAGTTGAACGCCGTGAGCCACTCCTCCTTCTGCGGCGCCGGCCACTCGGGTTCGACGGGCGTGACGTAATAATAGGCTTCGGCCGCCGTTTTCTCAAAGGGCCCTGGCGTGTCCATCGACGCAAAGCTGGTCGCGCGGTCGAACTTCGGCGTCTCCTCGACCCGCGCGCGGACGTCGGACGGGATGGTGAGAATCTGTTTGTCGACGAGAAACCGCCGGATCGTTTCGAGGTTTTGGCGCGTGTCGGGAATCAGGCTCTGCTCGGTGGGGTGGTCCTTCTGAATGGCCTTGAACACCTCGATGGGCTGCTTCGCAGGATCGATAAGCCGAGCCGACTCGGCGAAAAGCTGCTGCTCACGGCGCAGTTCGCGCAGGCCGGTGGCGAGAATGCGCTCGGGCGGCAGCTCGATGAGTTCGCCTTCGCCAAGCATTCGGGCGAACTTCTCGCGGCCGAGGGAGTAGTCGTCGTTCGCTCCTGGCAGACGGGATTCCTGAAGCCACTTCGCGTAGGCGCGCACTTCGCCGGCGGCCCGCTCCTTCGCCGCCTTGAACCGGGCGCGGAGCGGTCCGTCCTTCAATCCGGACAGCGCCTCGACGAGGTCTTTCTCGAGAAAGTCGGCCGAGCCTTCGGCGACCTGGAGAGCCGTCTGGATGAACGGTCTTGGCAGCGACGCATCGAGGTTGGCCCGGGCCGCCGCGAACGTGGCCGGCGCCTGCTCCAGCACGGCGATGATGTAGCGCACACGCTCCTCGAGCGGAGCGAAATCGCGTTTCACGTAGAGATTCACGTCCATCGCGCCGGCATAGGTCATCGGATTGCGCGAGAAGCTGCGCATTGCGTCAAAGCGGAACACCTGCTTCAGAACGGCGCTGCGGAGGATGCGAAAGTCATAAGCCTCGCGCGGGCTGAGGCGTCTGGCGGGAAACCGGGCCAGCCGCCGGTCAAAATTCGCGAGTCGCACCCGTTCGAGGTTTACCGAAACACGGCTGTAGTCCGTCACGCGCCCGTCGAACTCGTGCAGCCCAAGCGCCACGGCCAGCCCCGGCCGCCACGCCAGATAACCTGCGAGAAACTCGTCGGCGAGCTGGTGGAACTCAACGTCGGCCTGGTTGGTTGCGGCGGCGGCGACTCGCGGCTGGCTCCAATCGCCGCTCAGGCAGGCCAGGAGCAAGAGGAGGTATTGGCGCATCTGTAGGTCACTTTAACGCCTGGTGAAAGGCGGTGGCCAGCATCTGTGGCGTCAGCGTCATTTTCGAGAAGGTCTCCGTCGCTCCGGCGCTCTTGGCCTGGTCGACCAGGCCGGGAACGAAGGCATTGGTGTAGACCATGACCGGGAGGTTTCCGATGTGCGGCAGAGCCCGAATGCACTTGAGGAGTTCAATCCCGCCCAACTGCGGCATCATCAAGTCGAGCAGCACCCCATCCGGCGACAGTTGTTGCATCAGATCGAGCCCCGCATGGCCGTCGGTGGCGACGGCGACCTCGTATCCCTCCCGTTCGAGGGAGGTCTTGTAAGCGCGGGCAGTGACCGCGTCATCGTCGACGATTAGAATAGTTTTCACAGAAGCTGGCGGAGTTGTACCTGCCGTCAGCGCGCTTGGCAACCATTGGCTTCAATCAATGGCTTCGACTACTGCGGCGGACGGTTCACGTTCTTGTAATAGATGTAACGGGCAGGCGCCTTGCCCATCGCCACGAACCATTGCGGGCAATACGGCCCCATCCAAATGACGTCCCCAGCTTGCACGGGATGCCAGTCCGAATCCAGCCGGTAAATGCCCTGGCCGGCCAGCATCAGCAGGCCGTGCTCCATCACGTGCGTCTCGACGAACGGCAGCGTCGCGCCGGGCTCGTAAGTGAAGAGATTAACCGCCATGTCGAACGCGGGCGCGTCCGGCAGCAGCGTCTGAAGCCTCGCGTCCGCGTCGCCGAGAAACGGCACGCCGAGCCGCTCGCTGGTTTGGCCGACGAACAGGCCGGGCCGGGGAGTTCTCGCGAGCCGCTCGTAGTTTTTCTGGAAGAACAACAGGCGCGTCCCGTCGTCCGCCCCGCTGAACTCGAACCGGTTTCCCGGCGGAATGAACACATAACTGTCCTCTGCGAGCCGGTGGCTCCGACGGCCCACGGTCACCCGGCACGCGCCACTGAGCACGAAGGCGAACAGTTCATCGTTACTTGTCCGGCCGTCGCCGCGGCCCCGTTTCGCCAGAGTGATGATCATCTGTGAGAAACCTGCGCCCATCGCCGGCGAGATCAGCACGACGCACGCCGCGTCACGCCAGCCTGGCAGCGGCGCGGCAACGAAACCAGCGGGCGTGAGCAGCGCGTAGCGGTTCGTCACGACGTTGCGCGTGGAGCCGAAGAGGTGGGTCATGGTCTGGCGGCCGGTTTTAGCAGGCGGTTCGGGCGGGATGAAACGATTTTCCCATCGAGAAATACCGTCGTGCCTGAAATCAGGGTGCGCACCACCTTCCCGCGCAACCAGCGGCCCGCGTAGGGGCTGAGGGGATGGCGGTTCAGCAGTTCCCAGCGGTTCACTTCGTACTCCGCGGCCAGATCGACGAAGGCCAGGTCGGCCTCCGCGCCAATTTTGATCCCGCCTTTCTCCGGGGGAAGGTTGAAACGCACGGCGACGTTGTGCGAAGTGAGCCGCGCGATGGACGGCAGGTCAAGCCCGCGCCGGTGGTGCCCCTCGGAGATCAGCAGTGGCAGGGTGTGCTGCACCCCGGCGATGCCACCCCAGACCTGGAAGAAATCCTCACCCAACTTCATGGCAGGCAGACACGGCGAGTGGTCCGAACCGACCGTCGTCACGCCCCCGGCCAACAGTTCGGTCCAAAGCTGGTCCTGCGACGGCCCGGTCCGAAGGGGTGGAGCGCACTTGGCGAGGGCGCCGAGCTGGAACACGTCGTCCTCGGTCAGCGTCAGGTAGTGCGGGCAGGTTTCGCACGAGATGTCCGCGCCGCGCTGCCGGGCGGCGGCAATGACCGCGACACCTTCGCCGCAGCTCACATGGACGACGTGAAGCTTGCAACCGGTTTCGCCCGCCAGATCAGCCGCGCGGCGGATGGCGTCCAGCTCCGCCTCGACGGGACGCGAGTCGAGCCAATCCCGGATCGAAGTCAACCCGTGAGCGAGACGTTCCCCGGCCAGCTTGCGGGTGAGCGTGTCGCTTTCGGCGTGGACAGCCACGGGCAGCTTCAGCGCCGCGGCGCGGTTCATCCCTTCGCGAAGGGTGCGCTCGTAGGCGGCCGGAAACTCGTCCAGCCCGCTGCTGCACATAAAGGCTTTGAAGCCGATAACGCCGCGCAGTGCGAGAGGCTCGAGTTGATCGAGGCTGCCCGGCGTCAGTCCGCCCCAGATTGCGTAGTCGGCGATGGCGTCATTGCCGGCGGCGATGCGTTTGGCGTCGAAGGCCTCGACGTCGAGCACGGGCGGGGTCGAGTTGAGCGGCATGTCGAAGAACACCGCGCCCCCGCCGGCAACCAGCGCGCGGGAGCCTGGTTCCAGTCCCTCCCATTCGGCGCGGCCCGGTTCATTGAAGTGAACGTGCGCGTCAATGACGCCGGGAAACACGTGCAACCCGGTGGCGTCGATGGTTTCGGGCGCGTCCTCGCCAAGGTTCTCGCCGAAGGTGACGAGCAACCCGCCGCGAATCCCGATGTCCGTGTTCAGGACCTCGCGCGCGGTCACCACGGCGCCACCGCGAATAATGACGTCGAGATCAGCCATGTTTCTTCGCCAGCAGTTCCAGGAAACGGACCAGGACGCGAATGGCCACCAGCGCGTCGGCTTCCGCGACAGACTCGTCCGGGTGATGGGTGATGCCATCCTCGCACCGCACGAACAGCATCGCCACGGGTGTGATGGCGGCGAGCGCTGCGGCGTCGTGGCCGGCGCCGCTGGGCAGTTCGAGCACTTCGGGCGCGTGCGCCGCCGCCGCCGCCTTCAGCAGCTTTGTCAATTCGGCCGAACAGCGCACGGCTCGCTCCGCTTGCACGGTGTGCCACTCAAGGTTGACACGCCGGTGGCAAGCCACAAAACGGGCCGTGATCTCGAGCAACTCGCAAGCGGCTTCGCGCGCTCCATCCTCGGCGTGCCGCACGTCGAGAGTCATTCGCATGAGGCCGGGGACGACATTGCTCGCTCCGGAGGGCGCTTCCATCTGGCCGACCGTGGCCAACAGTCCGGGGTGCCGCGCCGCGATCGTTTCCACGTCGCGGGCCAGGCGCCCGGCGGCCAGGAGCGCGTCCCGGCGCAACGGCATCGGCGTCGTGCCCGCGTGCGCCGCCTGGCCGGTGAGGGTCGCGGCAATGCGTGTCTGCCCGGCGATGGCCGTGACGACGCCGACCGGCAAGCCCTGCTCCTCAAGCACCGGGCCTTGTTCGATGTGGACTTCGGCATAGCCGAGGAGTCGCTCGGGATCGAGCCGGGCGCCGTGGAGGGCGTCGGGATCCCCGCCGAAGCGCAGAATTGCTTCGCGAAGCGTGACGCCGCTGGCGTCGGTCCGCTTCAAGTTGCCGAAGTCGAACGTGCCGGCCAGCACGCGGCTGCCCAAATACGTGCTCTGAAAGCGCGCCCCTTCCTCGTCCGCAAAGCCGGCAATATCCAGCGCGAACGGCAGGCGCGTCTCCGTTTCGTGCAGATGCTGAACGCACGCCAGGGCTACGAGCACGCCGAGCGCGCCGTCGAACTTGCCCGCATCGCGCACGGTGTCGAGGTGCGAGCCGAGAAGGAATGTCTTCGCTTCGGGCTTTGCTGCCGGGTAGCGGCCGATGAGATTGCCAATCGGATCCACTTCGACCGTCATTCCCGCCCCGCGCATCCAGCCGGCGACGAGGTCGTTGGCGCGGCGCATGGCGGGCGAGCCGTAAGTGCGCGTGAGCCGGCCCGGTTCGTCGGAGATCGCCGCCAGCGCGTCGATGCGCTGCATCATTTGCGCGGCAAGCTCGGTATCGGTGCGCATGGTTCAGCTTCCGCGGTACGTCGTGTACGACCATGGCGAAACCAGCAGTGGAACGTGGTACGAGGTTGAGGCATCGGCGATGCCAAAGCGCACGGGCACGCGGTCGAGAAATCTCCCGCGGTCGCTGGTGAGACCGGCTTTGGCGAAGTAATCGCCGATGCAGAAAACCAGTTCGTATTGGCCGGCGCGCAGTTCCTCCGCGGCGAGCAGCGGGGTGTCGGTGCGGCCGTCCTCATTGGTCACCGCAGTCTTGAGCAAACTCGGCTGCGGTCCATCGAGCGACCAGAGTTCGACGCGGACGCCTCGCGCCGGCCGGCCGCGGGCCGTGTCGAGGACGTGTGTTGTGAGTTGGGCGGGCATGGCCGGTTCGTTGAAACGTTGAAACGTTAAATTTGCATGAGGAGGCAGGCGATGACACGGATCATCCGGCGACCAAATCTTCCAGGCGCAGCCGGGCGATCTTCGCGATTTCTTCGAGCGCGCTCTTGAGTTCCTCCTGGCGAGTGTTTGTTAGCCGCGCGGCGCATGAACTCAGGATCGCCTCCTTCTTGTTCAGCCTCGCGCAAATCACGAACGGAAAGCCGAAACGCTGGCGATACTTCCGGTTCAGCTCCTGAAACAAGGCGGCTTCCTCACCGCTCAACCGCTCGAGACCGGCGCTTGCCTGCTCCTCCGCGGACGCGGGAGTGAGCGCGCCGGCGAGCGCGGTCCGGTCCGCCAGATCGGGATGCGCGCGGATGAGTTCGACCTGACGGGCTTCGGCGGCCAGCCAGACGACATCGCAGAGGGCCCGATGCAGCCGATCGAAATCGTCGAAGGGCCGGTGAAGCCACGCCTCCGCCGCAATCCACGGCGAGCGCTCGAACACCGGCCCGACGACGCGCGTGAATTCCTCGCGGTCCATCGCGTTGAGTTTGGCCAGGGTCCATCGTCGCGGGTTCATCACGGGAATTTACTTCACCGATCGTGCGTGCTATCCACCGCATCGTCTGTTCGGCGTCGCTGCGACTGTGAGGCCGCGGACTGGCCTGGTCGGCGGCCGGAATGCGGCCCGTGCCGAATGAGGTCATCCCGCGACCTCACGGTCGCAGCTACTTTATTGGCTACCGTGCTCATCGCTCTCGGCCAGCGTAGCGCCATACCCTCTGACATGAAATTGATTTCTCACCGATACGGCAAGGCGCGCGTCCGCGTGCTCAAGGTCTTCCGCCACGGCGAACGCCACGAGGTCAAGCAAGCGGACGTGAGCGTGACGCTCGAAGGCGATTTCGAGGCCTCCTACACGCGCGGCGACAACTCGCTGGTCGTGCCCACCGACACGTTGAAGAACATCGTCTACGCGCTGGCCAAGGAGAAGCTGGCCGACGAGATCGAATCCTTTGGCCTGGCCCTGGGCCAGCTTTTGCTCGACCGCTACCCGCAGGTCGCCCAGGCCACGGTGCGCGTGGCCGAACAGCGCTGGGATCGGATAACGGTGGACGGCCAACCGCACGCGCACAGCTTCGCCGGCGGCGGAGGCGCGCGGCCCTTTGCCGTTGCGGTTTGCGCGCGCGACGGTGCCAGCGTCGAGTCCGGCGTGGAGGACCTGCTCCTGCTCAAATCGGCCGGCTCCGGCTTTGCGGGCTACGCGAAAGACGAAATGACCACGCTGTCCGAAACGCGCGACCGCATCCTGGCCACGAACCTGTCGGCGGCCTGGCATTTCGCGAGCCTTCCTTCGAGCTGCGCCGAGCCGAACCGCGCGGCGCTCGAGGCGATGCTCAAGGTTTTTGCCACGCGCTACAGCCCGTCGGTGCAAGCTACGCTGTTCGAGATGGCGCAAGCCGCCCTCGAAGCCGTACCCGAACTGGACTGGGTTCGCCTGGTGATGCCGAACAAGCATTACCTGCTGGTGAATCTGGCGCCGTTCGATCTCGAGAACGCCAACGAGATCTTCGTCCCTACCGACGAACCGCACGGGCAGATCGAGGCGACGGTCAGTCGGGCGTGAGTAGCGTGTAGCTGCGACCGTGAGGTCGCGGGCTGAAGTCCCATGCAAGCTTTTGAGCCTTGAACTTTTGGGCGGGAGCGAGACCATCACCTCCCGTCATGAGTCGATTCTTCGCCTTCACAATTCTGCTCCTCACGTCGCCCACCCGCGCAGCGGACTCCCCTCTTGCCACCGGCGAGTTCCTCTGGAACTCCACCCAGCCGGTCGTTTCGCCGGTGAAACGCAACGACCATTGCTATTCCGTCAAGGACCCCAGCATCGTAC
>WNGA01002979.1_pt1 | contig 48925 bp, 43 predicted proteins | sample 5400061 | NCBI WGS metagenome assembly WNGA01 (sample SAMN13153366, study PRJNA577476) | soil metagenome | isolation source: 100 cm soil or saprolite under grassland replicate 2 | place: USA:California | collected 2016-06-15
TGAGGATGAGCTCCTGGCCGGGCTTGAGGGTCTCGGTCTTGATCGAGGGATGGAGATTGACCTTCACTTTGCGGCCCTGGGAGAGGATGGTGACGGTGCTGTCCTCGTTGGCGGCCAGGTAGACGCCGTACGTCGAGGGTGGCGCGCAGAGCTTGTCCACCTCTTCCTTGAGCGCCGTGATCTGCTCGCGCGCCTCGTAGAGCGCGTTCACGAGCTTCTCGTTCTGATTGAACGCCTGCACGAGCTGACGGTTTGCCTCGCGAAGCTTGTTCTCGAGGACCATGAAGTCCTTGGGCGTGTCCTCGAGCTTTTTCCGGAGATGGACGGTCTCCGCCTCGAGCGACCGGATGTATGCCTGGAGGTCTTGTACCTGGATCTCGTACTCCGTGAGACGACGACGAGTGCTCGAATCGGACATGGACGCCGGAAGGAACTTCGAGAAGCCCTCGCGACTCGGGCTACTCTTCTTGTCGAACTCCTTCATAGCCCATCCCTTCTCACTTGACCCCCTGTGCGCCGCTCAGGCACGAGCATTTGCCGTGTGCTCGAAGTATAGGCGGCGGTGAAAAAGAAAGTCAAGGTTGGCAGGTAATCTACCGCTGGTTGACATGTTGAATTTTCGGTGTTTTTCCCCAGCCCGATGGTTTCGTTGCCACTCCGTCATTCGCCAAGCTTCCCTGCCTTGGATCGTGAGCAAGTTCTGTACCCAAACGTCACCGCAGCTCTGCCGTCGAAACGAGTGGCACGAATAGAGGGTTCCACGTATAAAAGCCCCGATGCCCCCACCGACGTTCCGTTGCGGCGCTGCCGTTCTGGCTCTGCCGGTGACGATCCTTGCGACGATCTTGGCTGCACAGGCGCCAGTGATCTCGTCGGCGCAGGGCCCGAGCGCGCCGTCGAGTCCGGGCGTCCGTCGTGAGCTCCGCATCGGTGCGCCTGGCGTGCCTGCCATTCTCGACCCCGGCGCAGCCCTGGAGGGAACGACGCCCCTCATCGCCCGCCAGGTCTTCGACACGCTGGTGGCCTGGCGCGAAGGGAGCACCGATATCGAGCCGGCGCTGGCCACCCGCTGGAACGCGTCGCGGGATGGGCTCGTCTGGTCATTCACGCTGCGCGAGGGTGTCAGATTTCACGACGGCAGTCCGCTCACCGCGCTCGACGTCGCCGTCAGCTTCGACCGCCAACTCCGCCCCGACGCCCAGATCGCCGGGCGGGCGTGGCCGGCTCTTCTCCGCGGCGCCCCCGGCGTCGTGAAAGAGGTCCGTGCGCCCAACGCGCGGACCGTCGAGATCGCCCTCGTGCAGCCCTACGCGGCGCTGCTCACGGTGCTCGCGCATCCCGGTCTCGCCGTCGTGAAGCATTCGGCGGCCGCCGACGGGGGTGGTCGCTTCGTGGGTACGGGGCCCTACCGCGTCGTGGACTCCTCGAGCGGGCGCCTGGCGCTCGAGGCGATGCCCGGCCACTGGGCGGGGCCGCCGAGGTCCGAGCGGCTGGTGTTCCTCGACGTGAGCGCGGACGACCATGCCGAGTCCGAGATCGACGCGCACTCACTCGACATCTGGTTCCCCTCGGGGCCGCCGCGCCGCAGTGAGGGGGCGCTTTCGGCTCCCGGCCTTCGCGTCGGATATCTTACGTTCCAGACCGAGAAGGAGCCTTTCTCACGAAAGACGCTCCGCCAAGCCGTCGCCGCATCGCTCGATCCTGCCATTCTGGGCTTGGCGCTGGAGCGAGCGGCCGTTCCGCTTCAGTCGTTCCTGCCCCCCGGCGTCTGGGCGCGACGCGAGGGCTCTCCGGTTCTCGGCGCAGGCCGCACGACAGTGCGGGCGTTGATCCGTGAGCGCCGATGGCCGAAGGAGACGAAGCCCACCCTGCTGGTGCCCGCGGCGCCGGCGCCGCTCAACCTGCCCAAGCTGGCCGAGACGATCCAGCTGCTCCTGGGGGCGGACGACCTGTCGCTGAACGTCCAGGTGGAGCCCGAGCCGACCGTGCGCACGCTTCTGCAGGCGGGGACCTACGACATCGCGCTTGCGGAGGCGACTGTCGCCGGGGGCGATCCTCATCTCCTTCTGTACCCGCTCTCGACGAGCGAAGCGGCGACGAAGGGACCGCGCGCGCTGAACTTCTCCTTCTATCGGAACCCGCGGCTGGACGACGTGCTGGTCCGGGCGAGCCAGCTCTCGTTTCGGGCCGAACGCCAAAGACTCTACCAGCGAGCCCAAGCCCTGCTGGCCGAAGACGTGCCGTGGTTACCGATATATGTGCGCCTGCAGTGGGCCGTGGCGCGCCCGGAGGTCCGGGGCCTGCGCCTTCATCCCACCGGCATTCACCGCCTCGACACGGTGAGCCTCGAGCCTCCGCCCGCCGGAACGCCCGCGCCTGCCGAGTCGCGCTGATCGGTGGAACGCCGGAGCCGGCTCGCCTCCGCCAGGCCCCGAGAAGGGTTGTCCGCCGGAGCGAAGCCACCTCGCGTCCGCCGGGGTCCGCAAGGGCTGTTCGCCGGAACGGAGCCGGCTCGCACCTGTCTCAGGCCCCGCAGGGGCGGTCCGCCGGTACGGAGCCACTCGCATCTGTCTCAGGCCACCCTCGGTCCGAGCCGACCTCAAAACGCACCCGCTACAATGTTAAAGTCTCAGCGGATGCCGTCCATCGCCGAGACCACCGTCGAGATGATCGAGTGGGTCTTCCCCGAGCACGCGGGTGGGCCGGGGCAGATCCACGGCGGACGCATGATGGAATGGATTACCAAGGCCTCAAAGTGGGGCAGATCGCGATCCTCCGGGCGCGAGTCGAAGAGGTGGGCACGAGTTCCCTGGAAGTGGGGGTCCGCGTCTTTGCCGAGGACGTCCTGACCGGGAGGCGCCGGGTCACCCTGAACTCGCACCTGGTGTTCGTCAAGGTCGGCGAGGACGTCCGCCCGCGGCCCGTCGACGCAAAGATCCAACCCCGGGACGCCGCGGAGTCAGCGCTCGTCGAGGCCGCGCGGGCGCGACGCGCACAGCGGCTGGTGCGCTTCGCCCAGAGGGCGGCGCGCCTGTCCGAGAGCGTTGAAGCCGACCTGGATGCCAGCGACGTCGACATGGGCTTACGATTCGAATCCACGCGGAGCGTGCTGCCCGAGGATGCGCTCTTCGGCAACACCATGTTCGTGGGCAAGATGTTGATGGCGCTCGACGAGGCGGGGGGGATCCTCTCGATGCGATACTGCAAGGGGCTCGTGATGACCGCGTGTGTGGACGCGATGGACTTCTACTCGCCGATCTTCACGCACGAGGTCGTCACGTTCAAGGCGGGGCTCAATCACGTCGGCACCTCTTCGCTCGAGGTCGGCGTGAAGGTCCTCGCCGAAGTCCCGTGGTCGGGCGAGGTCCGCCACGCCTGCACCGCGTTCCTCAGCTTCGTGCATCTCGGGCCCGACCTGCGTCCGCGACCCTGCCCGCCGTACACGCCCACGACCGCGGGCGCTCGGCGCCGGTGGGAGGCCGCGCTCGGCCGGCGGGCTGAGAGACTCGAGCGCGTGAAGGAACTCAAGGCGATGCTGCTCAACGAAAGAGGGTAGGACGATGTCAGGGCATTCCCGATGGGCACAGATCAAGCGCAAGAAGGGCAAGACGGACGTCCAGCGCGGCAAGCTCTTCTCCAAGATCCTCCGCGAGATCACGGTGGCGGCGAAGAACGGCGGCGGCGACACCAAGGCCAACATGCGCCTGAAGGCCGCGATCGAGTCCGCCAAGGAAGCGAACATGCCGCAGGACAACATCAAGCGGGCAATCCAGAAGGGCACCGGCGAGCTGCCCGGGGAATCGTACGAGGAGATCAGCTACGAGGGATACGCGCCCGGTGGCGTCGCCGTCCTTATCCAGGTGCTCACCGACAACCGCCATCGGACCGGCCCTGAGATCCGACACGTGTTCGAGAAGCATGGGGGCAACATGGGATCCTCGGGCGCCGTCGCGTGGATGTTCGAGCGCCAGGGGATCATCCAGGTCGACGCCGCCAAGATCGGCGAGGACGACCTGCTCGGAAAGGCGCTCGACGCCGGTGCCACCGACATGCGACGGTCCGAAAAAGCTTTCGAGATCATCACGGCGCCTGCTGAAATGGACTCGGTCCGCGAGGCGCTGCGCCGGGCGAGCGTGCCCGTGCTCGAGGGCCAGGTCAACTTCGTCCCGCAGTCGACCGTGCGGGTCGAGGGCAAGGACGCCACCGCCGTGGTGCGCCTGATCGAGGCGCTGGAGGAGTTGGACGACGTCCAGTCCGTCTACGCTAACTACGACATTCCCGACGAGGTTCTCGAGGCCATCTCGGCCGCCTAGCCTCCGGGTCCTCGGCGTCGATCCCGGCCTGGTCGGAACCGGCTACGGTCTGATCGAGCCGATGCCCGGCGGCGTCGTTGTGCTCGACAGCGGCGTCATCTCGACCAGCGCCGACCTGCCGCTCGAGACGCGGATTCACTGGATCTACGACGGGGTGCGTCGCCTCCTGGAGGCGCACTCGCCGCGGATGCTCGTCCTCGAGGATCTCTACACCGAGTACCGGTTCCCACGGACCGCGCTGCTCATGGCCCACGCCCGCGGCGTGATCTGTCTCGCCGCGCGCCAGTGCGACGTCACTGTGCTCGCGCTGGCCCCGGCGGAGGTCAAGCGCGCGATTGCGGCCACCGGCGCCGCCTCGAAGCATCAGGTGCAGCACTCCGTCCGGCGGCTCCTGAAGCTCGACGCCCTCCCGACGCCGTCCCACGTCGCCGACGCGCTCGCGCTGGCGATCACCGGGTTCTCGCGTCTGGGTGGACGGTTGACGTGATCGCGACGCTCGCCGGACGGCTGCGGCGCAAGCTCGAGGACCGCGTGATTCTCGAGTGTGGCGGCCTCGGCTATGAGGTGTTCTTGCCGCCGATCGCCTTCCGCCAGATCGAGCACGTCACCGCCGGACCGGGTGAGAAGGGGAGCGAGCTCGAACTGGTCGTCTACTACCACGCGACCCGCGATCAGCCGCGCCCCGTGCTGATCGGCTTCACGTCGGACCTCGACAAGGAGTTCTTCGAGAAGCTCATCACCGTGAAGGATATCGGGCCGATGGTCGCGGCGCGCGCGCTCGCCTTGCCCGTCGCGGAGCTGGCGGAAGCGATTGCCCGGCAGGACGAGAAGTTCCTGCGCGGGCTGCCCGGCATCGGCCCGCAGAAGGCCAAGAACATCGTCGCGCAGCTCCAGAGCAAGGTCGCCAAGTTCGCCCTGGTCCGCGCCGGCGCTGCCGCCGAGCCGATCGACGTCGCCCAGGCCCCCGTCGACGCCGACGGCCTGCGCGAGCTGGTGTGGGAGATCATGGTCAAGCAACTCGGCCACCGACCATCCGAGGCGTCGCAGCTGATCACCGACGCACTCCGCCGCCGTCCGTCCACCCTGTCGCCGGAGGAGCTGTTCGACGAGATCTACCGCGGAGAGAAGAAGTGAGCGCGGCCGCGGCCGACGAGGGCAAGATCTTGAGCCGCGTCCCGGCGCCCGAAGAGGCGCAGTTCGAGCGCCAGCTTCGTCCCCGGACGTTCGATGAGTACGTCGGTCAGGAGCAGGCGGTCGCCAGCCTTCGCGTCTCGGTGGAGGCGGCGAAGCTCCGGCGCGAATGTGTGGACCATGTGCTCCTCTACGGTCCGCCGGGCCTCGGCAAGACCACGCTCGCCGGGATCCTCGCCAACGAGATGGGCACCACCCTCGTGACGACCTCGGGGCCGGCCATCGAGCGGGGCGGCGACCTCATGGGTATCCTGACCAACCTCGGCGAGAACGATGTGCTCTTCATCGACGAGGTCCACCGGCTTCCCCGGGCGGTCGAGGAGCTGCTGTACCCGGCGATGGAGGACTTCGCCGTCAACTTCGTCATCGACAAGGGCCTTCACGCACGTACCCTCAAGTACTCGCTCCGCCCCTTCACGCTCGTGGCGGCGACCACGCGGCCCGGCATGCTTTCCGCGCCGCTGCGCGAGCGGTTCGGCATCTTCCACCACCTGGACTTCTACTCGGAAGGGGAGCTCACCCGGATCGTGACGCGCTCGGCCGTCATCCTCGAGTCGCGGGTCGAGCCGGATGGCGCGCGGGAGATGGCGCGTCGCTCCCGCGGGACGCCGCGAATCGTGAACCGACTGCTCCGCCGCGTGCGTGACTACGCGCAGGTGAAGGGTGATGGGGGCATTGCCGAGGACATCGCGCGCCGCGCGCTCGACAGCGAGGGCGTCGACGCGCGCGGTCTCGACCGTCTCGACCGGCGCTTTCTCGGCGCGATCGTCGACCACTACGGTGGAGGACCGGTGGGCCTCGAGGCGATCGCGGCCACCATCAACGACGAGGCGGAAACCCTCTCCGAGATGGTCGAACCCTATCTCCTGAAGATCGGCTTCGTCGTGCGGACGCCCACCGGCCGGCGTGTGACCCGCGAGGCGTACCTGCACCTGGGCAAGCAGCCACCCGCCGCGGCCCCCGGCCAGCAGGGGCTCTTCGAATAATCGTGAACGACATCGGCAAGATCCTCGTCGGCTTCGGCCTCCTGATCGCCCTCACCGGCGTCGTGCTCGTGCTCGTCGGGCGCGTGCCGTGGATCGGTCGGCTACCCGGCGACATCCACATCCAGCGCGGGAACTTCACCTTCTACTTCCCGCTGGCGACGTCGCTTCTGCTGAGCGTCGTTCTCACGCTGCTGCTGTACGTGGTGGGCCGGCGGTGAGCCGCTTGCTCGCGGCGGCGGCCATGATGGCGCTCTCAGGAGCGGCGGTGAGCGCGTCCGATACGATCCGCGTCGCGATCGTGGAGAACGCGCGCGTCGCGGAGCTCCGAGGCCTCGACATCGAGGTGAGCGAGCTCGGCTGCCCCTCGTGCCCGGGGCGCGCGTGGCGCGCCGATGCCGTCAGGGCGGTCCCGAACGGTCAGGGCGTCGAGATCGACGGGCGGTGGGCGTCGGGTTTTCGCCTGACGAGTGACTCCCCGATTCGGGTGAACGGGCGCGAGTACCCGGCGGCGTTCGAGGTGATCCGGAACGGCGAGGGCCTCGCGGTCGTCAACGAGCTGCGCCTCGAGGAGTATCTCGTCGGCGTTCTGCGAGCCGAGACCAGCGAGCGATGGCCGAGCGAGACGCTCCGCGCGCAGGCGATCGTGGCGCGGACCTATGCGGCGTACCACCGGGCGCTGAATGGTGCAAAGCCCTACCACGTCGTTGCTTCGACGACCCACCAGATGTACACGGGGCGCGTGCCCGCGTCCTCGCCGATCTGGGACGCGGTGCGCGACACGGCCGGGCAGGTGCTCCTCTGGGAGGGGGAGCTCTTTCCGGCGTTCTACCACTCGGCGAGCGGCGGCTACACGGAAGACCCACGCACCGTCTTCGCGGCACGGAACATGCCCGCGCTCAAGGCGATCCGCGACGAGTTCTCGATAGCATCGCCGCACTTCTACTGGAACCTCGATCTCCGGCTCGCCGACCTGTCCGAGCTTCTCCGGCGGAACGGCTACGACGTCGGGGGTGTGACGGCGATCGAGGTCACCGCGCGTACGCCCTCGCTCCGCGTGGCGACCCTCACGGTTCACGGCACGCGCGGCTCGGCGCGGCTCCGCGGCAACGACTTCCGGCGCATGATCGGGTACGAGACCATCAAGTCCACGCTCTTCGCCGTCGCACTCGACGGCGGGGTGGCGCACTTCTCTGGCCGCGGATACGGCCATGGCGTGGGCATGTCCCAGTGGGGCGCCAAGGGGATGGCGGAGCAGGGGTACACGGCCGGAAAGATCCTCGAGTACTACTACCCGGGGACGACGCTCGGCTCGCTCGGCGCGCGCTGATGGAGCGGCGTCAGCCCGCTCCCGACTCGGGCCAGTCTCGGGGTGCACCGGGAACGCGCACCGCGCTCCAGTTGTCGGACTTCGAGAAGGTGGACATGCGCATCGGCGTCGTCACCGACGCCCGGGAGTTCCCCGAGGCCCGGCGCTCCGCGTACCGGCTCTGGATCGACTTCGGCCCGCTCGGCGTGAAGCGCTCGAGCGCCCAGGTCACGGCCCACTACCGTCCGGGTGACCTGATCGGCCGGCGGGTCGTCGCGGTCGTCAACTTTCCGCCGAAGCAGATCGGTCCGTTCCTGTCGGAGGTCCTCGTGCTCGGGGCCTACGACGATGCCGGAGAGGTCATCCTGCTCCACCCCGACAAGGCCGTCGCGCCGGGCTCGAAGATCGGCTAAGCTCTCGCCCGATGAGAGTCGGGATCTCGCTCACGAGCAGTCACGCCGTGAAGGATGCCCGAGACGGCGCCCGCTGGATGATCGAGCGCGCCGCGGCAGCGCGGCAATCCGGCCTCGACGCCCTCTTCGTCGGCGACCACCACGCGACGCCGGCGCCCTACTACCAGAACGTTCCTATCCTCGGCCGGCTGCTGGCAGAGTGGGGCGACGCGCCAGCCGGCTGCCTGTTTCTGCTGCCGCTCTGGAACCCGGTGCTCGTGGCCGAGCAGATCGGGACGCTCGCCGCGATCGCCCGCGGCCGGTTCATCGTCCAGTGCGGCCTCGGCTACGACGAGGCGCAGTTCGCGGCCATGGGCACGCGCCTCAAGTATCGACCGTCGGCTTTCGAGGAGTCCTTGTCGATCGTCCAGCGCCTGCTGCGGGGCGAGACGGTCAGCTCGTCGGGCCGCTTCGTTTTCCGGGACGCCCGGGTGGCGTTGCGACCGGCCGAGAACGTCGAGTACTGGGTGGGTGCCAGCGCGCCTCCGGCGATCGACCGAGCGGCCCGCCTCGCGGAGGGTTGGCTCGCCTCTCCTGCGCTCACGCTCGAGGAGGCCAGTGACCAGGCCACGTTCTATCTGGAGCGCTGCAAGGCCTACGGCCGGGCGCCCGCGGCCGTGGCCATCCGCCGAGACATCTACGTCGGCGAGTCGGTCGCGGACGCCGACGGGGTCGTGGAGCGCGTCCTGGCTGCGGGGTACCGCGGGCTTCCACCCTCGGCGCTGATCGCCGGGCCGGTTGCGCGTGTCGTCGAGCGGTTCAGCGCGCTCGCGGCGCTCGGGTACACCGACGTCATCGTGCGCCACCTTACCGACGACCAGTCGAAGGTCCTCGGCTCGCTCGCCCGGCTGCGCGAGGTCAGGGAGGCGCTCAAGGGCGTTTAGGCCCCCCCGACGTGGCGCTCCCTGAATATCCGACTGTACACTGACGTGCCGTGGACCTGTCGGAGCTCGACTACGACCTGCCGTCCGAGTTGATCGCGCAGACGCCCGCCTCGACGCGGGACGCGTCGCGGCTCCTCGTGGTCGACCGCGCGCGCGGGGGCTGCGAAGACCATGTGTTCGCCGAGCTTCCGGACTTGTTGCGACCGGGCGACTGTCTCGTTGTCAACTCCTCGCGCGTGATCCCGGCGCGGGTCCTGGCCCGGGACGCCGGTGGGCGCCCGGTCGAATTGCTGTTCCTCGAGCCGATCGACCCGCGTCGCTGGCGAGCGCTGGTGCGGCCGGGGCGTCGTTGCCGCGCGGGCGTCGAGCTCATGGTCGATGGCGCGCCGGAGTCGGAACTCCGCATCGTCAGCGTCGCCGCGGACGGCTCCCGCATCGTCGAGCGGCTCGGCGACACCATCGAGGACTTGATGCGTGAGCGCGGTCTGCCGCCCTTGCCTCCGTACATCAGGAGATTCGCCGCCCCGACCGCGGAGGATCGCGAGCGCTACCAGACCGTCTACGCGCGGGCGCCGGGGTCGATCGCCGCGCCGACGGCCGGGCTTCACTTCACACCGGGCACCCTGGAGGCGCTCCGGCGCCGCGGTGTCGAGCTTCACGAGCTCACGCTCCACGTCGGCCCGGGCACGTTTCAGCCCATCAAGACGGAGAGGTTCGAGGACCACGTGCTGCCGCCCGAGCGGGCCATGGTTCCCCCGAGCGTGGCGGATGCCGTGAATCGGGCGCGCGCCGAGGGTCGACGCGTGATCGCGGTCGGCACCACGACGACGCGGGCGCTCGAGAGTGCCTGGGGGGCGGACGGCGGCGTGCGTCCGCTCGACGGCGCGGCGCGGGTCTATATCACCACGGGCTACCGGTTTCGGGTGGTGGAGGCGCTCCTGACGAACTTCCATCTGCCTCGCTCGTCGCTCCTGGCCCTGGTCGCCGCGTTCGCAGGGCGCGAGCTGATCTTGAAGTCGTACAGCCACGCGGTCCGCGCCGGCTACCGCTTCTACTCCTACGGCGACGCGACGCTGGTCCTGTGAAACACATCGCACCGCTCGCCTCGGCGGGGGCACCGCCTCGGCTCGCACGGTTCCGAACTGAAGAGCTCGCCTCGGCGGGGGCACCGCCTCGGCTCGCACGGCCATGAAGTTCGAAGTCGTCGCCACCGACGGCGCCGCGCGCGCCGGCCGCCTCACGACGACTCACGGCGTCGTCGAGACGCCGATCTTCATGCCGGTCGGTACGCACGGCACGGTGAAGGCCCTGGGGCCGGACGACCTCCGCGCGGCGGGAGCCCAGATCGTGCTCGCCAACACGTACCATCTTTTTCTCAGACCCGGACACGAGGTCGTCCGCGAGCTCGGCGGTCTTCACCGTTTCATGGGCTGGGACGGCGTGATCCTCACCGACTCGGGCGGATTTCAGGTCTTCAGCCTCTCGAAGCTCAGAAAGATCACCGATGCCGGCGTCGAGTTCCGCTCCCCCGTCGACGGCTCGACCCACTTCCTGTCGCCTGAGATCGCCGTCGAGGTCCAGCAGGCCCTGGGCGCCGACATCATGCATCCGCTCGACGAGTGCCTCGCGTATCCGGCGTCCCGTGAAGCCGCCGAGCGCTCGCTCGAGCTGACGCTGCGTTGGGCCGCGCGGTCGAAAGCGGCGCAGGTGGGCCGCGGCGCGGCGAGCCAGGCGATGTTCGGGATCGTCCAGGGCGGGACCGACGAGGAGCTACGGACGCGGGCGGCCCGCGCGACGGTCGAGCTCGGCTTCGACGGCTATGCGATCGGCGGGATGGCGGTCGGCGAGCCGAAGGAGGCGATGTACGACCTGACGGCGCTGGTCGCGAGCCTCGTGCCCGCGGTCCAGCCGCGCTATCTCATGGGGGTCGGCAAGCCCGAGGATCTCGTCGAGGCGGTGGCGCGCGGCGTGGACATGTTCGACTGCGTGCTGCCGACGCGCAACGCGCGCAACGGCCAGGCCTTCACGGCAGACGGCCCGGTCACGCTGAAGCAGGCCCGTTACGCGAGGGCGGCCGCGCCGCTCGACGCCGAGTGCGCGTGCTACGCCTGCCGCGACTTCTCGCGCGCCTACCTGCGCCACCTGTTCATGTCGGGCGAATTGCTCGCGTATCGACTCCTGACGCTCCACAACGTCACGTTCTTTCTCCGGCTCATGCGCGAGATGCGCTCCGCGATCGCTGAGGGCGTCTTCGGTCCATTCCAGGCTCGGTTTTTCTCACGATATGCAGTATCATCCGTTGATGTTTCACGCGACTAACGTCCTCGGAGGCCGCAGAGTCAATGCTCTTCCCTGATCTGGCGTATGCTGCCGCGTCGCCGCCGGGCGGCGGCGCTCAGAGCATGCTGCCCACCATCATCATGATCGCGTCGATGCTCGCGATCTTTTACTTCCTGTTGCTTCGCCCGCAGCAGAAGCAAAAGCAGGACCGTGAGCGGATGCTGGCGTCGATCAAGAAAGGTGACCGGGTGGTGACCTCGAGCGGGTTGCACGGCACCGTCACGGGCCTCGGCGAGCACACCGTGGTGCTGCGGGTCGCTGATCAGGTCAAGCTCGAGTTCGACCGCTCCGCCATCGGCCGCGTGGTGGCAGGGCAGGGCGAGAAGGATGCCTAGGCACCTCCGGGTGCGCATCGCGCTCGTCGTCCTCGTCGTCGCCGCGTCCATCTGGTACCTGTACCCGCCGAAGAAGACGATCAATCTCGGACTCGACCTGCAGGGCGGGATTCACCTCATGCTCGGCGTCGAGGCCGACAAGCACGTCGCGAGCCAGACCGACCGCGCGGCCGAGGACCTCAAGGGGGCGCTCGAGCGCAAGGGCATCGGCATCAGGCGGATCGCCCGCGAGGGCAACGCTGCGATCCTGGTGGAGCTGGCGAATCCGCAGGCGTGGAACGACGCCCTGACCGCCGTGTCGGAGTTCGGGACATTCGAGCGACGCGACGACAACCAGGCGGCCGGCCGCTTCAGGCTCGTGATGAGCGAGCGCCGCGTCAGCCAGCTGCGTGACGACGCGGTACGCCAGGGGCTGGAGACGATTCGGAACCGCGTCGACCAGTTCGGCGTCGCCGAGCCGACGATTACACGTCAAGGCAGCGAGCGGATCCTGATCCAGCTGCCGGGCGTGCAGGACCCGGCACGCGCCAAGGCGCTGATCGGCAAGACGGCGCTCCTCGAGTTCCGACTGCTCGACGAACGGACGTCGGTCGAGCAGGCGCTGGCGGGCCAACTGCCGGACACCTCCGAAATTCTGTACCGGCGTGACGTGGACAAGCAGACCAAGGCCGAGCGCAAGGTGCCGTTCGTGGTCCAGAAGCGGAGCCTGCTCACCGGAGCGGAGTTGACGCGCGCCGAGGTGCAGGCCGACCCGAACTCGACGGGAAACTGGCAGGTGGCGATCGAGTTCACGTCGACCGGCGCGCGGGTCTTCGGCGAGGTCACCGAGCAGAACGTCGGCAAGCACCTCGCAATCATCCTCGACGGCAGCGTGTACTCGGCGCCCCGCATCAACGAGCGTATTCCGGGCGGGCGCGCGGTGATCACGGGCCAGTTCACGGTGGACGAGGCGCGCGATCTCGCCATCGTGCTGCGCGCCGGCGCCTTGCCCGCCCCGGTCGTCATCCTGGAGGAGCGGACGGTGGGACCGTCGCTCGGCGCCGACTCGGTGCGCCAGGGACTGATCGCGATCACGGCGTCGGCGGCGATCGTGTTCGTCTTCATGCTCTTCTACTACCGGGTGTCGGGGCTCATCGCCGACGTCGGACTCGGGCTCAACCTCCTGATGCTCGTCGCGTGCATGGCGGCGTTCGGCGCCACGCTCACCCTGCCCGGCATCGCCGGTATCGCGCTCACGATCGGGATGGCGGTCGACACGAACATCCTGATCTTCGAGCGGATCCGTGAGGAGCTGCGGGTGGGGAAAACGCCCCGGGCGGCGATCGACACGGGGTTCCGTCGAGCCTTCACGATCATCGTGGACACCCACGCCACGGTGCTCGTGACGGCCGTGATCCTCTACAACTTCGGGACGGGGCCGGTCCGCGGATTCGCGGTCTCGCTGTTCGTCGGCCTCGCCGCGAGCCTGTTCAGCGCTTACTTCTTCTCGCGGCTGCTGTTCGACCTGCTGTACGGGCTCCGCGGCAAGGTCGCGAAGGTCTCGATTTGATCCAGTTGTTCCGCAACCCGAACTACAACTTCATCGGCCGGCGGCGATGGGCGTACGTCGCGTCCGTGCTGTTCATCGCGATCGGGCTGGCCTCGATCGTCGCCAATCGCGGCCTGCGCTACGACATCGACTTCTCCGGGGGGACGCTCCTCCAGATCCGCTTCGCCGAACCGCCGGGGATCGCCAAGATCCGAGCGAGCCTCACGGCGCTGCGGCTCGGCGATAGCGTCATCCAGGAGTTCGGCGACAGCCGGGAGGTCATCATCCGGATGCCCCTCACCGCCACCAGCTCCGAGGAGGTGAGCCGGCGTGTCCGGAGCGCGCTCGAGACGGACCGCTCCCTCGGGACGTTCGAGATCCGGCGGGTGGAGTTCGTCGGCCCGCAGGTCGGCCGGGATCTCCAGCTGCAGGCGGTGTACGCCGTGCTCACCGGGCTCGTGTGCATCACGCTCTACATCGCGTTCCGGTTCGACCTCAAGGGCGGCGTCGCGGCGACCGCCGCGGTCTTCCATGACGTGCTCGTCTCGCTGGGGGCGCTGTCGCTGACGGACCGTGAGTTCTCGCTGACGGTCCTCGCCGGACTCCTGACCATCATCGGGTACTCGGTCAACGACACGATCGTCGCGTACGATCGGCTGCGCGAGAACCGGGGCAAGTTCGTCCCCAAAGGGCAGACGTTCGAGCAGCAGATGAACACGGCGATCAACCAGACCCTCTCGCGGACGGTCCTCACGGCCCTGACCGTGTTCTTCTCGACCGCGATTCTCCTCTTCTTCGGGGGCAAGGTGCTCGAGGACATGGCCTTCACGCTGTTCGTCGGCGTGATCACGGGCACGTATTCGACCATCTACATCGCCGGCGCGCTCGTCGTCGACTGGACGAACTACGTCGAGGGACGACTACGGCGGGGCAAGAAAGCGGTGGCGAAAGCCTAATCAGCGTGTCAAAATCAATGGTTAACCAGTGGTTTTACCACCGTGACCCAACTACAGACGCTGATCGAGGAGATTCCAAAGTACCAGCCGGGCGCTGACCTCGACGTCCTCGCCCGCGCCTACACGTTTTCGGCCGCCTCGCACCGGGGCCAGCAGCGCGCCTCCGGCGAGCCGTACCTCAGCCACCCTCTCGAGGTCGCCAGCCTGCTCGTCGACTTCAAGATGGACGTCACCACCGTGACGGCCGGGCTGCTCCACGACGTCCTGGAGGACACGGCCGCGACCAAGGCCGACCTCGAGCGCGAGTTCGGCGGCGAGATCGCGGAGCTCGTCGACGGCGTCACCAAGATCGGCAAGCTGGCGTTCTCCTCGCGCGAAGAGCGTCAGGCCGAGAACTTCCGCAAGATGCTCGTCGCGATGGCGCGCGACCTCCGGGTGCTCATGATCAAGCTCGCCGACCGCCTCCACAATATGCGCACCCTCGATTACCTGCCGACCGACAAAACCAAGAAGATCGCGCAGGAGACCCTCGACATCTACGCACCGTTGGCGCATCGGCTCGGTATGGCCAAAGTGAAAGCGGAACTCGAAGACCTGGCACTCCGCGCCCTCAATCCCGGCGACTACGTCGACCTCCAGAAGCGCGTCGCCAAGCGCCGCCTCGAGCGAGAGGCGGACATCAACCAGGTGATCGCGATCCTCCAACGAAAGCTCTCCGAGGTCGGGATCGAGTCGCAGATCCGGGGCCGCCCCAAGCACTTCTACTCGATCTGGAAGAAGATGCACGATCAAGGCCGCGAGTTCGACGAGATCTACGACCTCACGGCCGTCCGCGTCATCACCGCCTCGGTCCGCGACTGCTACGGCGCCCTCGGTGTCATCCACTCCTTGTGGAAGCCGGTTCCGGGCCGGTTCAAGGACTTCATTGCGATGCCGAAGGTGAACATGTACCAGTCGCTCCACACGACGGTCATCGGGCCCAAGGGCGATCCGGTGGAGATCCAGATCCGGACCCGCGAGATGCATCGCATCGCCGAGGAAGGCATCGCCGCGCACTGGCTCTACAAGGAGCGGAAGGCGGGCAAGGACAAGCTCGACGAGTCGCTCGTGTGGCTGCGCCAGCTGATCGAGACGCAGCAGGATACCAAGGACCCGCGGGAGTTCATGGACACGGTGCGGGTCGATCTCTTTCCAGACGAGGTCTACGTCTTCACGCCCAAGGGCGACGTGAAGGCGCTCCCCGAGGGCGCCACGCCCATCGATTTCGCCTACGCCGTCCACACGAAGGTTGGCGAGCACTGCGTCGGCGCGAAGGTGAATGGCAAGCTGGTCCCGCTGCGCTACACCCTGCGGCAGGGTGACATCGTCGAGATCGTCGCGTCGCCCAACCAGCACCCGAGCCGCGACTGGCTGAAGATCGTTAAGTCCACGCGCGCCCGCGCGAGGATCAACCAGTGGCTCAAGGTCGAAGAGCGCGCGCGCTCGATCGAGCTCGGCCGCGAGATGTTCGAGCGCGAGGCGAAGAAGTACCGCCTGAACCCGACGGCGTTGCTCGGCGGCGAGGAAATCAAGAAAACAGCGGCGGACTTCGGCTTCCCCGGGCCCGACGACCTCATGGCGGCGATCGGCTATGGCAAGAGCTCGGTGCACCAGGTGCTGAACAAGCTGGCGCCGACCGCGCTCCTGGAAGCGCCCGAGAAGCCCAAGGCGACGGCGACGCGGCCGGCGCCGACCGAGGGAGTGCGGATCCGCGGCGTGGACGACCTGCTGGTGCGGTTTGCGCGGTGCTGCAATCCGCTGCCGGGCGATCCGATCGTCGGCTTCATCACGCGGGGTCGCGGGCTCACGGTGCACGCGCGCGACTGTCTGACGGTCGCGAAGAGTGTGCTCGATCGGGAGCGGCTGATCGACGTCGAGTGGGATGTCGAGGAGCCCGGCAAGCGGCCGGTGCGAATCGCGGTCTACATCGGCAAGGACCGGCCGGGGCTCCTCTCGGAGATCACGGGCGCGATCTCGGCCCGCAACGGCAACATCACGAAGGCCGAGGTGACGGTGACCGACGACCGCCGCGGTATCAACCACTTCGTCATCGAGGTCGCCGACCTCCGACAGCTCCAGGACATCATCGCCGGCATCCGGGAAGTCAGAGACGTCATCAACGTCGAGCGCGTCCGGGGGCTGTAGTGCTTGCCGGCGGGCGAGTTCGTCCCCGAGCCCCCGCGGCCCCGGGCGCGTCGACGCCCGAGGGCCATCGTCCGTGACGAGACGGCAGTTCGAGGCGCTCGTCGAGAAAGCACTCCGCCGCCTGCCGAAGCGGTTCAAGGACAAGATCGAGAACATCGCGGTCGTCGTCGAAGCCTGGGCCGACGACGAGACGCTGGCCGACGTCGGCATCGAGCCGCCGGACACGCTGTACGGCTTGTACCGCGGAGTCGACCTCACGCGCCGGGATTCGACGTACGGCAACGTCCTGCCCGACACGATCACGATCTACCAGGGGCCGATCGAGGAGGACTGCGCCGACGAGGCCGAGATGGCGGAGCTCGTGCGCGACACGGTCGTCCACGAGCTCGGCCACTACTTCGGCCTCGACGACGAGACCATGGAGCACATCGAGGACTCCGAGCCCTAGATGAGCCGCGGCCGCCGCCTCGTCGAGGCCCTGGCTGCGGTCGCCTCTCGCTACTCTCCCGAGGACCAGAAGCAGAAGTGCACGCTGCTCGAGAACCTCGAGCGCCGCGCCATCCGTCGTCCGGGAACGCTCCTCCAGTTTCACGAGACGCTCTGCTTCCTCCAGGCGTATCCGGACGCCGCGACGCTCCTCGCGCTCGTCGACCGCGCGCTGGAGGCGTTCGGCGCCCGCGTGGAGCGGCTCGGTGCGGCGAGACGGCGGCTCCACGACTCCGGGATCGCCGGCACCACGCTCGACTACCCGTTCGGTTTTCCTATGGCGCGCTGGCTCGTCTCGCGCTTCTCGCCCGAGGCCGAGATCGCGTGGACCCGGTTTGCGGACGTCGATCGGCTCGACGAGACGCTCTCACTGCTGGCGACACCGGCGGAAGGCGACGCCTTCAGCGAGGGCGGAATGGGCTGGCGGCAATGGCTTCGGGTTGCGAAGGGCGGCCGCCGGCTGACGGATCTGCAGCTGCTGCTCGAAGTGTTCGAGCGAACCGGACTTCCCACAGAGACGCGGGACTGGCTTTTCGAGAGCCTGGCGCTGCCGATCCTCTGGCGCCCGCGCGGCGCCGGTGCGTCCCGCACGCTCGCGCGGCTCCCGTGCCGGCGCGTGTTCTTTCACACTGGAGGACTCGATCGGAGCGCCGAGAACCTTGTCGAGGCGCTTCGGCGGCCGTCGCCGCCTCTCACGCGAGCGCCCCGTGCGCTGGCGGAGGCGATGATCGAGGCGGCCCGCGTGGCGATGGCGACGCGCCAGCGGGAGCTCCATGCGTTCTCCTATCCGAACCCCGACGATGTCCTGACGACGGACGCGGGCCGTGGGCTCACGCTCGCCTTCATCGGGATCCTGCCGGATTTCCGGCTGCCGCTCGAGGGCTACTACGGCTTCCTGGCTCTGAAGAACGGCGTGCCGGTGAGCTACGGGGGTGGCTGGGAGCTGTTCGGCACGCTCGACTTCGCCATCAACGTCTTCGCGTCGTTCCGCCAAGGCGAGTCGGCGTACCTCGCGACGCAGCTGCTCCGCGCGTACCGCCAGATCTTCGGCATGCGCACCATCGTCGTCGATCGCTACCAGCTCGGCCACGAGAGCACCGAGGCCCTCCGCTCCGGCTCGTTCTACTTCTATCATCGGCTCGGGTTCCGTCCGCGCGACCCGGCCGTCATCCGCGTGCTGGCCGAGGAGCGGGCGAAGATCGCCACCGACCCCGCGTACCGCTCGTCCGTCCCCGTGCTCAAGCGGCTGGCGGCGGACGAGATATTCCTGTCGCTGCCGGGTGGCCCGGCGGCCCCCGAGAGGCGGTTGCGCGCGACCGACGTCTCGGCGCTGGTCGCGCGCTACGTCGCCCGGGAGTTCGGCGGCGACCGGATCGGGGCGACGCGCGATTCGGCCGAGCGCGTCGGTCTGGCCCTCGGTGCTGTCCATCGCGCGGCGTGGCCCCGCGCCGAGCGGCGCGCCTTCGATCGGATGGCACTCGTCGCGGCGCTCATCCCGGATCTTGCCGCGTGGTCCCCCGCCGAGCGGCGTGCGCTCGTCGCGGTCATGCGAGCCAGGGGCGCTCGGAGCGAGATGCGCTACGCGCGACGGCTCGATGGGCACCGCCGCCTGCGTCGGAGCCTCGAGGCGCTGGCCCTGCTCTAGCTCTCCTTCGACGCTACTCCTCGATCACAGCCTCTGTTCGGGTGCTGATCCGACTAAGTTTAGGCTTGACAGGCTCTTTCAGTCGTCTGTAATGTTTCAGCAGATGCTGAAACAGGTGGAGTCAGAGAAACATGTTGAAATCCGAGGAGGTGCGGCGACAGGTGGCTCAGCGACTTCGGGAGCTCCTCCCGAAAGCGAAGGGCTGGCAGGAGAGCGCCGACACCAAGATCGGTGGCCAGATCGCGGATTTGCTGGCGAAGTTCCATCTGGCCGGCCAGGAGCACACGTTGGTCGTTGAGGTCAGCTCGCTGGGCCAGCCGAGGCAGATTCGAGCCTCCGTCACCCGGTTGAACGAGATCCGCCGTGAGTTGCCCGGGGCGCACCCGGTCGCGGCCGCCATCTACATCGGCCCGCAGAGCGCGCGCATCCTCAAGAGCAACAACCTCGGGTTCGTCGACCTCTCCGGCAACTGCTACCTCGCCTTCGAGAACGTGCTGATCGAGAAGGAGGGCAAGCGCAACGTCCGCCCTTCGACGCGGCCCCTCCGCTCGCTTTTCGCCCCGCGCGCGACCCGCGTCGTCCGCGTGCTCCTCATCGAGCCCGGCCGGGCGTGGCGGCTCGAGGAGCTGGGGAAGGCGGCGGCGGTCAGCCTCGGTCACTCGCACAACGTCGTCAAGCGGCTCGAGGAGCTCGCCTGGGCGGTGCGCGACGACGACCAGCGCATCCGCTTGTCGAAGCCGGCCGACCTGCTCGAGGCGTGGTGCGAGTCGTACACGTATCGGGCGAACGAGATCACTTCGTACCTGGCACCCGAGCGGGTCACGCGAAAGTTCATAGGTGAGGTCGCCCGCGTCGCGGCCGGAGAAGGGCGTCGGTACGCCTTCACGCTCAACGCGGGCGCCGCGCTCCTGGTGCCGAGTCTCAGGCTACCAGCCGCGCACTGCTACCTCGAGGGCGATCCCGGGCCGGTTGCCCAGGCGCTCGGGTTGCGTCCGGCGGCCGAGACCGACGGAACGCTCCATTTCCTCGGGCCCTACGACCCGGGCGTGCTGCACGGCGCCTTCGAGAAGGGCGGGCTCAAGGTCGTGTGCCTGCCCCAGCTCTACGCCGACCTCGTGCACTACGAGCGCCGAGGGCCGGAGCAGGCCGAACATCTGCGGCGCGAGGTCATGGGCTACTAAGGCGATGGCGGAAGGAGGTGATTTGGTGAAGAAGAAAGCGAAGAAGAAAAAGAAGAGCAAGTAGGGGTCCGCGGCGGCAGTGAGTCTCTCCACGGAAGGAGGTGAGACGCTCGATGAAGAAGAAGGCAAAGAAGAAGAAGAAGTAGGGACGCTGTTCACGGTGGGGGGTGGCGGCCTCCCACCAGTTACCACTCGGGAGGGGGCAACGCCCCCTCCCGTTTGTGCTTGTGCTTAAATGACCTTCGTGACCTTGCCTGCCTTGAGGCAACGGGTGCACACGCGCACGCGTCGAACCCGTCCGGCGACCAGGGCGCGCATCGAGACGAGGTTGGGAAGCCACCGCCGCTTCGTCAGCTTGTGCGCGTGGCTGATCGTATGACCGACGGAGGGACCCTTCCCGCACATATCGCACCGTTGCGCCATGAACGCTCCCTGGACTCGGATTCCCGAGGACTTGACCGACTGAAGTGTATAGCACGGTGGCGCCGTTGAGGCAAACCGACGCACCGACCGGCGTCCAGATGGCGCTACGGTTCGTCAAGGGCGTCGGCCCGCAGCGCGCGGGCCAGCTCGAGCGCAAGGGCCTGCGCACCGTCGAGGACGCGCTCTTCTTCGTACCCCTCCGCCACGAGGACCGTACGCAGCTCACGCCGCTCCGCGCCCTCGTACCCGGCCAGCCCGCGACGTGCTCCGGGGTCATTGTCGGCGTGAGTCCGCCGCCGCCCGGCCGCTTCCGGGTACCGTTCACCGTAATGCTGCGCGACGCGAGCGGTTACGCCACCGCCAGCTGGTTCGGCTGGCGTTACCTGGCGCGCGTCCTCAAGCGCGGCCAGCGGCTCGTCCTGCACGGGCGCGTCGGACGCTACAAGGGCGCGATGGTCATCCAGCAGCCTGACTACGAGATCGTCGAGAACGGCGAAGACGAGCGGCTGCACACGGGCCGTCTCGTGCCGGTCTACTCGCTCACCGAGGGGCTGCCCCAGCGCGCGCTCCGATCGCTCATGTGGCGGCTCGTCGACACGTTCGGCCCCGAGGTGCGGGAGGTGCTCCCCGAGGGGGTGCGCGCGCGGCGCGGTCTCGTCGGGCTGGCGCAAGCGGTGCGGGACACGCACTTCCCCGAGACGGACGGCGCGCTGGCGGCAGCGCGCCGCCGCCTCGCGTTCGACGAAGGCTTGCTTCTCCAGCTCGGGTTGGCGATCCTGCGCTCGCGGATCGCCCGCGAGCGCGGCGTCGCGATGAATCCGCGTGGCGACCTGGTCGCCCGGCTCCGCGCCACGTTGCCATGGAAGCTGACGGCCGCCCAGGAGCGCGTGTGGGAAGAGCTCCGGCGCGACATGGCCGCGCCGTACCCGATGCACCGGCTCCTCCAGGGGGACGTCGGCTCGGGGAAGACGGTCGTCGCCGCCCTCGGTGTCCTGACGGCGATCGAGGCCGGCTACCAGGCGGCGGTCATGGCGCCGACGGAGATCCTGGCCGAGCAGCACTTCATGACGTTCCGCCACCTCCTGGAGCCGCTCGGCGTGCCGATCGCACTGCTGACCTCATCGCTCAAGCCGCGCGAGCGGGCGGCCCGGCGCGCGGCGCTCGCGGCGGGTGACACGGCGTGCGTCGTCGGCACCCACGCGCTCGTCCAGGAGGGCGTCGAGTTCCGCCGCCTCGGGCTCGTGGTGGTCGACGAGCAACACCGGTTCGGCGTCGAGCAGCGCGCGCGGCTCAGGAGCAAGGGTGAGCACCCCGACCTCCTGGTGATGACAGCGACGCCGATCCCGCGCACGCTCGCGCTCACCATCTACGGCGACCTGGACGTCTCCGTTCTCGACGAGCTGCCGCCGGGGCGCCGCCCGATCGTCACGGTGGCGCGCGCCGAGGGCAAGCGCCGCGAGATCTACAAGTTCCTGAAGGAGCAGGTCGTCGCAGGCCGCCAGATCTACGTCGTGTATCCGCTGGTCGAGGAGTCCGAGGCGCTCGACCTCAGGGCGGCGACCGACATGGCACGCCACCTCGCCGAGGAGATTTTCCCCGACCTCACGGTCGGGCTGCTGCACGGGCGCCTGGGCTTCGAGGACAAGGACGCGATCATGCGGCGGTTCAAGGCGGGCGAGATCCACGTGCTCGTCGCCACGACGGTGATCGAGGTCGGCATCGACGTGCCCAACGCGTCGGTCATGCTGGTCGAGCATGCGGAGCGCTTCGGACTCTCGCAGCTCCACCAGCTCCGGGGGCGCGTCGGCCGCGGCGAGTGGAAGTCGTACTGCATCTTGCTCACCAGCGGCCGCCTCGGCGAGGAGGCCCAGCAACGGATCGACGCGATGACGGCCACGAACGACGGCTTCCGGATCGCCGAGGTCGATCTGGAGCTGCGGGGCCCCGGCGAGTTTTTCGGAACGCGCCAGTCAGGGCTTCCCGAGTTCCGCGCGGCGGAGCTGCTGCACGACACGAGCCTGCTCGAGGAGGCGCGCCGGGAGGCGAACGGGATCGTTTCGCGCGACCCCGAGCTGGCCGATTCAGCTCACCGCGCGCTTCGCGCCGCGCTCCTCGCCCGGTGGCGGGGCAAGCTCGCGCTGGCGACGGCCGGCTAGCCCATTCATGAACGCACCCTGCGCGAGGCGGACGGGTCCTGTCGCCGGGGGCTCCCGGCGCCACCGGTCCTTTCGTGCCGGGCGTTCATGAACAGTCCAGGCCAGACTTACTGTTCGAGCGCGGGCTTCGCCCGCGCAATCCTTTCTGGGGGAGGTTTCGGAGGGGGCCCCGAAGGGCGAAGCCCGTCGGTCAGTCGCCCCCTCCGATGGTCATGCGGGTGATCGCGGGGGCGCTGAAGGGCCGGCGGCTCGTGACGCCGCGGGGCGCGGTGACGCGCCCGACGACCGACCAGGTGCGGATCGCGCTGATGGACGCCCTGACGCCCAGCCTCCCCCACGCGCGCGTGCTCGATCTCTTCGCCGGCGCGGGGGCCGTCGGACTCGAGGCGCTCTCGCGCGACGCCGGGCACGCGACGTTCGTCGAGCGCGACGGACGCGCCGTGGCCGCGCTCGTCGAGAACGTCCGGACGCTGGGCGTCGAGTCCCGGGCACAGATCTTGCGCGGCGATGTCGAACGCGAGCTCGGCCGGCTCGCCGCCGAGGGCCGGCGGTTCGAGATCGTCTTCCTCGACCCGCCGTACACCACGGACCTGGCGGGGCGGGTGCTCGACGCGCTTGGCTCGGGTGAGCTCACCACGCCCGGAGGACTCGTCATCGCGCAGCGTTTCACCAAGCGCCCGCCGGCCCGGGAATACGGCACCCTGCGAGCATTTCGGGACCGGCGATTCGGGGAGACGACCTTGACTTTCTTTCGAGCCGGAGGGTAGCCTACCGCCGTGGCCAAGCGCGCGGTCTACCCCGGCATGTTCGATCCCATGCACAACGGCCACGTCGATGTCATCCAGCGCAGCCTGCAGATTTTCGACGAGTTGATCGTCGCGGTGGTCGCCAACCCGTCGAAGCAGCCGCTCTTTTCGGTGAAGGAACGGCTCGAGATGATCGACGAGGCCACCTCGGAGCTCAGCAATTTCCGGATCGTCGCCTTCGACGGGCTCCTGATCGACCTGGTGGCGCGCGAGCGCGCCGATTGCATCGTGCGGGGCATCCGGGCCGTGTCGGACTTCGAGTACGAGTTTCAGATGGCGCTGATGAACCGGAAGCTCCGGAGCACCGTCGAGACGGTATTCCTGATGCCGCACGAGAAGTACACGTACATCTCGTCGCGCCTGATCAAGGAAGTCGCCAGCTTCGGGACCTCGGTCGCCGGGATGGTGCCGCCGATCGTCGAGAAGCGGCTGGTCGAGAAGTACCCCCCCAAGTAACCCGGCGGTCCGCCGCCGAAGGAGCCGCCACGTGCTGGCCGATCGCCTGAAGACGCTTGCCCCGTCGTCGACGCTCGCCGTGCAGGCGAAGGCGCAGGAGCTGCGGCGGCGCGGCGTCGACGTGATCTCGTTCGGCGCCGGCGAGCCCGACTTCGACACCCCCGAGCGGATCAAGCAGGCCGCAATCCAGGCGATGCAGCGGGGTCAGACGAAATACACCGAGGTCGGGGGCGTGCCGGAGCTTCGGGCGGCGGTATGTGCCAAGTTCAAGCGCGACAACGGCCTCGCGTACGAGCCTGCCGACGTCCTGGTTTCGTGCGGCGCCAAGCATACGCTGTTCAACCTGGCCGTCGCGATGCTCAATCCGGGGGATGAGGTGCTCGTGCCGAGTCCGTTCTGGGTCTCGTATCCGGAGCAGACACGGCTGGTGGGCGCGGTGCCAGTCGCCGTCCCGACGTCGGAGGCGACGGGGTTCGATCTGGACCCCGAGCGGTTACACGCTGCGGTCACGCCGCGGACGAAGGTGATTGTCCTCAACAGCCCGAACAACCCCACGGGCGCGGTGTTCTCGCCGGCGTCGCTCGCCGCCGTCGGGAAGCTCGCGCTGGAGCGGGACCTGTTCGTCGTCTCCGACGAGTGCTACGAGGCGCTGACGTTCGAGGGGCGGCACGCGTCGATCGCCGCCCTCGGCCCGGAGATCAAGGCGCGCACGCTCGTGGTGAACACGTGCTCGAAGGCCTACGCGATGACCGGCTGGCGGATCGGCTTCGCGGCGGGGCCGCGCGAGCTCATCACCGCCATGACGGACGTCCAGAGCCAGGTGACGTCGAACCCGTCGTCGATCGCCCAGTGGGCCGCCGTCGAGGCGCTCAGCGGACCCCAGGACGAGGTCGCCAAGATGGCAGGCGAGTTTGACCGGCGGCGCCGGCTCATCGTGCAGGGGCTCAATGCGCTCCCCGGCGTCTCGTGCGTCATGCCGCGGGGCGCGTTCTACGTGTTCGCGAATGTCTCGCGGCTCTTCGGGCGGACGTGGAAGACCGCAGGCGGAACCACGACGACCCTCAAGAGCTCCCTCGACGTCACCGCCTTCCTCCTCGAAGAGGCGCGCGTCGCCGTGGTCCCGGGCCTCGACTTCGGCTCCGACGACCACGTGCGCCTCTCGTACGCGACGAATGACGCGCTCATCACCGAGGGACTGGCGCGGATGGCGGCGGCGCTCGGGCGGCTGGCGTGAGGCCGGCGCGCGCCTTGACAGCTCGCGCGGTATTCCTTACTCAGGAGGCTCACCGATGAAGCTCGAAGGCTCTTACGACGTGAAGGCGCCCCGACAGAAGGTCTGGAGCGCATTCCTCGATCCCGAGACGCTCCGGAAGGCGATTCCCGGCTGCGAGAAACTCGAGCTGATCGGCAACGACGAGTACAAGGCCACGCTGAAGATCGGCGTGGCGGCGGTGAAGGGTACCTTCGAGGGCAAGGTGCGGCTCCTGGACAAGAAGCCGCCCGAGTCCTATCGCCTGGCGGCCGAGGGCAGCGGCGGTCCCGGGTTCGTCCGCGCCGACACGCTGATCACGCTGACCGACGCCGACGGTGGCACGCGCGTCTCGTACAGCGCCGACGTCCAGATCGGGGGGCTCATCGCGGGCGTTGGGCAGCGGATGCTCGGCGGTGTCTCGAAGATGATGGCCGATCAGTTCTTCAACAAGATGAGCGACCTGCTGACGACCGCCTGACCGCCGGCCGATGGCCTCATCCATCAAGAGTCGCGCCTCGGCCGGCGGGGATTCTTCGGATCGCTCGCCTCGGGCCTGGGGGCCCCAGCCCCCGGGCGGCCCTGCGGCTCGCAGTGCGGCCCCGCGACGGCCTGCGGCGCGCACCACCCACTACCTTGAGCCGCGTCTGGAGCGCGCGCCCCGCCCCGAGATGACGCGGCTGCAGACACGGCGCCTGCGCGAGCAGGTGAGCCACGCCGCGACGCACAGCCCGTTCTACCGGCGCAAGCTCAAGGCGGCCGGGGTCAAGCCGGCCGCCGTTCGAACGCTCGACGATCTCCGGAAGCTTCCCTTCACGACGAAGGACGAGCTGAAGGAGAACCAGGCGGCGAAGCCGCCGTGGGGTGACCTCCTCGCCGTCCCCCTGGACGACGTTCTCCGCGTCCACATGACCTCGGCCACGACCGGCCGCCCCGTCGCGTTCCTCGACACGAAGGAGGACTGGTACGGCTTCTATCACTCCTACGCCCGTGCGCTCCACGCCTTCGGCGTGCGCCGGTCGGACATGGTGATGGCGGCCTTCTCCTATGGCCCCTGGATCGGCTACTGGTCGGGCTTCTACGCGGCGCAGGACCTCGGTTGCCTCGTGTTTCCCGCCGGCGGCCTCTCCACGGACCAGCGGATCGACGCGCTGCTCAACTACCCCATCACGGTGCTGGGCTGCACGCCGTCGTACGCGCTCTTCCTCGGCGAGGCGGCCGCGAAGAAAGGCGTCGACCTCGCCAAGGACACGAAGATCCGGATCACGTGGCACACCGGCGAGCCCGGCGCGTCGATACCGGCCACCCGGGCGAAGATCGAGACGGCCTTTGGCGCGAAGGCCTACGACCTGCCCGGGCTCACCGAGATCGCGGCGTGGGGGTTCGAGTGCGATTCGCGCTCCGGACTGACCCACGTCAACGAGGACTATTGCTATCCCGAGGTCCTCGACGACCAGGATCGGCCCGTCCGGCCGGGCGAGCGGGGCGAGTTGGTCTTCACGAGTCTCTATCGCAAGGCGATGCCGCTCCTTCGTTACCGCACGCGCGACGTCGTCCAGCTCGCCGGCCGCCGCTGCCCCTGCGGGCGCACGCTGGTCGCGTTCGAGGGCGGGGTGCTGGCGCGGCTCGACGACATGAAGAAGGTCCGCGGCGTGATCGTCTATCCGCGCCGCGTGGAAGAGCTGGTGCGGCCCCACGCCGACGTGGACGAGTTCCAGATCGTCTTCCGGCGCCGCGAGGGGCTCGACGACATCTTGATCCGCATCGATCCCTCGCCGGCCCTCTCGTCCGGCGAAAGGGACGGCCTTCGGGCGAAGCTGGCCGACGATCTGCGCACAGGGCTCGGCATCCGCGTCACCGTCGAGATCGGCGAGGCCGGGTCGCTCCCGCGCTGGGACCACAAGGCTCGGCGCGTCCGCGACGAGCGGACGGAGGTGCCGTTCTGAAGGCCGCGTTGTTCCGGGAGCACGGTGGCGCCGAGAAGATCCTCTACGAGGACTATCGCGATCCGGCCGTGACGCCTGCCGAGGTCCTGGTGCGCGTGAGGGCGTGTGCGCTCAACCACGTGGACATGCTGCTGCTGGACGGCCGCTTTCCGCCGCCCGAGGGACTGCCCCACGTCAACGGCTGCGAGGTGACGGGCACGGTCGAGGCGACCGGTGCCGAGGTCGTGGGGCTCCAGCGCGGCCAGCGCGTCGTCGTCTTCCCCGGCTTCGCTTGCGGGCGCTGTGAGTATTGCCTGCGCGGCGAGCGGACCGTGTGCGTCCGCTACGGCTACCTCGGCGCGCACAAGGACGGCGGCTACGCCGAGCTCGTGAAGGTGCCGGCCGCGAACGTCCTGCCGCTCCCCGACGCGATCGCGTTCGAGGCGGGCGCCGCGGTGCCACTCGCCATGCTCACCGCATGGCATGCGCTCGTTGCGCAGGCCGGGGTCAGGCCCGGCCAAACCGTGCTCGTGCAGGCGGCGGGCAGCGGGGTGGGGAGCGCGGCCATCCAGATCGCGCGCCTGTGTGGCGCTCGCGTGATCACCACGGTCGGCGCCGACGACAAGATCGAGTTCGCGAAATCGCTCGGCGCCGAGCGTGTCGTGAACTACCGCACGCAGGACTTCGTCGAGGAGACCAAGACGTGGACGGGCAAGCGCGGCGTCGACGTCGTCGTCGAGCACATCGGCGGTGACACTTTCGAGCAATCCGTCCATGCCCTCACGCGGCTCGGCACGCTCGTCACGATCGGCTCACACGACACGCATTGGGGGCGGCTCGACCTCCGCCACGTGTACTCCAAGAACCTCCGGATCCTCGGCACGAATCTCGGCTCGATCCTCGAGCTGCGGACGATCCTCGACCATGTAATCCAGGGACGACTCCGGCCGGTCATCGATCGCGCGTTCCCCCTCAAGGATGCCCGCGCCGCCGTGCAGCACGTGCTCGACCGCAAGAACAAGGGGAAGGTCCTCCTGGTCACGTGACGCTCGGGGCGAGATCGTCGCGAGCCTCGGCTCCGACGAGGCGTTCGTGGGGTACTGGAACCGCCCCGACGCCGACGTGAGAGCCATGCGCGAGGGCTGGTACTTCACAGGCGACATGATCATCATCGGTGGCGAAAACATCCACCCGGTCGAGGTCGAAGACGTGCTCGCGCGACACGCTGTGGTCGTCTTCGTCGTGCCGGCGGCGGCCGGCCTGGCCGCCGAGACGCTCGATCGTCACTGTCGGACGAGCGGAGAGCTCGCCAGCTTCAAGCGGCCGAAGACGGCCTCGGGCAAGATGCTGCGTCGCCTGCTGCGCGGCGGCCAATTCACGGAGGTGCGGCCATGAGCGAATTTCTCCGAGTCGAGCGCGCCGGCGCCGTGGCGACGATCTGGATCGACCGCCAGCCGAAGATGAACACGATGACCGTCGCCATGCGTGGCCGAATTCCTCACGCTGGCGCCCGCCGATCTCGAGCTGTGGGGCGACACCCTCACGGCCGCGGAGCGGTGCCGGAAGCCGGTGATCGCGGCCATCGACGGGTATACGATGGGGGCCGGTCTCGAGCTGGCCGTCGCGTGTGACTTCCGCGTCGCCACGCTCCGGTCCGAGTTCGCATTCCCGGAGGTGAGGCTGGGAATGATCCCCGGGAGCGGCGGCACGCAGCGCGCGCTGCGTCTGATGGGCATGACGCGCGGCAAGCTCTTCATGATGACCGGCCAGCGGATCTCGGCCGAGCGTGCGGAGGCGTGGGGGCTGATCACCCAGGCCGTGCCCAACGACAAGCTCGATGAGGCGATAGCCGCGCTGGCCGGCGAGCTGGCCGACCGTGCGCCGCTGGCGCTCCGCACGCTGAAGATGGTGCTGAACCGCGGCGCCGAGGCGCCGCTCGAGACGGCGCTCGAGCTCGAGCGCAAAGCGTACGCGTGGCTTCGCTCCACGCACGACTACGCGGAGGGCGTGACGGCCTTCCTCGAAAAGCGGCCGCCGAAGTACACAGGGAGGTAGCCCGTGGCTCGACCCTTCTTAGGCTCGTCTCAGACGGCGGGACCCCAGCCCCGCGACGTCTTGCGGCTCGCACGACCGTCGTTCGGCCTCATCCTCGCGAATCGCGCCGTCGTGCTCGGCGCCGTCAAGGTGTCCGATCTCGTCGATCTCACGGTGCAGGCGGAGCGCTCCGGCCTCTTCGATGCGGTGTGGGCCGGTGACAGCCTCCTTGCCAAGCCGCGCCTCGAGTCGGTGACATTGCTCTCCGCGCTGGCGGGGGTCACCACCAAGCTGCGTCTTGGCGTCGGATGCATGGCGACGTTCGTCCATCGCCATCCCGTCATGCTGGCTCACCAGTGGGCGAGCCTCGACGTGCTCTCGGGCGGCCGGACGTGGCTCGCGGTCTGCCTCGGCGGGCCCAGCGAGGCGAACGCGGCCCAGGCCGCGGAGCACAACGTCATGAGCATCCCCTCCGCTGAGCGGGTCGGACGCCTGGAGGAAGGGATCGCGGTGCTGCGGACACTGTTCGGCGGCAAGAACGTCTCGCACCAGGGACGGTTTTACGCCTTCGCTGGTGTGACGCTCGAGCCACGGCCCGTGCAGCAGCCGTGTCCCATCTGGATCGCGTCCAACCCGACGGGTCTCACGTGGAAAGGCGGCGCCTCCGCCTCCGCGGCGGTGGTCGAGCGGTCGTTCCGCCGCATCGCGCGCCACGCCGACGGCTGGATGACGAACAAGCTCTCGCCTGACGAGTTTCGGCAGCAATGGAGCCGCATCGCGGCGATGGCGCGCGAGGAGGGCCGCGACCCGGCGAAGCTCGGCAGCGCGCTCTACCACAACATCAACATCAACGAGGACCGGCAGAAGGGGCTCGAGGAGACGAAGGCGTTCCTGGACACCTACTACACGGCGAAGTTCTCGCGCGAGTTCGTCGAGCAGTGGACCATCGCGGGCGGGCCCAAGCAGTGCGCCGAGGAGCTGCGCGCGTACTTCGCCGCCGGCGTGGGTCACATGGCGCTGCGCCTCGCCTCCTGGGACCAGCAGGGGCAATTCAAGCGCTTCCTCGGCGAGGTGGCGCCGGCGCTCAAGAAGGAGGCGTGAGGGCATGCGATCTGTTCTGGCTCGCTCATGAGTTTCATGGACATGCGGCAGTGGATGACGCGGCTCGAGAAGGAGGGCGAGCTGCGGCGAGTCACGGCCGAGGTGGACTGGGAGCGCGAGCTGGGCGCGATCGCGCGCCGCGTGCTCGAGAAGAAGGGGCCCGCGCTCCTCTTCGAGAACATCAAGGGCTACAAGACCGGACGCTGCACCAAGCTTCTCGTGAGCGGTCTCGGCAGTGTCGGCCGCTTGTCGCTGGCCCTCGGGTTCCCCAAGGACACATCCAACCGCGAGATGGTCCAGCACGTCATGAAGACGAACCGCCAGACGATCGCCCCGCGGGTCGTCGCGACCGGGCCGGTCAAGGACGTGGTCATCCCCGGCAAGGCCGTCGACCAGACGGAGTTTCCGGTCCCGAAGTGGCACTATCTCGAGGGCGGGCGGTACATCCACACGTTTTCGGGCATCGTCACGCGCGACCCGGAGACGCGGGTGATGAACGTCGGCATCTACCGCGGCATGATCGGCAAGAAGAACACCGCGCCGTTCCTGCTCATCAAGGGCGGCCAGCACTGGGGCCAGCACTTCCTGAAGTACGCCGCGCTCGGCGAGTCGATGCCGGTGGCGTGCGTGATCGGCTGGGACCCCATCATGCCGTTCCTGGCGGGCTCGCCGATCCCGACGGGCGTCTGTGAGTGGGACGTGATGGGCGCCTACCGTGGGGAGCCCGCCGAGCTGGTGCGCTGCGAGACGGTCGACCTCGAAGTGCCGGCGAGCGCCGAGATCGTGATCGAAGGCTTCATCAGCGATGACCCGAAGACGTACGAGACCGAGGGGCCGTTCGGGGAGTTCACGGGGTACGTCTCGGACATCCCGACGCTGCGCCCCACGATGCAGGTCACGGGCATCACGCACCGCCGCGAGCCGATCTTTCGCGGCTGCCTCGAGGGCACGCTGCCCGGCTCGTACAGCGAGAACAGCGTGATGTCGTCGGTCCAGCGCGCCGCGATCGCGTGGAATATCCTCACGGTGGCCGGCATTCCCGGGGTGCGCGACGTGTTCGTCCCGCCGATCACGAACGGCGTCAACATCGTCGTCCAGATCAAGAAGGCATACCAGGGCCAGCCCAAGCAGATCGCGGCCGCGCTCTGGGGCGCGAGCGCGGCCCAGTTCCGTTACAAGAACGTCATCGTCGTCGAAGAGGACATCGATCCGTCCTCGTACGAGCAGGTGGACTGGGCGTTCGCCCATCGGGTGAACGCCGGGCAGGACGGCCTCGTGGTCTTCCCCGGGATCTTCGGCTCGCCGATCGATCCGAGCACGCCCCTCGAGGACCGCGACGTCGCGCAGCTCGGCACCGGGCTCTGGAACCGAGTCCTGATCGACGCGACGCGCTCGTGGAAGTTCGCGCGGCGCGCCGAGTGGGGCGGGGAGCGGTTCCCGCCCACCGTCCGCCCGGCTCCCGAGGACGAGGCGCGTGTGCGCGCGCGTTGGCAGGAGCTCGGGCTCGATGATCTCTGAGGCGATGACCATCGTCCAGGCCGCGACGCCTCGGGCCGTCGAGCTCGCGCGCACGCTCTTCCGCGAATACGAGGCCTCGCTGGGCATCGATCTCTGCTTCCAGGGTTTCGAGCGGGAGCTGGCGGGACTGCCCGGGGCGTACGCGCCGCCCGCCGGACGGCTCCTCCTCGCCGCCGCCGGCCCCGAGCTCGCGGGCTGCGTCGCGCTGCGGCCGCTCGGCGACGGCGCCTGCGAGATGAAGCGGCTGTACGTCCGTCCGGCGGCGCGGGGCATGGGCCTCGGGCGGCGCCTGGCCGGGACCGTGATCGGTGAGGCGCGCGCGATCGGCTATGCGCGTCTGCGGCTCGACACGCTGCCGTCGATGAAGGAGGCGATCGTGCTCTATCGGGCGCTCGGGTTCGTCGAGATCGCGCCCTACTGCGAGAATCCGGTCGCCGGGGCGCTCTTCATGGAGCTCGGCCTGGTCCATTGAACATCGGGGGGAGCGGCGCCGCTCCCCCCGATTCCCCCCACCGTGAGGACTCGGCGGCGAGCAGATCGTGGCGCCGGCAAAGCCGGCGCTCGAATCCTGGCGGGTGGCTCCTAGACGCGCGCCGGCTCCGCGACCGACGCGCGCAGCACCAGGCAAAGCGGAATCGTCACCAGCACGACCGCCGCGACGATCACGAGCGTCGCGGTGACGCCCGCGACGTCCCCGACGACGCCGTACAGCGACGGCGCGAGCGCCGAGGTCGCGATCGTCACGCTGTAGTAGAGCGCGTAGGCCCGGGAGCGGCGATCGGCGGTGACGAGGTCGGCGACCGTGCCGTACAGCACCGAAGAGGTCCCGTTCAACGCCACGCCCATGAGCGGCAGGATCGCGAGCACGACCGGCAGCGGCGCTGCGATGATGGCCAGAATGCAGAGCGTGGTCGCGGCTTCGGTGAGCACGACGGTTCGGACCACGCCGAGCCGCTCGGCCACGAGGCCGCAGACGAACTTGCCGACGGCGCCGCCCGCGAAGAGCAGCGCCAGCGCGGTCCCGACGCCCGTCACCGAGGAACCCTTCGCGATCAGGGCGAACGGCAGGAAGGTGAGGAATGCGGTCCGCGTCGAGTTGTCGATCATCCCGATCGCGGTCAAGGCCCGGAAGCCGCGTGCGTCCCGAATGCCCCAGCCCGAGCTCGCCCCCTGGGGCTCCACCGGCCGGTCCGCCTCCGACATCTCCGGTGTGAGGCGCGCCAGCACGCCCAGAATGGCGGCCGCCGCCAGCACGCCGAACAAGCCATACGCCGCCGAGGCATACCGCCAGCCGACGACGGTCGCCGCGACGGCGACGGCGGCCGGGACCGCGACCTTGCCGAGGTCGCCGGAAAAGTTGTAGGTCCCGAGGGCGGCGCGCCGCGGGCCCGTCTCGTACGCCTTGGAGACGAGCGACGAGGAGAGGGGATGCTGCACCCCCGAGCCGAGCCCGGCGATCAGGAGCACGGTCAGCAGCGACAGGAATCCGCCCACCGTGCCCGCCACGATGAACCCGCACGCGGTCACCGCGGTGCCCGCCGCGAGCAGCCGCCGCTCGCCCCAGCGCTCGGCGAGCAGTCCCGCGGGAATCTGGAACAGCGCCATCCCGCCACTGTAGGCGGTACGGATCATGCCCACCTGCGCGAACGTCAGCTCGAACTCGACCGCCCAGAGCGGCAGCAGCACGTAGAGGATGTCGGAGAATCCGTCATGGACGAAGTGGATGCTGCAGGCGGTGGCCAGCACCGCGCGCGCGCGGGATCTCACGCCCCGATCATCCCCGAGCCGCCGCCCCGGTTCAAGTAGAATACCGGCGTACTTCAAGCGCTCGGGAGGCGTCCATGACGATCAGCATCACGCGCGTCTACACGCGCACCGGCGACCAGGGCGAGACCGCCCTGGTCGGCGGCAAGCGCGTCCCGAAGGACTCGCCGCGCATCGTCGCCTACGGCACGATCGACGAGCTGAACGCCGTCGTCGGGCTCGTGCGGGTCTTCAACGCCGAGCGGCTCGCCGAGGGCGAACGGCACCGCTGGCTCGATGAAGTCCTGCGAAAGATCCAGAACCAGCTCTTCGACCTCGGCAGCGAGCTGGCGACGCCCCCCGACGCGGTCTACGAGGGCATGTTCCACGTCGGCGAAGGCGAGGTGAAGGAGCTCGAGGCCCTCATGGATCGGTGTCAGAAAGATCTGGCGCCGCTCAAGTCGTTCATCCTGCCGGGTGGCGGCCGGATCCACGGGTTCCTCCACCAGGCGCGCACCGTGTGCCGCCGCGCCGAGCGCGAGCTGCTCGCGCTGTCGCGCGTCGAGCCGATCGGCGAGTGGCCGCTCCGCTATCTGAACCGCTTGAGCGACGTGTTCTTCGTGCTCGGCCGCTGGGTCGGCAAGCACCTGGGCGAGCAGGAGTACCTCTGGGAGCGCGGGCTGTCGAGCCACGCGCGTACGAGGAAGACGCGCTCCTGAATCGGGACGCGCAGGGCCCGGTGAGCTAGCCGCCGGGGCCGGGCGCGCCCAGGGCGAGCCGCAGCTCGGCGTCCGCGGCGAAGATCCTTGCGATGACCAGACCGAGCCGCCGCAGGTCGACCGGCTTGTGGATGTACTGGACGATCCCGAGCTGACGCGCTTCGACCTCTGTCGTCGGGCGATAGTCCCCGGTGGTCATGGCGACGGGCAGTGCGGGCTCGATCGCCCTGAGCTGTCTGACCAGGTCACAACCCGCCATGTCGAGCAGATCCACATCGACGACCGCAAGGCCGAGGCGATGTCGCCGCGCCAGCCGCAAGGCGTCGAGCCCGCGCGCCGCGGGGTACGCCCTGAATCGCGCGTGGAGGAGGAAGCCGGCGACGCGATTGGCTGCGGCCTCGTCCCCGTCCGCGACCAGGATCCAGCGCGCCGAGACAGATTCGCGCGAACTCACGGCGGTGGTAGAGAGCAGATTCAGTGCCAGGGGCAGAGCCGGCTTTGAAATCGAGAAGTTGCAATCGACGAATGACGAGCATTCCGTCCGCGCGTTGTCAGAATTGACGGACGGAGGTGGCCAGGATGGGCTAGATGAGGCCGAACTTCTTGATGCGGCGGTAGAGCGTGCGCACGGTGAGGCCGAGCGCGCGAGCAGCCTGTTCCTTGTCATTCCGAAAGCGCGCGAGGGCCCGAGCGATCAGATCGCGCTCGGCCTGATCGAGCGTCGGAATCGGCTCGTCGACCGTCACCACCGGAGCGTCGGACCTCGCGGCGAGCTCCGGGAGATTCGCCCGCTCGATCTCGTCACGCGCTCCGAGAGCGTAGGCCCGTTCGAGGAGGTTCTCCAGCTCGCGCACGTTACCGGGGAAGTCGTACGCGGTCAACGCCGTGATCGCATCGGGGGAGATGCCTTTGACATCTCGCCGGAAACGCTCGTTGAACCTCCGGAGGAAATACGTGATCAGCGCCGGAATGTCACCCTTGCGCTCGCGGAGGGGCGGGACCACGATGCGCACGACGTTGAGCCGGTAAAAGAGGTCCTGGCGGAAGCTCCCGTTCTGCACCACCGCCTCGAGGTTCTTGTTGGTCGCGGCGATCATCCTCACGCTGACGGCGTGGGTCTTGGTCGACCCGACGGGCCGGATCTCCTTCTCCTGGATGACGCGGAGCAGCTTGCCCTGGAGCGCCGGCGACAGCTCGGCCACCTCGTCGAGGAAGAGGGTGCCGCCGTGCGCGGAGCGGAAGAGCCCGAGGCTGTCGGCGACGGCGCCCGAGAAGGCTCCCCGCACGTGGCCGAAGAACTCCGACTCCATGAGGTCGGCGGGGATCGCGCTGCAGTTGACCGGCACGAAGGGGCCCTTGACCCGCCCCGACTGCCGGTGGATCGCCGCGGCCACCAGTTCCTTGCCGGTCCCGCTCTCGCCCTCGATCAGCACCGGTGAGTCGGAGTCCGCCACCGTGGCGATCACTTCCTTCACGCGCGTCATCCCCGGGGAGCCGCCCACGAGGTCCTTCACCGCCAGGTGGTCGGCGAGCCGGCTCCGCAGCGAGTGCACCTCGCGGCTCAGGAATCGCTTCTCGAGAACCTGCTGCATGAGGTGCTGCAATTCGTCCAGGTTGAGCGGCTTGATGAGGTAGTCGTAGGCCCCCGACTTCAGCGCCTGGACCGCGGTCTCGACCATCGGGTTGCCGGTCATCATGACGACCTCGAGCGCCGGATCGTGCCGCTTGATCTCGTCGAGGACCTGCAAGCCGTCCATCTCGGGCATCCAGATGTCGACGAGCGCGGCATCGAAGATCTGATGGCTGATCAGCCTGACCGCCTCGCGGCCGTGCGCGGCGAGGGAAACGTCGTAGTTCCAGCGGCTGAGAGCGTCGCGCAGGAACTCCCCGACGTCTTTGTCGTCGTCGACGACCAGCACCCGTGGGTGGTCCATCGGAGTCTAGCCGCGGCCCCGGCGCTCGCACCACGAGAGCCCGCCGACGTGCGCCTCGAGGTCGAGCGCCCAGCGCTGGAACGAGTCCTTCGCCGGGTCTTCTGGGCTGTCGGTCTTCGCGAACGGCACGGGGGTATCTTAGCCGCCTGCGGTTTCTCCGCCCAAGGTTTCGCGCTTGACAGCTCGCCGCTCGATTCAGTATTTTTAAACTGATATTAATTCACGATAAATCACGCGCTCAGATGGAGCCCCGATGAAGGTCCGTGTCGCCCTGATCGTCAATGGCGAGTCCCGCGAGGCGCTTGTGCCGGTCCACAAGACCCTCCTCGAGGTGCTCCGGGAAGATCTCGGGCTCACCGGGACCAAGCACGGCTGCGAGCTCGGCGAATGCGGCACCTGCACCGTGCTCCTCGACGGCGAGCCCGTGCTGTCGTGCCTCGCCCTGCCCGTCGAGACCGAGGGATGCCGGATCACGACGGTCGAGGGGATGGCGGAGGGCGGCCGTCTCCACCCGCTCCAGCAAGCCTTTGCCGAGCTGGGCGCCGCCCAGTGCGGGTACTGCACGCCCGGCATTCTCCTCACGGCGACGGCGCTTCTCGCCGACCGTCCGAGCCCGACGCGGCAGGAGGTCAAGGACGCGCTCGCCGGAAATCTCTGCCGCTGCACTGGGTACACGAAGATCCTCGACGCCGTCGAGCTCGCGGCCCTGCGGATGGGACGTCAGGAGGCCCGCACATGACCAAGGGCGACTTCGCGGTCATCGGCCAGCCGCTCCCGAAGGTCGACGCGTGGGCGAAGGTCGTCGGTGAGACGAAGTACGCCGACGACCTCTTCCTGCCGCGCATGGTGTACGGCAAGCTGCTCCGCAGCTCCCACGCCCACGCCCGCATCCGGTCCATCGACACCGCGCGCGCCCGCGCCGTGCCCGGGGTCTACGCGGTGATCACGGGCGCCGACCTGCCGCGCGTGAAGTTCGGCATCCTGCCGGTGTCGCAAGACGAGGAAACGCTGTGCACCGAGAAGGTGCGCATGGTGGGCGACGCGGTCGCGGCGGTCGCCGCCGTCGACGAAGAGACCGCGGAGCAGGCGTGCCGATTGATCGAGGTCGACTACGAGCCGCTTCCGGCCCTCATGTCCGTCTTCGACGCGCTCGCCCATCCGGAAGTCCGGATCCACGAGTACGGCGACGGGCCCAACGTCCACAAGAGTGTGGCGCTTCAGTTCGGCGACGTCGACACGGCGCTCACCGGCGCCGACCTGGTTCGCGAGGACGTCTTTTTCTTCGAGGGCAGCAACCACCTGCCGATGGAGCAGCACGCGGCCGTCGCCCACTGGGGATCCGACGGCAAGCTGACGCTCTGGTCCTCGACGCAGACGCCGCACTACGTCCACCGGCTGCTCGCGAAGGTGCTCGACACACCGGCCGCGCACATCCGCGTCATCGCGACGCCGGTCGGTGGCGGCTTCGGGGGCAAGACCGAACCCTTTGCCCATGAGATCGTGGCCTGCCAGCTTTCGAAGCTCACCGGGCGGCCGGTCAAGATTGCCCTGACGCGGGAAGAGGTCTTCTACACCCATCGGGGACGTCACCCGGTGTTGATGTGGATCAAGACCGGGTTCACGAAGCAGGGCGACATCACGGGCTGCCACCTCCGGACGTGGCTCGACGGAGGCGCGTACGGCTCGTACGGTGTCGCCTCCACGTTCTACACGGGCGTGATCAACCCCGTGACCTACAAGATTCCCGTCTACAAGTTCGAGGCGGCGCGCATCTTCACCAACAAGCCGCCGTGCGGACCCAAGCGCGGCCACGGCACGCCACAGCCCCGCTTCGCCCTCGAGTGCCAGCTCGACAAGGCGGCCGAGCAGCTCGGGCTCGACCCCGCCGAGATGCGCCGACGGATCGTCGCCGAGCCGTTCACCAAGACCGCCAACCATCTGACGATCACGACCATCGGCCTCGGCGAGTGCATCGACAAGGTCGTCGAGGCCTCCGGCTGGCGCGAGAAGCGCGCTCGCTTCGGCGGCACGCCGGTCGTGCAGCCGGAGCCGCCTTCTCCAAAGAAACCCGGCATTGGCATCGCTTGCTCGGCGTATCTCACCGGCGCCGGCACCGCGATCTACTGGAACGACATGCCCCACTCGGGCGTGATTGCGCGCGCCGACCGCAGCGGCGGCGTCGCCGTCCTCTGCGGCGCCACCGACATCGGCCAGGGATCGGACTCCGTCCTCGCGTACCTCACGGCCGAAATCCTCGGCATCGAGCCGAAGGACGTCCATGTGCATCCGGCCGACACGAGCCTGACGCCCGTCGATCTCGGCTCGTACTCGTCCCGCGTGACGCTCATGTGCGGGATGGCGGCGATCCAGGCGGCCGAGCGGCTCCGGGCCGTCATCTTCGAGGCGGTCGCGCGGAGGCTCGAGGTGAGCCCGACGTCTCTCGTCGCTCGCGAGCGCAAGGTCGGCGTGCCCGACGACTGGGACAGGGCCGTGCCGTTCGCGAAAGCGGTGGAGCTCGGCGAGGCGATTCATGGTGTGCTTGCCTTCCCGGGCTCGTACGCGCCGCCCAAGCGCGCGGGCAAGTACAAGGGAGGCGGCGTGGGCCCCTCTCCCTGCTACTCTTACTCGGCATGTGTGGTCGAGCTCACGGTCGACGAGGAAACGGGACAGGTCGACCTCGGGAACGTGTGGATCGCCCACGATGTCGGACGCGCGCTGAACCCGCTCCTGGTCGAGGGGCAGGTGGAGGGCTCGGTGTACATGGGGATCGGGGAGGCCTTGATGGAGGAGCAGGTGTTCAGGAAGAATCTCCACAAGCAGCCCTCGATGCTCGAATACAAGAGTCCGACCACGCTCGAAACGCCGGAGATCCATACTATTCTCGTGGAGACCGACGATCCGGAGGGACCGTTCGGAGCCAAGGAGGCCGGGCAGGGGCCGCTCCTGCCGGTGATTCCGGCCATCGCGAACGCCATTTATCACGCGCTCGACATTCGCATCGACGAGGTGCCGATCACCCCGGACAAGATTCTCAAGGCGCTCGAGCTGAAGCGGCTGGGAAAGCCGGCGCGCGTCGGGCCTGTCAAGCTGCCGCTCTTCACGTTCAAGGAGCCGATCGTGGTCGAGTCCGCGTTCGGCCAGCCGGCCGACGCGGTCGTCTCGAGGCCATTCGCGCGATGAAAGGGAGCGCCCCGAAAGGCTGTCCGGAGGCGCGGGGCCGGCTCGCGCCGCTCTCGGGGCGCTCGAAGGGTTGTCCGCAGAAGCGGAGCCGGCTCGCGCCTATCTCAGGCCACCCTCGGTCCGAGCCGGCCTCACGGCCCCCGCTACAATGATCAGGCTACCGCCCTTCACATATCTCGCGCCCCGCACGGTCGACGACGCGGCGCGCCTGATGGCCGAGCACGGGCGGGATGCGATGCTCGTGGCCGGCGGGACTGACCTCTACCCCAACATGAAGCGGCGGCAGTTCGAGCCGAAGGTCCTCGTCGGGCTGCGCGGGATCCGAGAGCTGCGCGGTGTGCGGGGCTCCGCCGGCGGCTGGACGATCGGGGCGGCGACGACGCTTTCGGCGGTCACCGCTCATCCCGGGATCGCGCGCGACTTTCCGGCGCTCGCGACAGCGGCCGGGCTCGTTTCCTCGCCACAGCTGCAGAACATGGGTACGATCGGGGGTAACGTGTGCGTGGACACGCGGTGCAACTACTACAACCAGTCCTACGAGTGGCGCAAGGCAATCGGCTTCTGCATGAAGAAAGACGGTGACATCTGTCTGGTCGCGCCCGGGAGCTCGCGCTGCTGGGCCGTGTCCTCCTCGGACACGGCCCCCGTGCTGTGGGCCCTCGGAGCGCGGGTGCGACTCATCGGCGCCGGCGGCGAGCGTACAGTGCCGATGCCGGCGCTGTATCGGGACGACGGCATCGAATACCTCGCCAAGCGGCCGGACGAGGTCGTCGCGGACATCCTGCTGCCCCCCGCCGAGGGCTGGCGCTCGGCGTATCTCAAGCTGCGGCGCCGTGGCTCGTTCGACTTTCCGGTGCTCGGGGTAGCGGTGGCGGCCCGGATGGATGGTGACATCGTCCGCGACGCCCGAATCGTGCTTGGCGCCGTCGCCTCGCTGCCGCGGCCGGCCGAGAAGGCGGCCGCCGCGCTCGTCGGCCAACGCGTGACCCGCGAGTTGATCGCGCGCGTGGCCGATCTGGCGGCGGGCCCCGCCAAGCCGCTCGACAACACCGACTTCACCCATCCGTATCGCAAGAAAGTGACGCGGGTGTTCGTCGCGCGGGCGCTCGCCGCCGTCGCCGGGCTCCAAGACGGCGGCGCCCCGTCGGAGGAAGTCGCGTGACCGCGCTCGGCGAGCGCATCAAACGCCTCCGGGCCGAGCGCGAGCTCCAGCAGCGCCAGCTCGCCGAGAAGGCGGATCTCACCCCGAGCATGGTCTCGCAGATCGAGTCGGGCCGGCTGTCGCCCTCGCTCCACACCCTCGGCAAGATCGCCGCCGCCTTCGGTGTGCCGATCGCGGCGCTCTTCGACGGCACGCCGGCCGGCAGCATCGTTGTCTCGCGCAAGCGCGACTACCCGGTGGTGTCGTTCGACGGCTCCTCCGAGCGGTGGGCGGTCCTCGGCGCGGGCCTCTTCCAGGGAAAGATCCGTGCCGTGGTCACGACGCTCGGTCCGAAGTCGCGCGGCGTCACGACCGAGAAGGTCATCATCAAGCCGGGGCAGATGAAGCTCTTCTACGTGCTCGAGGGCAAGGTCGCTCTGCACTATAACGGCGACCGCTACCTGCTCGAGGTGGGCGACAGCGCGCTCCTCGACGGCGGCGTGCCGCACGGCTGGGACAATCTCGGCGCGAAACAGGCCCAGGCGCTCTGGGTCATTCTGGGATAGGACCCTTGGCGGATACCGGAGAACGCGTTCGAGTGGACTTCAGGACGGAACCGGCGCGGTACCGGCACTGGAGGATGAGCTTCGGCGGGCCGGTGGCCACGCTCGCCATGGACGTCAAGGAGGATGGCGGGCTCAGGCCGGGCTACGAGCTGAAGCTCAACTCCTACGATCTCGGCGTCGACGTCGAGCTCTACGACGCGGTCCAGCGACTGCGCTTCGAGCACCCGGAGGTGGGCGCGGTGATCGTGACCTCGGGCAAGGAGCGCGTCTTCTGCGCCGGCGCCAACATCCGGATGCTCTCGCGCTCGGCCCACGGCTGGAAGGTGAACTTCTGTAAGTTCACCAACGAGACCCGCAACGCGATCGAGGAGGCGACGGCCGAGTCGCGCCAGCGCTACCTGTGCGCCGTCAACGGCGCCTGTGCGGGCGGCGGCTACGAGCTGGCTCTGGCCACTGACTGGATCGTCATGGCCGACGACGCCAACACGGCGGTGTCACTCCCCGAGGTCCCGCTGCTCGCCGTGCTCCCCGGCACGGGCGGGCTCACGCGCCTCGTGGACAAGCGGCGCGTGCGCCGGGATCGCGCCGACTTCTTCTGCACCGTCGCGGAGGGGATCAAGGGTGCGCGGGCGGTGGAGTGGGGCCTCGTGGACGAGGTCGTGCCGCGCTCGAAGCTCGACGAGATCGTGAAGCGGCGCGCGGGCGAATTCGCCGCCCGGACCGACCGGCCGGCCGCGGCGCGCGGCATCGCCCTGGTGCCGCTCGAGCGCTCGATCGACGCCGACCGGATCCGCTACCGCCACGTCGCGTGCGACATCGATCGGGGACGGGGTCTCGCCGAGATCATGGTGAGCGGGCCGAGTGCCGCGCCTCCGGCGGACGCGGCCGGGATCCGCGAGGCCGGCTGCGCGTTCTGGCCGCTGGCGCTGGCGCGCGAGCTCGACGATCTGATCCTGCACCTGCGCACCAACGAGGAGGAGATCGGCCTCTGGGTGTTCCGAACGTCCGGCGGCGCCGATCTCATCGAGGCCCACGACCGAGTGCTGGCGGCGCATCGCGACGACTGGCTCGTGCGGGAGGTCCGCCTGTACCTCAAGCGGACGTTCAAGCGGATCGAGGTCTCGTCGCGGTCGGTCTTCGCCCTCATCGAGCCCGGCTCGTGCTTCGCCGGTACCCTGCTCGAGCTGGCGCTGGCCGCCGACCGCTCGTACATGCTCGACGGCGATCGCGCGGGCGACGCCCGGCCGGCGGCCACGCTCCGGCTCACCGAGATGAACTTCGGGGCCTACTCGATGGTCAATGGTCTCACGCGGCTGGCGAGCCGATTCCTGGCCGAGCCCGGACGGGCGGAGAAGCTTCGCGCGCGGCTCGGCGAAGACCTGGACGCCGCCGACGCCGCGGAGGCCGGGCTCGTCACGTTCACGCCGGACGACATCGATTGGGGCGACGAGGTGCGCATCGCGCTGGAAGAGCGCGCCGCGTTCTCTCCCGACGCGCTCACCGGCATGGAGGCGTCGATTCGGTTCGGCGGGCCCGAGACGCTCGAGAGCAAGATCTTCGGCCGCCTCTCGGCGTGGCAGAACTGGATCTTCCAGCGCCCGAATGCCGTCGGCCCGAAGGGCGCGCTCGAGGTCTACGGCACGGGCCAGCGCAGCGAGTTCGACCGGCGGAGAGTGTGATGGCCAGCATCAACTACGGCGAGCGCATTCCGAACAACGTCAATCTGAGCGAGAACCGTCGGCTCCAGCGCGCGCTGGAGGAGTGGCAACCGAAGTTCCTCGACTGGTGGATGGACATGGGCCCGACCGGCTACCAGGAGAAGGATGTTTACCTGCGCACCGCCGTGAGCGTGGACGCCCAGGGCTGGGCGCAGTTCGACTACGTCAAGATGCCGGACTACCGGTGGGGCCTGTTCCTCGCCGAGGCCGAGCCCGGCCGCGCGATCGGCTTCGGCGACCATCTGGGCGCGCCCGCCTGGCCGGACGTGCCGGGGGAGTACCGCGGGGTCCTGCGCCGCCTCATCGTCACCCAGGGCGACACCGAGCCGGCTTCGGTCGAGCAGCAGCGCCACCTCGGCCGAACCTGCCCGTCGCTCTACGACCTGCGTAACCTGTTCCAGATCAACGTCGAGGAAGGCCGCCATCTCTGGGCGATGGTCTACCTGCTCGACGCCTATTTCGGTCGGGACGGTCGCGAGGAATCGGAGGCGCTCCTGCAGCGGCACTCGGGCGACCGCGACAAGCCGCGTATTCTCCGGGCCTTCAACGAGAAGACCCCCGACTGGCTCTCGTACCTGATGTTCACGTATTTCACCGACCGCGACGGCAAGTACCAGCTCGCGAGCCTCGCCGAGAGCGGCTTCGATCCGCTGTCACGGACGTGCCGCTTCATGCTGACCGAGGAAGCGCACCACCTGTTCGTCGGCGAGACCGGCATCGGGCGCGTGGTGCAGCGCACGTGCGAGCTCCTGCGCGAGGGGAAGACCGACGACGTCCGGCGGCGCGGCGGGCTCGACCTCGCGACCTTGCAGAAGTACATCAACTTCCACTACTCGGTGTCGCTCGACCTGTTCGGCTCCGAGGTCTCGACCAACGCCGCGAACTTCTACACGATGGGGCTCAAGGGGCGCTTCGAGGAAGCCAAGAAGCGCGATGACCACCGGCTGAAGGACGCCACCTACCCGGTGAGCGAGCTCGACGGCGATCGCATCACGACGCGCGAGATCCCGGCGTTGCCCTCGCTCAACGAGCGCCTGCGGGACGACTATATCGCCGACTGCCAGCGCGGTGTGGATCGCTGGAACCAGATCATCAAGAAGCACGAGATCGACCTCGAGCTGCGGCTGCCCCACCGGGGCTTCCACCGCGCCATCGGCCTCTTCGCCGAGGTCAAGGTCTCGCCCGACGGCCGCGTGCTCAGCGAGGCCGAGTGGGATGCGAAGAAGCACGAGTGGCTTCCGACGGAGACCGATCAGGCATACGTCGAAAGCCTGATGCAGCCCGTGATCGAGCGCGGCCGCTTCGCCAACTGGATCGCGCCGCCGGCGCGCGGCGTCAACGGCCAGCCGGTCGATTTCGAGTACGTGCGCCTGGCCTGAGCATGATCGCGGCGGAAGTGCTCCCCGCGCAGTTCAACGTGGCGACCTGGTTCGTCGACAGGAACGTCGACGAGGGACGCGGCGCGGTGGCGGCCTTCCACTACGAAGACCGGACGCTCACCTACGCCCAGGTCCAGGACCTGGTCAACCGCACCGGAAACGCGCTCCTCGCGGTCGGCGTCGAGACGGAGAACCGCGTCCTCATGCTCTGCCTCGACGCGCCTGAGTTCATCGGGACCTTCTGGGGGGCCATCAAGATCGGCGCGATTCCGATCCCCACGAACACGCTGATGCGCACCGCCGACTACCTGTACTTCTTGAACGACAGCCGTGCCAAGGTGGCCGTCGTGTCGGCGCCGCTCCTCGCCGAGGCGGCGCCCGCGCTTGCCCAGGCGAAGCACCTCAAGCACGTGCTCGTTGCGGGCGGCTCTCCCGGGCAGTTCCTGTCCTACGAAGAGCGAATCGCCAACGCGTCCACGACGCTCGCGGCGGCCGCAACGTCACGCGACGACCCCGCGTACTGGCAGTATTCGTCCGGCTCGACGGGCTTCCCGAAGGGCGCGGTTCACCTGCATCACGACATGGTGATCTGCTGCGAGACCTACGCCAAGCAGGTGCTCGGGATCAGGCCGACCGACCGGGTCTTCTCCGCGGCGAAGCTCTTCTTCGCCTATGGGCTCGGCGCCACCGGCTTCATTCCAATGAGCGTGGGTGCGCAAGCGATGCTCTACCCGCACCGGCCGACGCCCGAGAGCGTCTTCGAGACCATCGCGCGGTTCCGCCCGACGATCTTTTTCGGCGTTCCGACGCTCTACGCCGGGATGCTCGCGGTGAAAGAGGCCTCGACGCGGTTCGACACCTCGTCCCTCCGACTCTGCGTGTCGGCGGGCGAAGCCTTGCCCGACGAGCTCTACACGCGCTGGCGCGAGCGCTTCGGCGTCGAGATCATCGACGGCATCGGCACCACGGAGATCGGGTACATCTTCATCTCGAACCGCCCCGGCCTGACGCGTCCCGGCTCGTCCGGGCGGCCGGTACCGGGCTACGAGCTCGCCATCGTGGACGACGAAGGGCGCCCGGTGACGCGAGGCGAGATCGGTAACCTGCGCGTCAAGGGCGACTCCACGATGGCGTACTACTGGAACAAGCACGAGAAGACCAAGGAGGCGCTCTTCGGCCCGTGGATCCAGACCGGCGACAAATACTACGAGGACAAGGACGGCTACTTCTGGTACTGCGGCCGCTCGGATGACATGCTGAAAGTCGGCGGGATCTGGGTCTCGCCGGTCGAGGTCGAGGCGACGCTGGTGCGCCACCCCGCGGTGCTCGAGGCGGCGGTGGTGGGCCGAGAGGACAGCGATCGGCTCGTCAAGCCTCAGGCGTTCGTCGTTCTCAAGGAGCCGGCGAGCGGCGGCGCGAAGCTCGCCGACGAGCTCAAGGCCTTCGTGAAGGACAAGATCGCGCCCTACAAGTATCCGCGCTGGATCGAATTCGTGGCCGAGCTGCCCAAGACGGCGACCGGCAAGATCCAGCGGTTCAAGCTGCGGGCCTGAGGGCCGAGGCCCTTCCGACGGTGTTCGACCGGACGCTGGAAACCCTCGAACCGGAACGCCTGCTCGGCCACCAGTGGCGCCGCTTTCACGGCATGGCGGAGGAGCTCCTCGCGTCGAATCAATTCGTCGGGCGCAAGTGGCGCGCCGCGGGCGTCAGGTCGGTGGAAGACCTGCGCAGCTGGGACGACTTCCGGCGGCTCCCCCTCACGGAGAAGGAGGAGCTCGTCGACGATCAGACCTCGAACCCGCCGTTCGGCACGAATCTGACATACGCGCTCGAGCGCTACGTGCGCGTGCATCAGACGTCGGGGACGAGCGGGTCGCCCCTGCGGTGGCTCGACACGCAGGAGTCGTGGGAGTGGTGGGCACGCTGCTGGGGGTTCGTGCTGAGGGGCGCGGGCGTCGGGCCGGCCGACCGCGTCTTCTTCCCGTTTTCGTTCGGCCTCTTCATCGGGTTCTGGGCCGGCTTCGAGGGGACTCGGGCGCTCGGCGCACTGGCGATTCCCGGCGGTGGCCAGGACTCGCCGACGCGGCTGGCCTGGATGGAGGCCCTCGGCGCGACGGTGCTGGTCTGCACGCCGTCCTACGCCCTTCATCTCAAGGAGGTCGCGCGGGAGCGCGGCATCGACCTCTCGAAGCTGCCGGTGAGGATCACCGTGCACGCCGGCGAGCCGGGGGCCGGGATCCCGGCGGTGCGCGCCCGGATCGAGGATGGCTGGGGCGCGCGCGCCTTCGACCATGGCGGTATGACCGAGATGGGCGCCTACGGCTACGAGTGCACCCAGCAGGCTGGGCTCCACGTCAACGAATCCGAGTTCATCGTCGAGGTGATCGACCCGGCAACGGCCGGGCCCGCGCGTGACGGCGAGCTCGTCTTGACGAATCTCGGGCGTGTGGGCTCGCCGGTCGTCCGGTATCGCACGGGCGACCACGTGCGTCTGGCCGAGGCGCCCTGTCCGTGCGGTCGCACCTTCAGCCGCCTGGAGGGCGGCATCCTCGGGCGCCTCGACGACATGCTCATCGTCCGTGGCGTCAACGTGTTCCCGGCCGCGATCGAGGGGGTCGTGAGGCGTTTCCCGGCGATCGAGGAGTTCCAGATCGAGGTCTTCCGGGCGGGGGAGCTTGACGAGGTCCGCGTTCTGGTCGAGGTCGGGGACACGGCGGGCGCGTCGCGACTGCAGGAAGCCCTGCGGGCGAGCCTCGGCATCCGGCTCGAGGTGGCGCCGGTGCCGCCTCGCAGCCTGCCGCGCTACGAGCTGAAGGCGCGCCGCGTCGTGCGGAGATAGCGACGGAAGCCGATTGGAAAGGCGCCCATTTTTCACGCCCATCGGCTACTATTTTCAGTGCCACCTGAAGCGCCGCCAGGGATGAACGAGAACGCGCAGGGCGAGGGAAGCAGTCCCGGAAATGCACCCGAAGCATCGGTGCCGTTCAGCGGGACTGTCTCCATTTTCTTCAGCGACATCCGGGGGTTCACGGACTACACGGAGGAGTTCGGCGATGAGGCGGCCTCCCGGATCGTGCACGAGCAAGACACGGTCGTCCGTAGCCAGATCGAGGCATTCGGCGGCGTCGTCGTCAAGACGCAGGGCGACAGCTTCATGGTCGCCTTCAGCGCCGCCCGTGGCGCCATCCTGTGCGCGATCGCGATCCAGCGGAGCGTCTCCCACGTGAACCGGAACCGGAACCAGTCCGGTCCCCGGATGGGGATCGGTATCGGCATCAACACCGGGGAGCCGATCCGCCAGGAGGACGGCGACTACATCGGCGGCACGGTGAATCTGGCGGCACGCATCTGCGCCGCCGCCGGGCCCGGCCAGATCCTCGTCGCGGAGTCGACCCGGTACGTTGCCGGCCGCATCGAGTTGAGGCGATCCGATGTAGGGGCCGTAGAGTACGTCGATCGTGGGCTCCACGAGCTGAAGGGCTTTCCGGAGGCCAAGCGGCTCTTTGAAGTCACGTGGCACCCGGCCGCCTTCGGCGAGCCAACCGTAAGCGCCGAGGCGCCCTCCGCCGGCGAGGAGGAGATCGCGGCCTTCAGGGCGGCCGTCCAGCGGGCCAACGGGGTGCTGACCCGGATGCTCGGCATCGTTCACCTGGATGATTCAGCGTTCCCAGCCCTCCTCGAGTGTCAGGCGAAGGCCAGCGAGCTCCGTCTGGCGTTCTCTCGGGCCGGCGCCGAGCGGCGTGGCGTCACCGCGAAAGAGGTTTTGGACCAGATCCTTCCGTTCGAAAACTTATTGACCCTCACGCTCGAGCGCGACACGCTGACCGAAGAACGTTGGGCGCCGCTCGACGCCGCAGTCGCCCGGGTCTTCGGCCGGCCGCTCGTGAATGCCGCCGCTCGAGGCCGGCTCTCCATCGGTACAGCCGAGAAGCCCGCGCCGGCGGCGGAAGCCGCGAAGGAGCGGGCAAAGGAGCCCGAGCCCGCGGCGGGGGCGCGCGGCTTTGTCGCGGGCTCGCTCGCGCCCCCGCCGCTCGACGAGCGCGCCGCAGGCGTCCCCTGGTGGGCGGCCGCGTATGCGGCCTGGAGCCAGTGGAAGCCGTCCGGGCTCGCCTGGGCCCACGCGCTTCGCGAGGAGGTCCGCAGGTATCCGTACCTCCTGAGCGTCCACCTTCGGGCCAGCGCGGATCACGACGACGGACGACTGGCAGGGGGCTACTTTCTCCTCCTCGAGCACGTCGAGAACCAGTCACCGGGGTTCATGCGCACGATCCTCGCGCGCGCGATCGACGAGGCCGGGGTGGAGCCTCGGGCGCTCGGGCCGAAGCTCTACCAGCTCCTCGTGGATGGCGGCCGGTTGCGCGAGACCTACGCGGCGTTCGTGCGCGACGTCATCCAGGTGGCCGTGCCCACTCCCGGAATGTGGGCCGACGCCGGGGTGGTCGAGCGCGATGACGAGACCGTCCTGATCTCGCGGCCGACGGCGACCGTCGGTGACGCGCAAGAGGAAACGCTGCAGCTCGTCGATCTTCAAGATCGTGCCGCCGATCGGCGCTTTCTGGTTACGGTGCAGCCCCTGACCACCCGCTTCTTCTACGTGACCTCGGGCAAGTTGAACACGGCGCGCGACGTGGAGCTCAGGCTCACGGCGGACGACCAGCCCTCGGACCGGGCGTGGTACCTCACCGTGTGGGACAGCCTCAGCGTGCGTTCGGATCCGAAGCTGCTCCCGAAGGCGGGAGTGCCGCTGCCGGGCCTCGGCCGGCACCACTTCGGCGTCTGGGTTGCGGTCTTCAACCCCGACCCCGACGAAGTCGTGACCTACGAGCTGACCGTGAGCGTGAAACAGCCGGGACAGTCGTCGCCGGCGGCGTCCAGATTCGGGCGGCTGGGCGGGCCGGCGCGGTGAGGGCGCGCACAGGCTATCGGCAGGCCGGCGCCTTCGATCCCGGGGTCATGAGCTGAGCTACATCGACGAGAACCTCCTGCCGGACGAGCACGTCGTCTACCGGGCGAAGCTTCACGGGATCATCTTTGCGCGAGCGGTCGTGGTGCTGGTCGTCGGAGTCGTGCTCCTCGTCGTCCTTCCGGGC
>WNGA01004139.1_pt1 | contig 48906 bp, 45 predicted proteins | sample 5400061 | NCBI WGS metagenome assembly WNGA01 (sample SAMN13153366, study PRJNA577476) | soil metagenome | isolation source: 100 cm soil or saprolite under grassland replicate 2 | place: USA:California | collected 2016-06-15
CAGGTCGATGACCTCACGTACAGCCGTCTCGAGGTCGTCGTTCACGAGCACGTGGTCGTACACGTCCCCGATCTCGCGCCGCGCCGTCTCGACCTCGCGTGTCGCGATGTCGATCCGCTGCGACAGCTCCGCTTCCGACTCGGTGCGCCGCTTGCGCAGCCGCTCGATCAGCACGCGGGGCGAGGGCGGGATCACGAAGAGCACGACGGAGGCCGGACGCGGGTAGGCCTTCCGGACCTGTCGGGCTCCAGTCACTTCTACGTCGAGCACCACATGCTTTCCGCTGCGCAGCACCCGCTCCACCTCGCTCTTGAGCGTGCCGTACAGCTCCCCCGCGTACTCGGTCGACTCGAGGAACTCACCCGCCCCACGCCGCCGCTCGAACTCGTCGCGGGTGAGGAAATGATACGATTCACCGTCCCGCTCGCCCGGTCTCGCTTTGCGGGTCGTCGCGGACACCGAGTACCCGAAGCGCTCGGGGAGCCGCATCCGCAGCTCGCGCGCGATGGTCGTCTTGCCGCCCCCGGAGGGGGCGGCGAGCACGACGACCCGCGGGGAGGAGGGGGGCGTCACTCCAGGTTGTCGAGCTGCTCCCGGAACTTCTCGAGCTCGCCTTTCATGCCGATGACGGCCTGCGTGATGGCCGCATCGTTGGCCTTCGACCCGATCGTGTTCACCTCGCGCAACAGCTCCTGCGCGAGGAACCCGAGCTGCTTCCCCACCGCCCTGTCGGTGGCGAGCGCCTCGCGACACGCCGCCAAGTGGGTCCGTAACCGCACCAGCTCTTCGGTGATATCCACGCGGTCGGCCAGGAGGGCGACCTCTACGGCGAGCCGCTGCTCGTCCACCTGCACGCCCGCCGCGAGCTCCGCCACCGCCGCCTTCAACCGTGCGAGCTCCGCCGTGAGCCGCTCGGGTGCGCGCTGCTCGATGGTCCGAGCGCCCGTCTCGAGCGCCCCGAGCCGTCCCTCGAGCTCCGCCGCGAGCGCCGCTCCCTCGCGCGCCCGCATGCCGAGCAGCTCCCGAACCGCCCGCTCGGCGATCGGCTCGACCTCGCTCCACTGCGCCGTGGCGCCGTCCTGGTGCGGCGTCAGCACCTCGGGCTGCCGCGCCACGAAGGCGAGGTCCACGTCGCCCTTGAGCTTCAGGCGCTTCTTCAGCTCCTTCGCCGCGGCCACGAGCTGGCGCGCTCGAGCCAGGTCTACGGCGACGGCCCCCCCCTCGCGTTGTGGCGCCTCGATCCAACGCGCCGAGACCGTCACGTGGCCGCGCTCGAGCAGCTGGCGCAGCCGCTCGCGCAGCGGTCCCTCGACCCCGCCGAGCTCGAACGGCAGCTTGAGCTGAGGATTGTAATAGCGGTGGTTCACGCTGCGAATCTCGATCGAGAGCCGCCCGCCGAGGACGTTCCCCTCGGCCGAACCGAAACCCGTCATGCTCCGCGGCACAGACTTTAAACGTAGTTACACAAAGCACTTAGGTCAACTTCAGTTGGTGAACAGCCAGCGGACGCCGTACATCTGGAAGCGGCGCGGGTAGTCGAGTCCGGGGACGTAACTGGCGTGCTGCTGCAGCGTGACGTTGCGCTGGATCCAGAAGATGGTGACGCCGGCGATTCGCACCTCCACATTCACCTCGGCGAGGCTCAGCCCTGGGAGGATGCGCAGCGCGGCGCCCGAGTCGAGGCCCGCCGTCCCGCGGCTCCACGAGTCCATCGCCAGCTCGCCCCGCAACCCGAAAATCCCGCTCCGGTACACGCGCCAGAACTTCGAATAGAAGGTGAGCGAGAGGCGCGCGTGGTAGGGCGGCTCGAAGTCGTTTCCGCTGCGGACCAGGGGATCGAAGTACCAGCCGGAGAGCTGGAGTCCAGGCAGGAGCCGGAGCGCGCCGTGCGCGGTGAAATAGCGCGTGTGCTGGGTCGGGCTCAGTCGCAGGGGACCGGAGCTGTCGATCGCCGTGATCGCTACGGGGAAGCCGATCGGCGTGAACGGATCGCGGGTCGCGCCGCCCAGCTCGAGGCTGATCCAGCTGCGATCCCAGCGCACCGCGCCGGAGGCGTCCACGGTTCGCTGCCCGGCGTCGGAGGAATCGAGCGGTGCGTGGAGGTCGTGCGCCCACGCGAGGTCGCTGTGGAGCGACAGCCCGGCCGGCAGGATCAGGCCGGCGGCGAGATGCGCGCGATTGCCGGAGCGCCCGCGGCTGTATTCGACGTGCCGCGCGTCGCCCGCGAGGGTGAGGCCGGGGAATGGGCTCCAGGCGCCCGTGCCTTCGAGCTGCCAGGGCCGGGCGTCGTCCACCTTACGGACGGCGATACCGAGATGCGCCCGGGACCAGTCGTTCGTGACTTCGAGCGCGGCCTGCGACAGGCTGCGATCCGGCACCGCGGTATCGCGGCTCACGCTGGTCGTGGCGAAGGTCGCTTGGGCACGCAGACCGACGCCGTCGTCGCGGGCGGCCGCAAACACGCGGAAGATCCCGTCGCGCCGCTGGGGGTGCCAATCCGCGATACGGGCCCCTTCGCTGCGGTGCCAGCGCGAGTTCAAGGTTTGATATGAGACCCCGAACCGGGCGCTCGGTACGTACTCGGCCTTCAGCCACAGGTCCACGGAGTTGAATGCGGTGCTCGAGCTACCCTGGATCCCGTCGTTGTTGTTGTAATCGGCGACGAGCGAGAGGCCCAGCCCGGACCGCCAGCGATGGAGAAAGGCGCCCCGGTAGTTCGCCGTCTTCACTTCTCCGGTGGCGACCCCGACTTGCGACGCCGTTTCCGTGGACCGCTGGCGCAGCGTGACGAGATAGACGCGGAGCGAGGCCGGCAGCACGATCACGTCGACGCGCTCGAGCGGCGCGAGTGTGATGCGTGCAGGGTCAAGGAACAGCGAGTCGCGCCCGAGCGGCAGGTACGGCACGCCGTCCCAGTAGATCTCGAGCCCCGCGGCCCCGCGCCCGCCGTACAACACGATCTCCCCGGCGCCGTAGATGCCGCCGCGCGCGACGTATACACCGGGGATATGGGCGAGCAGGTCCGACAACGTCTGGACGTTCGAGAGCACGAGCGAGTCGGCGCTGAACGTGTAGCGCGTGCCGCGCGGCAGCGGCCCGGCCGGGATCGCCTCGGGGAATACGGGGAGGGAGCGCGGCAGGGTGTCGCGGGCCGTCGTGTCCTTCGGGGGGAGGGCCGTGCTGTCGCGCGCGAGCGTGTCGACCTGGGCGGCGGCGCCGACCGCGATGAGCAGCAACGCGGCGGCGCTCGCGAGGCCGCGGGTCACGCCCCCGCGCGCTTGAGAATGAACTCGGTGAAGAGCCGGACGCCGACCGCCGTCGGGCCCTTGGCCTGCTGCGGCCCTTCGCCGTCGGTGTACGCGGTGCCCGCGATGTCGAGGTGCACCCAGGGGTACCCCTCCACGAACTCTCGCAGGAACCACCCGCCGGCGATCGACCCCGCGCCCCGCCCGCCCGAGTTCTTCACGTCCGCGATGTCGGACTTGAGGAGGTCGCGGTACTCGTCCCACAGCGGCAACGGCCAACAGCGCTCCCCGGCGCGCTCCCCCGCCTCGCGCACCTCGGCCAGCAGGGCCTCGTCGTTCCCCATCGCGCCGATCGCCACCTGGCCGAGGGCCACCACCACGGCGCCGGTGAGCGTCGCGATGTCGATCACCGCCGCCGGCTTGAAGCGCCGGACGTACGACAGCGCGTCGCACAGGATCAGGCGTCCCTCGGCGTCGGTGTTGATGATCTCGATCGTCTTGCCGAAATGGCTCTTTACGACATCCCCCGGTTTCACGGCGTGGCCGGAGGGGAGGTTTTCCGTGGACGGGATGATGCCCACCACGTTGAGCTTCGGCTTGAGCTGCCCGAGCGTTTCGAACGTGCCGAGCACGGCGGCGGCGCCGGACATGTCGAACTTCATGTCCTCCATGTTCTGCGCGGGCTTGATCGAGATCCCGCCGGAGTCGAAGGTGACGCCCTTGCCGACGAGCGCGACGGGGGCGGCGTCCCCCCCCCCTCCCCCGCCGCGATGCTCCAGCACGATGAAGCGGGGTTCCTGGTCGCTGCCCTGCGCCACGGCGAGCAGCGCGCCCATGCCTTCCTGCTCGAGCTTCGCGCGGTCCAACACCGTCACCGTGAAGCCATACTGGTCGGCGAGCTGCTTCGCCCGCTCCGCCAGGTAGCTGGGCGTGCACACGTTCCCGGGCAGCATTTGGAGGTAGCGGGTCAGCCGGTGCCCCGCCGCGACGGCGTCGCCCACTTGCTGACCGGCGGCGACCTCCTTCATCTCCTTTTGATCGCACACGAGGGTGACACCCTCGACCTCGGGCTTCGGCTCGTCGGGCGTGGCTTTGAGCTCGGTGAACGCCCAGGCGCCCTGCGCGACGCCCTCGACCGCCACCTGACCCAGATCGCTGGCCGACACGCCGTTTCGCGCCTCGGGGGCGACGGCGAACGCGAGCTGCTTGGCGCCGAGGGTGCGCGCCCGCTTGGCCGCGACGGCGGCCGCGCGCCGGACGCTGTTGCGGGAGACCTCGCCCGGCTTCCCCAGGCCGATCAGCAGGAGGCGCTCCGCCTTGGCGCCGCTCGGGTAGAGCAGCGTCGTCTCGTCGCGCTTTCCCTTGAAGTCGCCGCTCGTGATGACGCGCGCCACGACACCGCCCGCCGCGCGGTCCAAGTCGGCGAGGGAGGCGGGAAGGACGCTCCCCTGCGCGAGGGCGACGGCGAGGAGCGGCGTGTCGACCTGGGACAGCGGCGCGGTGGCGACGCCGCTCGTCAACCTAGACATGCTCGATTATGCACTCGGCAAAAGCCGAGGTCGAGACCTCGGTCGCGCCGGGCATCAGCCGCGCGAGATCGTACGTGACGCGCCGCGCCCGGATCGCCCCGCCGAGCCCGCGCGCGATCGCCGTCGCCTCGTCGGTCCACCCGAGCTCCTCGAACGTGCCGTGGGTCGCCTCGAACACGGCGTACCCGTCGCCCACGTTGCCCCCCGGCGCGAGCCCGAGCCCGCCCACCTGGGCCGCCGCCGCGTCCGAGAGCAGGTCGCCGTTCAAGTTGGGCGCGGCAATCACCGAGTACTCCTCGGGACGCAGCACGAGCTGCGCGAACATCGCATCGGTGATGCGGTCTTTGATGATCACCTTTCCCGTTTCCCGTTTCCCGGCTCCCGTGTCGGCCTCGGGGATGGTCTTCTCGCCGAACCGCTCTCTCGCGACCTCGTACCCCCACTCCCGGAACCCGCCCTCGGTGAACTTCATGATGTTGCCTTTGTGAACGAGCGTGACCGAGCGGCGACCGGCGCGCAGCGCGTACTCGATGGCTTTCGCGACCAGGCGCTGGGAGCCGAACTTCGACATCGGCTTGATGCCGATCGCGCTCCCGGAGCGGATCTTGGCGCCGAACCGCTCGGTGAGGAACCCGATCACGGCGTCGGCTTCGGGGCTGCCGGCCCGGTACTCGACCCCGGAGTACACGTCCTCGATGTTCTCGCGGAAAATCACGACGTCGAGCTTCTGCGGCTCGCGCACCGGGCTGGGCACGCCCTCGAAGTAGCGCACCGGCCGGATGCAGGCGTACAGGTCCAGCACCTGGCGCAGGGTGACATTGAGGGAACGGATCCCCCCCCCGACGGGAGTGGTAAGCGGGCCCTTGATGGCCACGCGGTGCGTCCGGATGGCGTCCAGCGTGGCCTCGGGAAGCCAGTTCCCGACCTGCTTGAAGGCTTTCTCGCCGGCCAGCACCTCGAGCCAGTCGATCCGGCGCTTGCCGCGCGAGCTCTTCTCGACCACGGCGTCGAACACCCGCCGGGCGGCGCGCCAGATGTCGGGCCCTGTGCCGTCGCCTTCGATGAAGGGGATAATGGGGTGGCTCGGCACCACCCAACGACCGTCGCTGTACTCGATGCGCTCGCCCATGGCCAGGCAGTCTACACGGCCCGGGCGGGGTTGCGCCAGGCGAAACAGTGACCGTACACTTGAGGCGATGCAGAGCACTCCACGGCTGATCCTGTTCACGCTCGCGGCGGCGTGCTGGCTCGCCGCAGGGCCGGGCGGCGCGACCACCCGCGCGCTGCTGGCGTGCCACCACCACGCGGCGCACCACGCGGCGGGTGGGGGGGGGCACCACACGCTCCCATCCGACGGGCCGTGCTTCTGCGACGAGATGGCGGGAGGGCTCGATCTCGCCGTGTCGACGGCGGTGCCCACGCCGCAAACTCCAGGCCTCACGCTGGTCGCGCCGACCGCGCAGCCGTCGAACCCGTCCCGCTTCTCCCTCCCCGCCTCCCCGTCTTTCGCCCCCACGCCTCCACCTCCGAACGGCCTCGGCTGACCTGACGCGTTAGCCACCCACAACTCGGAGGACATGTATGCGCAGTGCGCTCTGGAGCGCTCTGCTTTGCGGCGTTGGGATGAGCGCCGCAGCGCAGCAGCGGGCGGTGACGTTCGAAGAGCCGTCACCCGTCAGCGTGACGGGCTTCGCGGTCGGACGGGCCGACTACGATCGCGTCATCCGCAGCAACACGTTTAGGGCCGGGAAGATCGGCGTGAGCTTGTTCAGGCCGGTGGGCGACGCCTACCTGTTCGCGCAGTTGACGACGACCCTCGAAGACGGCGCCGCGTCCACCGAGATCGACAACCTGCTCGTGAGCTGGACGCCGCCGCGGGCGAACCGCTGGGCGGTGGCGTTCGGTCGGTTCGACGCGCCGATCGGCTTCGAGCGCGACGACGAGCCCCTGAACCTGATTCCGACCAATTCGTTCAACTTCAGCCACGCACGTCCGGCCAAGCTGACGGGCGTTCAGGTCCACTACACCGCCTCGGCTCGGCTCGATGTGCTGGCCGCCGCGGCCAACGGGTGGGACGTCGCGGCGGACAACAATCGGGGCAAGACCGCCCTCGCGCGCGTACAGTGGATCCCGATCCCTTGGGTGACGCTGGGAATCACGGGCGTGTACGGGCCCGAGCGCGACTCGACCGATGGGCATCAACGTTCCCTCCTGTCGAGCGACCTCACCATCGATCGGGGACGCGTGATCCTGGGTGCCGAGCTCAACCTCGGCCGGGAGCAACAAGGCGGCGGCGCGCCTACATGGCGCGGAGCGGCTGCGACCGCGTTTGTGCGCGTGACCCGCACCGTCGGCTTCACAGCGCGGTTCGACCAGCTGGAAGACACCGACGGACTGCTCACGGGGACGTCCGCGATCCTGCGCTCGGTCACCGTCGGCCCGATGTGGTACTTCGCGAACGCCCGCGAAGGAATCTTCAGCAACATCGAGCACACGCGGTTCCACCTCCCGCAGGTCGCGCTGCGCGCCGCCGTCCGGGCAGACTGGTCGTCCACACCGTTCTTCACCGATGCTACCGGGGCGCTGCAGAGCTCGAACACGAAGGGCGTGCTCGAGCTCGTCTACGTGTTCTAGGGGAGGGGGCGACCATTCATGCTGTACGACTTGCGACGTGCGGACGTCCGCATCAAGTGGCTGGTGACCGGCCTGCTCGCCACGTTGGGGCTATCCTACGTGTTCGGAGCGGTGATGGTTGCGCTGTACGCGGGGTTCACGCCCCAGAGCGTGGCGGCGACGTACGCCGGTACAGAAATGTCGATGCCGATGCCGCCCGAAACCACCATGGTCGTGCAGCGTCCAATGTCGCTGGCCGACTTCGCCAGGCCCGAGGTCCACACGGTAGATACCGCGTTGCTGATCCAGGACACTCACGTGCACGTCCCGATGTACGGACTCATCGCGGCTGCCTTGGGCGTCCTGGTCACCGGGCTCTCGTTGCCACGGCGCTGGGCGCTCGGCCTGATCGGCCTCTTGTTTGCCGCGCCCTGGCTCGACTTCGCCGGCATGTGGCTCACGAAGTTCGCTTCGCCGCGTTTCGCGATCGTGACCCTCGCCGGTGGTTGGGCGATGGGCGTCGCCTATCTCATCGTTGCCGCGTTGGCCGTCCACCAGATGTGGTTGTCACGTGAAAGGGGCTGACCGATGAACTTCCTGATTCGCGCGGCGGCGATCGCCGCGCTGCTCCACATCACCCCCGTGGTCGTGCTGGTCAAGCGGCCGGACGCCGTGCAGACGCTGCTGCCGGGGGCCGATGCCTACGTGGCCCGCGAGGTCCACCTGAGCGCGGCAGACGCCCACCGGCTGCACGAGGCCGTGGACTGGAGTCCCGAGGACGGCGTGCTGGTGTTCTACGCGGGCACCGCGGGATCGACGTCGGTTGGCGCGCTCGAGTTCGTGCGCGTGGACACGCCCCACGGGCCGATCGAAGTGGCGGTCGGATTCACGCCCCAGGGCGCCGTGCGCGGCGTCGTCATCACGAAGGCGACGGTCGAGACGAAGCCCTGGATGCTCGAAGCCGTCGCGGCCGGGCTCACCGACCACTATCGCGGGCTGAAGCCAGACGGTGAGGCGCCGGGGGGCGCTGCCGGGATCGCCGGCCGGGCCGGGAAGCTCGCCGCCTACGTGGCCGGGGAGGTGGACAAAGGGGTCGCCCGGGCTCTTGCGGCGTACGGAGCCTTCTACAATCATGTAAGGGCTTGAGCGGTTCGTCCTGGAGCTTTTCCCCAACGGCAGGGGGTGGGAGCACGTCTACATGGGCATGAAGCTCTCGTGCGTGACTGTCGCCCTGGTGGCCCTCGCAACCGCCGCTTGCCCGTATGACCAGCTCAGCACCGACGTCCGGACCGCCCTCGGTGGGAGCGGCGGCGGCAGTGGCGGGCCCAACGTCCTCGTGGTCCTCCAGCAGCCCCTGACCGGCACCGCGGGCCAGATCCTCACGCCGGCAATCCTGGTGGCGGCTGCGGACACGCTCGGCAGGCTGGATACGGGGTGGCGGGCTCGGGCTACATCCTCCAGGCGACTGCACAGAGTTCGAGTGCGGCGTCGAGCGCTGCAATCACCATCCTCGCTCCGTAACCGGATCATCCCACCGCGGTCGGCTGGCTACCCCGCGGCGCGGTTCGACTCGTTCCAGGCGATCTCGAAGGACCCGTTACACCGGCGGCAGCGCATGCTGGCGGCGTGACCTTCGAGCTGCGCGCGGTCGCGACAGTTGGGGCAGACGGCGTAGCTCGGGCCCCAGGTTGCGGGGAAGCGGGCCGTGTGCTTGGGGCTCGGGACCACGGACCAGCGCAACGCCGGCTCGGACGAGAGCTGCAGCTGCCCGCGCGGCACGGACACGGGCTTGCCTCTGACGTCGAGCACCACGTCGGTGGGCGTCAGCTTCAGGATGCGGTACCAGGCGCCTTTGCGAAGCGTGCACTTCACGTCCCCTTTGAGACGAGCCCACTGGAACGCTGCCGGCATAGTGCACGACCTTGCGCGCGAGGACGCCCATACGGTGGGGCGCGGCGCGCGAGCCGTCAATCCACCCGCTCGACCGCCTCACGCTTGAGACCGGGCCACGCCTGGCACGCCCGGACCCAGGCTCGCTTGCTCGGCGCATCCAGCCTGCCGGCGTTCTCCTGCTTCAACCACGCGATCACCTTGGCCGCCGAGTCGTGGGCGGCCACGCGGTGCTCCTCTCTGAGCCCCTCGCCCTCCCGCAACGACCAGCGGCACAGGTGCGCCACGAGCCGCAGCCGGATCGTCAGGTAGAGGTCGATGTCGATGCCGCGTGTGAGCGCGGCGGAGCCGCCGCGTTCTTCGGCGTGGCTCAAGAGCCATCCGCGGAGGGCCAGGTCCCGGTCACCCGTGCGGGGGATCCGGAAGTCCTGCGGCTCGCCCCGGAGGTTCTCCCCGCCGTGCGGGATCATGACGCCGCGTTACGCCGCGTGCGAGGCTTCGTCGAGCTTTGCCTCGTAGGTGTCGAACGCCGCCCAACTGGGGAATTCCAGCATCACGAGGTTCGTATTCTCGCCGGCGCCCGAGTACTGGGCGAGCTGCACGTGGGAGACCATCAGCTTGCGCCGCACCAGCTCGTCCAAAACCGGATCGGCGACGTCGGCGAGCGCCTTGTTGTACGCCGCCGCTTTGCCGGGCAGCGCCAGATAGAACCCCACCCAATACACGTGACTGGGCGCGGTCTGCTCAGGCGTCCGGGACGCGGCGGCGAGCGTGACGGCAGTGAGCAGAGGAGCGAGAAGAGCGCGCACGGACCGATTCCTGGTGTGGGGAGGAAGCGAAACTGAAGCTCGCTCCGCGTGAGGGCAAGGCAAAGCGCGATGCCGACAACAGCACGATAGCGTGCGTTCTGCCAGAAAGCGACACGTGACCACCGCCGCTGGTCACTGGTCAGCGCCGGGCCGAGGTGCCGAGGTTCGAGGCACCGTTGCAGGCGTCGCGCGCGCCCGGAAGGCGCGGGGCATGCCGGTTGCGGCGACAGCGCGGCGACACTCTGGGGTCCGGTCTGCGTCCCCCCGCCGAGAGGTCATAGAGAGGAACGGGCTGAAGCTGCTGCAGCTGCGATTCCACCTCAACAACCCCACCTGATATCGCGGCACCCGCTGATGCCGGCCGCCCCGCCGTCTCCATGACGGCGGGGCGTTGCGTTTACTGTTCTGCCCGATCGGTGGTTAGACTGAGCCGACTGCCGTCGGCAAAGACCACATCGGTGGACTGCCAGACGAGCTTCATCTTGTCCAAGGGAGTATCCCGCAGGCGCTGATGCGCGACGCGGAACGGGTTGACCCGGACGATCCGTGCCGGCTCGCGCCGCGTCTGGCCGGGGACGAGCGGCACGTCCACCTTGAGGTGGGCGCTGTAGATGGAATCCCCGAACGTGTCGAGGAACGTGGCGTCCCCCTGGAAGGCGCGGATCGCCTTGGTCCCCTTGTTCTGATACGCGAACCCGAGGGAGATGTAGTCCTCGTACTGTTCCGCGTCGGGATTTCTCGGCAAGTAGCTCTTCTTGACCACCGTGACGGCGAGGAGAGGCTCGAGGAGCTTCCTGACGCTGTCCTGCCGCGCCCGCTCCGCCGCCGTCGCTGCCGCGTCCGCGACCCGCTTCCGCGCTTGCTCGGCATCGGCCCACACCAGAATCTCGGCGATGGTCATCGTGTCGTGCGGTAGCTTGACGGCGAACCCGCTCTCCGCGACGACCCCCAGCAGCGCGCGCGCCGCGGCGAGGGGCAGCCGGACGCTGTCCGCGGCCGCGAGGACCGAGTCGAGCCGGGCCACCGGCACGCGGGTGGCGCGGAAGGCCTTTTCCTGGGAGTGACACCCGACCACGGTCGCGCCCAGCAGGCATACGGACGCGACGTTCGTTGTCCACCTGGATGCGTGCATCACGGCTCCGATGGGAAAGGCCAGAGGAGAGAGTCGACTCTCACAGGGTTACCCCCGGAGAGTCGCCGGGGTGCCGCCGCCCGCGATCAGAGCCGATAGCCGACGAGCGTGCCCGACGCGGTCCGCAGAAACAGCATGTTGGCGACGTCGTCCACGGCGTACACCGGCTCGCGCTCCTTGCCGAGATCCACGCGCGCTCGCGGCTGTGCGCTGTCCTTGTCGATCTGGAGCAGGACGTTGCCGTTCCCCTCGGGGGCGCGCGTCAGCATGAAGACGGCTCCCGGGACGGCGAGCGAGGCTTTGAAACGCTTGCTCGCGAGCGCCCCGGCCTGGTGCGAATAACCCGCCAGCTGTGCCCCGCCCTGCGTGTACGCCGTCGCCAGCTGACCGGTCATGCGTCGCGCGGTGGAATCGGTGGCGTTGCGCGACGCCTGCGCGAAGGCATCGCCGTACGCCGAGGCGGCGGCGCCGTACAAGCCGGCGCGCACCGCGTTGATCCGGTACAACGCGCGCAACAGCCCCGGCAGCTGCGGCGCTGGGTAATAAACCTGCTGCTTCACCTGCCCATCCCGCGCTACCACCACGAGGTTCTGCGGCGCGATGAGGACGAGCCCCGCGGGCCGGATCTCCATGTCGACGGGATCCTCGCCACCCTGCAGCTTGATCTCGCCGCCCAGCGCCCGGAAGGTGCCGGCGGTGCGATCGACCGCGTACAGCCGGTGGTCGTGGCTCGCAAACACGTAGAGCGTCGTCCCCTCGACGGCGTGGTGCAGCGAGTAGCGCGCCGCATTGTAGTCGCCCGAGTTGAGCGGCTTACCGCTCTCGATCGCGTCCTTGAACTTTGGCTCCCCCGAGGTGAGGTCGATCAGGTTCACTTCGGCGTTCGTCGCGGCATCGGGCCGCGAGATGTAGAGCAGGCCCCCCCCGCCGGGCGTGAGCTCGGCATACGCGAGCTGGCCCTTGATTTTCACATCTTTTTTCAGGCGCACCGTCGCCGTGGCCACGTCCAGCACGTTCACGAAGGTGCGCGACTCGGCGTCCACGGCGAGCACGGCGGAGCCACCGACGATCATCGCGTCCGTTACCGTGCCGCGCATGCGCAGCGGCTTGGCGGCGATGGTCGTTCCATCGTCATAGCGCGCCACGTTCAGCCCCGTCTGCACCACCCCGTTCACAATGCGGACGTTGCCCGTCGCCTCCTTCGCGGGTGGCGATTCCGGGAGGATGATGATCCCGTCCGGGTGCTCCACGATCCCGTGTACCCAGCCGTCCACGGTCGCGGGCTTGGCCCAGAGCGCCTGACCATCGGCGAGGCGATAGGCCATGAGCCGGTCGTCGAAGCTCACATACAGGCGATCGGATTTGTTGACCGACGGATAGAGCCGCACGTGGCGCGCGGGATTCCCCGCGCGGGCGGTGGGCAGGGTAGCGGACCACCGCACCGCGCCCGACCGCGCATCCAGCGCGCGCAGACCCATCAGCGTGTGGACCACGATCATGTCGGGCCCGGCCTGCAGCACCTCGAGCGCGGTGGCCTCGGAGGCGGCGCGCACCAGCCCCTGCATCAGGCCGCCCAGTCCCTTTTTCTTGGGCCCCGTCTGCTCGAACAGCGCATCGTTTACCCAGCGCTGCTCGCCCGTCACGAGATCGTAGAGCGCCACGACCGAACCCCCGGACGGGCCCCGCCCGTGCACGAGCAGGGTCCCGCTCTGCGGCAGCACGCGGCGCGTGACGATTTGCGTCAGGCCCGGGCGCCGGGAATCGAACACGACCGCGCCCGTCACCGGGTCAAGAATCAGCAGCAGCCCTGGGCGCGCCGCTTCCACGAGCAGGGAGCCCTCGACCATGCGGACGCTGTCGGCCGGCAGCCCGCCGAGCTCCGGCTTCTCCCACACGACCTGGCCGCGATCGATATCGACGCCTGCGAGCGCGGCGTCGGTCGAGACGAGCAGTGCGCCCGCCGGTGTCACCTGCTGCCAGCGGATGTCCCCCTTTGTCTTGAGCGTCCACGCGGCGGTGGCGCCCGAAGGAGCAGGCGCAGCGGTCTGCGCGTGAGCGGGCGCGCCGATCAGGATGACCAGCGCGGGCACGAGGAGCATTCGACGAGCGGACACGGCGGCCATGGCGATCCCCCTGTGGACGGCGGTAGAAGGGCGGCCCCCATATCCCCCCAGCTCACGCTGGAGCGCAAGAGCGGGCCACCGACCGAGGGTGCCGGCATTTGGCACATGTATCGCTGGGGTCGTCAGTTACGCGCGAAGTCGGAGGATCAAGCCGGCAAGGCCGACTGACGCCGCTGCAGGAAGCGGCGGACCGCGGGGTCGCGCTCGAGACCGATCGCGATCTCGTAGGCGCGGCGGGCTTCATCGTATGCACCGGTCTTGGCCAGCAGCTCCGCGCGCGCAGCCCAGTAGGGTTGGTATCCCACGAGCCGTCCATCGGCCGCGACTGCCTGCACCGCCTCGAGAGCCGTGCCGGCGCCGTGCACCTCTCCGATAGCCAGGGGGCGATTGATCGCGACCGCCGGTGAGCCGGTGAGCGCGCATAGCGCGTCGTAGAGCCGCACCACCTCGGCCCAGTTGGCGTGACCGGTGCGGCAGCGATACACGTGCGCCGACTGCAGCGCGCTTTCGAGCTGATACCGGCCAATGACGCCGCGGGCCCCGGCGCGCCCGAGCAGCGCCTCGGCCTCCACGATCATCTGCGAATCCCACAGCGCCGGATCCTGCTCGGCAAGCGGAACGTATTCGCCGTCCCCGTTGCGTCGCGCCCCACGCCGGGCTTCCGCGTGGAGCATCAGTGCAAGCAGACCGAGCGCTTCGGGTTCCTCCGGCACCAGCTCGGTGGGAGGCGCCCTCCTGGGTCGTGGGGGGCAACGTGCACCGACACCACAATGACGCGCGAACCGCCGCGATTTGGACAGCCGGACGTAGCCTTGAGAAATGTCGCTGCCTGAGAGTACCTGTGAACTCCGGATGGGTGCGAGCTATACCCCGTGTTGCGGGGCGCACGCGAGCGCGAGGTGGGCGCTACGGCGCAGGCGGCTCAGCTACTCGAGCACCGCCTCCTCGAGCCGGATCTGGCCGTCGCCGGCCACCCCCCGCGGGACGGCGACGGCGACCAGGTGAGACGCGGTCGGCCGCCAGGTGGTAAGCCGCCAGCGACCCCAGCGCGCCGTGCGGCTGCGCTGCGCCGCATGCAGGCCCAACCCGCTGGCCTTAGCAACGGCCTCCTTGCGCGCCCACAGCAGCAGGAACGCCTCGGCCTGGTCGGCGGGAGCCGCCGCGCGCAACGCCGCCAGCTCGCGCGGACAACACACCATCGCCGCGACGTCTAGCGGATCGGGACCGACGTTGCGCAGGCTCTCGACGTCGGCGCCCACCGCGCAGTCCATCGCGACCGCGCAGAGGGCGATGCCGTCCGCGTGCGAAAGGCTGAACCGGAGCCGCGGCGCGCCCGACGGGAGCGGTATCGCGAGCTCCGGACGCCCGCGTGGCGAGTAGCGGAACCGGAGGCGCTCGGGCGCCCAGCCGAGGCGCTCCGCGAGCATCGTGCGCGCGAGGGCGTGGGCCGCCAGGTAGTCGCAGCGCGCGTTCGCGGGCCGCAGCCGGGCGATGGTCCGCTGCTCCTCGACGCCGAGCATCGCTGCGGCACGCGACGCAAGCGCCGGCTCGGCGAACGGCTCCGTCCGCACGAAGCGGACGCAGAGGTCACGCTGCGGCTTCGGAGGGCTTCGCATGCGGCTCGCTGCGGCACACCGCCGGACTGCCCGCCCACGCGGTGCCCGCGGGCAACGTCTCGCCTTTCATGAGCAGCGAAATGGCGTCGAGCCGGGCACCGTCCTCCATCCGGGCGTCGTACAGGACGACCGACCCGGCTCCCACCGTACAGTCCGCGCCCACGCGGAGGTGGGAAGCCTTCAAGACGCGATCCTCGAAGAGGTGCGTCTGCAGCACGCAGTCCTCGTTCAGGGCCGTCCGGTCGCCGACGTCCACGAGATCGAACTCGATGAGGCCGGTGGTGTGGCTGTAGACGCGACGCCCGATGCGCGCCCCGAGCAGTCGGAAATACCAGGGGAGGAACGGCGTTCCCTGCAGGGCGTCGAGCGCCAAGGGTGTCGCGAGGAACTCGTACAAGGCGTTTGACAGCTCCAGGCGCCAGACGAACCCGCTCCACAGGGGCCGCACGAACGGCCGGAACCGTCCCACCAGCGTCCACTTGGCGAGTGCCACGACGACCAGCGCGCCCGCGCAGCAGGCGGCGTACACCAGTGGCAGAAGCCCGAGCGTGGCCGCGAGCCCGACGCGGTCCCACAGGCCCAGCGCCGCGGTGATGACGGTGGCGGTCACGAGGATGAATCCCGCCGGGGGCAAGGTGACCCGCAGCAATTCGAAGGCGCCGCGGGCCAGCCAGAGCCGCCGCGACGGGCGGAACGTCCGCGCGTCGGAGAAAGCGGCGCTCGGCTCGCGGCGCGGTAGCATGCGCGGGGGGGACCCCAGCCACGTCGCGTCGCGCCGGCCTGCCTCGGCGGGACCGGTGGGAGCGAGCGATAGCACCCCCACCAGCGATCCGTCGCCCACCACCGCCCCCGCCGGCACCACGGCGCTGTTCCCGACGAACGCCCTGCGCCCGAGGCGCGTCCGCGCCAGCGTCATCCACCCGCCCTCGACGCGCGCCGCTCCGAGCGACGCCTCGTCGGCGACGGTGCCGCCCTCCTCGATCTCGAGCAGGTCGGGCGTGATCGACGTGGCGGTGGACAGCTCGACGAAGCGACCGAGTTTCGCGCCGAGGGCGCGGTACCAGGGCGCCAGGTACAGCGTCGCGCGCAGCGACGCCAGGAAGTCGAGCCCGAGCGCGAGCAGCTGATCCACGATCCACTTGCGCACGTAGAACCACCCGTGCACCGGGTACGTCCCGGGCCGGATGCGGCCGATGAGCAGCCACTTGAGGGCGGCGACGAGGACGGCCATGCACAGCCCGAACGAACCGCCGACGAGCGGAGCCGCCGCGAGGTACAGCAGTGGATGCGCCAGCAGCCGGGTGAGGAGCAACATCCCCGGTGCAATGGCGCCGAGCAGGAGCAGCGGGAACAGCAGGACGAGCCCCGCGTAGAGCGCCGCCGTGGCGGCGCGGCGCACCGGTCCGCGGACCGGCGGCGGGGGGGCGGAGTGGGCAGGTGCCATCGCCTCGCTGCGCGACACGCGGCGCGCCGGCGAGCCCGCCCAAGTCTCCCCGCGTCCGATCCGTGCCCCGCGCAGGAGCAGCGACAGGTCCTCGAGCCGCGCGCCGTCCTCCATCCGCGTGCCGTCCCGCAGCGCGGCCCACGTCCCGACCAGGCACCCGCGGCCGACGCGGACGCGCCCGATGACCAGCTCTCCATCTTCCACGACGTATCCGAGGAGCGAAGCGCCGTCGTCGACGCACGTGCCGTCGCCGATCGAGACCACGTCGAAGGCGGCGAGATGATCCGTCCCGATGTGGACGTCCTTGCCGATGCGCGCGCCGAGCCAGCGATAGACGAGCGGCAGCAGGGGTGTCCCGGCGAGATAGTCCAGCGGCAGCGCAGAGACGAGGTTGTGCACGAACCACCAGCGCAGGTAGTACCAGCCCCACAAAGGATGGCGACCGGGCCGGATCCGGCCCAGCAAGACCCACTTGGCCGAGACGGCGATGCCGAGCAGGACTGGGAACACCGCGACGGCGCTTCCCGCCGCCCACGCCACGGCGTCGAAGACCGGCGCCCCTGCCGCTTGGAGCAGGAAGTAGACGAGGTATGGCGTCACCCACTGCAGCGCCCGGAACCCGAACACGAAGTACAGCCCGACTGACTGCAGGAGCCCTGCCAGGAAATGGCGACGGCGCTCGCCCCCGCCCCCTTCCCCGCGCTCCTCGTGGGAGACGACGGTGGGCCCTTGGGTAGCAGGCGCGGAGTCGAGGGCCTGCGCAAGGGAGGCGATCGTCGGGTGTTGGTAGACATCGAGCACCGAGACGGGCGCGAATCGCGGATCCTTCCGCAGCTCCGACACCATGCGCGCCGCGAGCAGCGAGTGCCCACCCAAGTCCAGGAAGAAGTGGTCGTCGACCGAGACCGGTTGGGGGTGGAACAGCGCTTGCCACACCGCGGCGATCCGCCGCTCGGTTTCGGTGCGCGGACGCCCTGTCGGGCTCGCGGGTGGTATGGCGGGCGTCGCGGGCGTGGGGAGCTGGGCGCGGTCGAGTTTGCCGCTCGGCAGCCGCGGCAGGTCCGCCACCGGCTCGATCAGCGCGGGAACCATGTACGGGGGGAGCCGGCCGCGCAGCTGCGACCGCAGCCGCTCCGGCTCCACGCGGGCACCGTCGCGCGGCACGACGTAGGCCACGAGGTGCTGGATGCCGGCCCCATCCTGGCGGACGGTGCACGCCGCCGCGCGGACGTCGTCGGCTGCGACGAGGAGCGCCTCGATTTCTTCCAGCTCCACGCGAAACCCCCGGATTTTCACCTGGGCATCGAGCCGTCCGCGGAACTCGATGTTGCCGTGGTCGTCGAGCCGACCCAGGTCACCGGACCGATAGAGCCGCGCCTCGGGATCCCCGGCTTCGTTCAGAGGCTCAAACGGGTCCGGCACAAAACGGCGCCGCGTCTCGGCGGGAAGTTTCAAGTAGCCGCGCGCGACGCCCGGGCCGCCGATGCAGATCTCGCCTACGGTGCCTTGCGACACAGGCTGCGCCGCTTCGTCGAGCAGGTAGACGCGGTAGCCCGGGAGGGGGCGGCCGATCGTGACCGACTGCCCGGGGACCACGTCCGCGTACGTCGCGATGACGGTGGTCTCCGTGGGGCCGTAGGTGTTGACCACGCGCCGCCCCGGCTTGAGCCAAGGCGCCACGACCGCTTCGGAGCACGACTCGCCGCCGAGGATCAGCAGCCGCAGCGTGGGGACGTCCCCCGCGAGCAAGGTGAGCAGCGTCGGGACGCAGGAGAGCACCGTGACGCCGTGTTCCGCGAGCAGACGCGAGAGGTCCGGCCCCGCACTGGCCATCTCGGGGGTCGCGGCGACGAGGGTCGCACCGGCGTGGAACGCGAGCCACATCTCCTCCACCGAGGCGTCGAAGGCGAGCGAGAAGCCCTGGTACACGCGATCCTCCGGGTGGAGCGCGAACAGCCGCCCTTCGGCGCGCACCAAGTGCCAGGCATTGCGGTGCTCGACGAGTACGCCCTTGGGGCGGCCGGTCGAGCCGGACGTGTAGATCACGTAGCAGGGGTCGCGCGGGCTTACGGCGACGGCCTCGCGGGGCAACCGGAGGGCGCTCTCGGCGGCAATGCGCTCGCGCTCGGTGTCCACACAGACCACGGCGCCGTGGAACGGTGCGCTCCGGGCCGCGAGCTCGGCCGTGGTCACGAGCGCCGCCGCGCCGGAATTCTCGAGCACGTAACGGGCGCGCTCGGCGGGGCATTCCGGGTCGATCGGGACATAGGCGCCACCGGCCTTGAGGGTCCCGAGCAGCGCGGTGTAGGCATCGGTGGAGCGTGCGAGGTGCAATCCCACCAGCGCTCCGCGTCCGACACCCAGGGCGTGCAGGCGCCGCGCGAGCTGATTGGCGCGTGCGTCGAGCGCGGCGTAGGTCGTCCGCTCCCCGCCGCAATCAACGGCGACGGCGTCGGGACGTGCGTCGGCCTGCGTTTCAAACAACGCGTGGAGAACGTCGGCGCGGGCCGCGCGTTCGGGTTCCTCGGGAGCGTGACACGCGCGCGGGCGTTGCGGTGTTGACGTCAAGGGTCTCGTGGCCATAGGGATTCCGCCGGTGGCCGCGCAACGAATGTGCCCGCGCGTGATGGTGAACAGGAGAAACACAAAATGCCCCCACTGTTTTCCGACGACGGGAGGCGGTGACGACATCTCGTGTGCGCGTCACACTTGGTGCGGTTTTCTTCCTCGACTGCACGATCCTTTGTGCAGCGTCGCACAGCTTCAAAGATGCCGCGCCGAATGCGCCGGTAACGGTAACGAACCTGTTATGAATGGAAGCGACGTTGTCGGTGGTGTAATCGTCGGCAAACGCGGTCGCAACAGGCGTTGCGTCGACGCCACACCGCATGAGCTCAGCGTGAACGCCACGTTCGCGGCTGGAGTGCCCGAGGAGAGAGTCGAACTCTCACGGGGTTGCCCCCGGGGGATTTTGAGTCCCCTGCGTCTGCCATTCCGCCACTCGGGCGTGATTTGCCGCGCCTCAACTTAGCGGGGGCGCGGACGCCGTAGAAGGGGCTTTCTATCGCGCTGCAGCACTTGCCGTAGCGAGCGTGCTGGCTCGCGTTTCGCGGCGCGCTTAGCCGAGCAACGCGTCTCCGGAGACTGTCCCATGCGCCTGCGATCGGTCTTCACACTGATGCTCCTCGTCCTCGGGCCGCACCCCGTCCGCGCCCAAGGCCACGACGACTCCTTGGGCATCCGTCACGCCGCTCTCGACTACATCGCGGGTTGGTACTCGGCCGACGGTGATCGGATGGCGCAGGCCGTGCACGCGGAGTTGGCCAAGCGGATTTATGAATTCCGACAGTCTGGGCAATGTTTGGATCCGCAACATGGGCGCCACAGAGCTCGTCCGGGGTACGCGAGCGGGGGGAGGCTCGAGGACGCCGCTTGCCGAACAGCGGACCGAGGTCCGCATTCTCGACATCTTCCAGAACGCCGCGAGTGCGCGGGTCGATGCCGGCGGGTGGATCGACTACCTCCATCTCGTTCGCTGGCGCGGACGCTGGGTCATTCTCAATGTGCTCTGGGAGCTCCGGCAGCCTGCTGGAGAGCGTCGCCGATGATCAGACGCGCCGCCTGGACCCTTGCTCTCTTCGTGGCCACTCGGCGCTCGGCGGGAACGGTAGCCGGAACCCGTCCCATGCCGTAACCTCCTCCGATGATTCGCGCGCGCGCCCGGATCGCTCTCGCCGGCTTGTTGGTTCTCGGCTTCCGTCCTGTCGCCTGCCACCGGGCTGTCCCCGTGAAGAAGGATGCCGGCGTTGGTCTCGTTGTCAAAGACACGGCCGGCGTCGTTGCCTTCCTCAAGGACACCACCCTCGTCACCGTCTCCTTTGGAGAAGCCCGAACCTTCAACCTGCAAACCCCCGGGCAACGCGACTCTCTGCGCGCGGCGCTCAGAAAAGAACGCGAGCTGTGGCGAGCCAGCGGCCCGCGGGACTATCGGTTCTTGCTCCGAGTAGCGTGTTTCTGTCCCGGACGGGGGTGGCTGTTGATGGAGGTTCGGAGCAGCCATCCACTGCGAGCGTGGGACAGGGGCGGTCAAGCTGCTGCCCTGAGCGATTGGAACACGTTCAGCATCGACGGACTGTTCGACAACCTGGAACGATCAGTCGACCGCGATGGCGTGGTCCAGGTCGCTTTCGACCCGCGTTGGCATTTTCCTGCGTACGTCCGCACGGTCGCGCTGCCGGGCCCGGACGCTTGGACGATCATCGAGGCGCGAGGGTTGCGGCCGATCTGAAGTTCGAGGAGGCTCGTTGGCGCATACGATCAAGGTAATCGCCGGGGGCTTGGCGAAGGTTGGTTATTCGGTCGCTGAAGAAGTCCCCTTTTTCCTGGTCGTGTTTGCCGTCCCGACCGCGGTGGCGCTACTCGTGTTGTGGAGGGCTACGCGCGGCTAGGGGCGCTCGCGGGCACTGTGAAGCCGGTGCACGTCCTGGACGACGCGCAGACGCACATCCATGAGCGACCTCTCTTCCCACGGCATTGGCACCTCCCGGTGGAGGTACCTAGGCCTGATATCAACTTTGCAGTGCAACACTGAGCTCAGGTCCGTCAGGCCCCGAGTTATGCGCGCCCATTCCTGCCCTCGTCCTGATCGCTCTGGCGTGTCGGGCTCATGACTCCTCTGAATCCAGAGGACCCCAGCCCGCTGATTCATCGCTCCTCGAGCCGACAGCAGCCCGGACTCGACTCCGGCTCGTTCGCCCCAGCCGACCGACATCCTCGGAGTGCTGTACGAGCGGCTCACAGCCATTGGCGAAGACCGGGCGACGGTTCGATCGCGACTCGACGAACCACGACGGACCATGACTGCGGCGCGTTCGGCACGCGCGAAGCGGCGGAAGGGACTCTCGGTGCCCGGCAGGACGAGGTCGGGCGACACTTGAAGCTGCTGGCGTGCGTAGATTAAGGAATGAATCGTTCTTTAGCGCGCCGCAGCTGAAGCGCGATCCGGTGGGCACACTCGACAGGATTTCGCCATGATCTTCAAGCCCACGATTTGGTACAGGATCGCCGTCGTGTTGAGCGTCGCCAACTTGGCAGGAGCCGGGTTCGCGCTCGGGCAAGCCGAGCCGTCGCATGCCATGATTCACGCGGCGCTCGCGCTGGGGTTCGGATTATGGGCCCAGCGCCTGCGGCAGGGTCCCGGCGGGAGCAAGCTTGATGCTCGGCTCGAAGCGCTCGAAGCCGAGGTGAGCAGGCTCGAAGCGCTCGAAGCCGACGTGAGCAAGTTGCGGCAGGAGCTGAACGAGGCGCAGGAGCGCCTGGACTTCGCCGAGCGGCTGCTGGCGCAGCGACCGGACACGCGCCGAGTGGGCCCGCAGCCCTAGGGTCCGAAGCCCAGCTGGCGCAGACCGCCCTGACCAGTTCGAAGCGCTCGTCTAGCTCTTCGGCGGGGCGATCCGCTCGGCGTCCCGCTGTTTGGCGAGTACGCGTTCCGCGAAGTCCAGCCGCTCCTCCACATCGGCGAGCCGTCGCTGCACGTCCTCGAGCGCGTCGAGTCGTGTCTGGACGTCTTCACTCCCGCCCACCCGCTTCTGCAGATCTTCGACCGCCTGCGCCAGGTCGCGCCGGGACCCCCTCGGCCTGCCGAGCCGATCAGCAGGTGCGATCCGCCCTGCGACCGCTTTGGCGATGGAGATGGCCAACATGATGAACCCCACGCCGACGGCCCATTCGGGGATGCCGAACATACTCCTCCTCGCGCGAGCCCCCTAACTTAGTCGCCCGGCGACCTGGGCGGGACCCGCGTCCCCGCCGGCCGAGTCGCATGTGAACTGCCCTCCGGTGTCGGATGTCACAGTCCCGATCCGCCGGCAGCCGACATGATATGGCACGCGCGACCGCGGGGCGCGCGGAGGCCCTGGAATTCAGAACTCGACCGTCGCTCGGGAGAGCGCGCATGGCGCACGTACAATACTGGGCCCGAGTGCGGGCCGGGATGGACTGCCCGCTGCGCCGCGGCGCGTGGTACCGCGTCCTCGAGCTCACCTCCGGCGACACCGTGCTCGAGGTCAACCGCCGGCTGCTGCGCGTCCCGCGGGCATTCCTGCAGATCCTGCCGCTCCGCCCCCCCATGTGGTCGCTCGTCCGGCGCAGACCCGACGACGCGGTCCCCGCCGACGAGGATCCGAAGTACGCCGTCTGCCCGAGCTGCTGCGAGCGCAGACCGGTGGTCGACTCGGCGTCCACCATGCGCTGCCAGCGCTGCGGCGCGGTGTTCGCGATCGCGTGGTCGGATTCACCCTGGCGTGCCTTCGAAGTGCTGCCGGGCCGGCCGAGGGCGGGTGCGCTGGCGCGCGCCCGCGCCGTGGCGCTGCGCGCGCTGGCGACGGCGTTCGGGCTCCGAGCGTGAAGTGGCTTGTCTTGGCGCTACCTATGGCCTAGGTGGCCTCCGCACTCTGCCGCGCGGTCCCCCTCTCCCCCCCGTCCCCGGCATCTGCCGCCGCACCTCGCGCCGGTGTCGCACGACCTCGGCCACGCGCTCCTGGAACCGGCGACGCTCCTCCTGATACCGCGCGCGCTGCACCGGGGAGAGAAACCCTTGCATCTCGCGATCCTCGGCCCCGTTGATTTCCTGCAGCTTGCGCTGGTTCTCCTGCCGCTCGTTCATGAGTTGCTTCACGCGCTCCTGGTTCGGCGCTCCCGCAGCCAACTCACCGTTCAGAGCTCGATTGATCTCGCGCTGGCGCACCCGGATCGGCTGCCGCTGCCCTTCGAAGCGCTGCTCGGTGCCCTGCAGCTTGGCCGTCTGGTCGTCGTTCAACCCCAGCGTCGTGCGCACGTGCTCGTTCCAGCGCTGCCGAATCCGCTGCCGCAGCTGTTCCGCCTGCGCTCCCCCCTCTTCCCCCGCCGCGGGCGGGACCGCGCCCGGCCCGGAGTCGCCGGGCTCCTGGGCCGCGAGCGTCCGCGCCATCGCGATCATGAGGATCCAAGCGAGCCGCTTCATTCATCCCTCCAGGGACTCGAGCAGCGCCCGCAGCTCGAGCGCGCTCAAGTCGTCGAGACTCACGTCCTGCGAGGAAACCGTCTCTAGGTCCCCGCCAGGTTCGCCCACTGCCTCGAGCACCTGCCGCAGCTGGTCGGCGGAGAGATCGTTCAGCTCCGCCCCGGCGGCCGCGGCCAACATCGTCGTCGTGGGTTTGTGCCACAGGCTCCGCACGACGACTCCCCCGCCCACGACCATTACGAGCACCGCCGCGATCCGGAGCCACGCGGGCCGGGTCCACCCCAGCACGCGGACTGGGGCGCGGGGCTCGGTCCGCAGGCGTGCGACCACGGCCTGCGCCGTGCGCTCGACGTCGAGCCGCTCCGCCGCGCGCGCCCCCAGGCGCCGCGCTACCTCGTGCAACTTATCGTCGTGCAACGTGGCGTCGTCGTTCATTTCACGTACTCCTTCAATCGCTTCACCGCATGGTGGTAATGCACGCGTGCCGCGCCGGGAGTCGTCCCGAGCGCCGCGGCAATCTCTTCGTATTCGAGCCCCTGCTGCGCTCGCAGCAGGAACACCTCGCGCTGCATGCGGGGCAGCTGCTCCAGCCCCGTCGCGAGGCGCCGCTCCGCCTCGCCGGCGACCGCCCGCTCGTGCGGGTCGCCGTCCGTGGCCCGCAGGTCGTCGCCGAGCGGCACCACGCGGGCGCGCCGGGAGCGCCGGTGCGCGTCCTTCAAGACGTTGCCGCCGATCGTCATCAACCAGGTGCGAAACTGACACTGGCCCCGGAACCGCCCCAGTGCGCGGAAGGCACGGATGAACGTCTCCTGCACCAGGTCGTCCACGTCCGCCTCGACGGCTCCCGCGCCGGCCAAGAAGCGGGCGAGCGCACGCGCGTGACGGCGGACCAGTTCGGCCGCCGCCGGCTCGTCGCCACCGTGCCAGGCGGCGATCAGCGCCGCATCGGTCGGAACCGCGGCGACGGGCTCGGCGGGAGTCATGCGCGTTGGTACGGTGGACGTTGGAGTGACGTCAATATTAAGGCGGTAAGAGGACGGTAGAAGGCGGTAGAAGACGGTTGAGGTCGTCCACGCGTCCCTCTACCGCCCTCTACCGCCCTTGAATTCTCGGAGGTCCGCCTCTAGCTTCGATATTCGAACAACCGTTCGAACCCCATGCGCCCCTACGACGAGCGGCTCGATCATTTCCTCTCCCGGGCGGCGAAGGTCTTCGCCGACCAGGGCTACCATTCGACCACCATGCGCGCTCTCGCCGCGGCGACCGACATGTCCCTCGCCGGGATGTACTACTATGTGCGCGGCAAGGAGGAGCTGCTCTTCCGGATCCAAGAGCGCTGCTTCACCCGGGTGGTCGCGGGCGCCGAGCGCGTGCTCGCGGGTCTGGCGGACGCCGATCCGGGCGAACGGCTGCAGGCGTTCATCCGCCACCACGTGACGTTCTTCGCCGCCCACATGGCGGAGATGAAGGTGCTGTCCCACGAAGCGAATTCTCTCACCGGCGAGCGGCAGCGGAAGGTCAACGCGATCAAGCGGCGCTACGTGGACCTGCTCGAAGGGCTGCTCAAGGATGTCGCGCCGGAAGAGTCGGCGGTGGAGCGCAGCGCCACCGCGTACGTGCTCTTCGGCATGATGAACTGGATCTACAACTGGTACGACCCCGCCGGCGAAATCGATCCCGAGCGCCTGGCGGAGCTCATCGCGCGCACGTTCATCGGCGGGTTCGCCGAGGCGCGTTCCACGGTTCACGGAGGCTGATGGCTCATGGCTACGATGACGGAACCCAAGGCCGAGACGAAGACGCTTGTCCACTATATGGTCGAAGGCGGGGTCGCGATTCTCGAGCTCGACGACGCGCCGGCGAACACCTACACCTACGAGATGATGCGGCAGCTCGACGAGGCGATCCTCAGGGCGCGCTTCGACGACGACGTTCACGTGGTGGTGCTGCGCGGTCACGGCGACAAGTTCTTCTCGGCGGGCGCGAACATCGGCATGCTCAACAGCGTGACCCCGCGCTTCAAGTTCTTCTTTTGCCTGCACGCCAACGAGACCCTCAACCGCTTCGAGCAGACGCCGAAGCTCACGATCGCCGCGCTGAACGGGCACACCGTGGGCGGGGGACTCGAGATCGCGATGGCGTGCGACATCCGGCTCGCCAAGGAAAACGCCGGCAAGATCGGCCTCCCCGAGGTGAACCTCGGCGTGCTGCCCGGTACCGGCGGGACCCAGCGCCTGGCGCGGCTGGTGGGCAAAGCGCGGGCGATCGAGCTGATGGCGAAGGGCGAGCTCTTCTCATTCGATCGCGCCAAGGAGCTGGGCATCGTGAATGAGATCTTCCCCGCTAAGGAGTTCTGGGAGCAGGTGATGCTGTACGCCAAGCAATTCTGCCCCCCGCACAAGGCCTCCAAAGCGGTGGGCCTGATCAAGCGGTCGGTGCAGACGGGGGCCGAGATCCCCTTCGAGTCGGCCCTGGCCCTGGAGCGCGAATTGCAGCAGCAGCTGTTCCAGAGCGAGGACGCGAAGGAGGGCATCGCCGCTAACGTCGAAAAGCGGGTGGGGGAGTTCAAAGGCCGGTGAAGACCGACCTGTTGATCGGGAACGAGTGGCGCAGCACCCCCAAGCGCTACAGTCTCACCAATCCCGCCACCGAGGAGCGGCTCGCCGAGGTGGCCGAGGCGGGCGAGACGGAGATCGACGCGGCCGTGCAGGCGGCGCGCGCCTGCCTCGACTCGAAGGAGTGGCGCGAGCTGGCGGCGCGCAGGCGCGGCCAGCTGCTGTATCGCATCGCCGAGCTGCTGGAGCAGCGCGCCCCCGAGATCGCCGAAGTCGAGACCAAGAACAACGGCAAGCCGCTGTTCGAGTCGAAGATCGACGTCGCGATGGCCGTCGAAACGTTCCGCTACTACGCCGGCTGGGCCGACAAGCTCACGGGCGACACCCTCCCCGTGAGCGGCAACTTCTTCACCTACACGTTGCGCGAGCCGGTGGGGGTAGTGGGCGCGATCGTGCCGTGGAACTTCCCGCTGAACCTCGCCTCGTGGAAGGTGGCCCCCGCGCTGGCGGCTGGGTGCGCGGTGGTCTTGAAGCCGGCGCACGAGACACCGCTCACCGCCCTGCTGCTCGGGGAGATCGCGGTCGCGGCGGGGCTGCCGCCGGGCGCGCTGAACGTGGTGCCGGGGCCCGGGACCACCGCCGGCGCCGCGCTGGTGCGCCATCCGCTGGTGGACAAGATCGCCTTCACGGGCTCGACCGAAGTCGGCCAGTGGATCATGCGCGAGGCCGCGGCGACGGTGAAGCGCGTGACGCTCGAGCTCGGCGGCAAGAGTCCCAATATCATCTTCGCCGATGCCGACCTCCCGGCGGCGGTGCGCGGCGCCCAGAACGGGATCTTCTATGGAAAGGGCGAGGTCTGCGCCGCCGGATCGCGGCTGCTCGTGGAGCAGGCGGTGCACGATCAGGTCGTGGAGCAGCTCGCCGAGCGGGCCCGGAAGCTCACTCCCGGCGATCCGTTCGATAAGAACACCCGCCTGGGCGCGATCGTGTCGAAGCGGCAGCAGGAGACGGTCCTGTCCTATATCGCGGCGGGAGCGAAAGAGGGTGCCCGGCTGGTGGCGGGCGGTAAGCCGGCGAAGGTGAATGGGAAGGGTTACTACGTCGAGGCCACCGTGTTCGACGGCGCGAAGCCCGGGATGAAGATCGTGGATGAAGAGATCTTCGGCCCGGTGCTCTCCGTGCTGACGTTCGCGAACGAGGCCGAGGGCATCCAGCTCGCCAACCGGTCGATGTACGGGCTCGCCGCCGGCATCTGGACGAAGGACGTCCAGAAGGCGCACCGAGTGGCCCGCGCCATCAAGGCAGGCACCGTCTGGGTGAATACGTACAACTTCTATGACCCGGCGGCACCGTTTGGCGGCTACAAGTTCTCCGGGTTCGGGCGTGATCTGGGCAGGGAAGCGTTGGACAACTACACGGAGCTGAAGACAGTGTGGGTGGGCTTATGAATGCGGAATGCGGAATGCGGAGTGCGGAATGGCAGGGCGAGCGTCGATGACGGACGCGTACATCTGTGCGGCACTGCGCACGCCCGTCGGCAAGCACGGAGGGGCTCTCGCACAGGTGCGTGCGGATGATCTCGCGGCCATTCCCATCAGGGCGGTCGTCGAGCGCTCCGGTGTCGACCCCCTGTCCATCGACGACGTGATCCTCGGCTGCACCAATCAAGCGGGGGAAGACAACCGCAACGTGGCCCGCATGGCGCTGCTCCTCGCGGGCCTTCCCGTGGAGGTTCCCGGCCAGACGGTGAACCGGTTGTGCGGCTCGGGACTGCAGGCAGCGGCGAGTGCGGCCCAGGCGATCAAGGCCGGGGAGGGCGACGTATTCATCGCGGGCGGCGTCGAAAACATGACGCGCGCGCCCTACGTCACCCTCAAGTCGGGCGAGCCGTGGAGCCGCAAGGCCCCCGAGACCGCAGACACGACGGTCGGATGGCGCTTCACGAATCCCCGACTCAAGAAGGAATGGACGATTGCGCTGGGCGAAACGGCCGAGGTGGTGGCCCAGCGCTACAACATCACACGCGCCGAGCAGGACGCCTTCGCCGTCGAGAGCCAGCGCCGCGCCGAGGCGGCGCTCAAGGCGTGTGTGTTCACCGACGAGCTCATTCCGGTTCCCCTGTCCGACGGCTCCACGTTCGCGCGGGATGAGTACCCGCGGGCCGGTACGACGCTCGAGAGCGTGGCAAAACTGAAGCCGGCGTTTCGCCCTGATGGCACGGTCACGGCTGCCAGCTCGAGTGGCATCAATGACGGAGCGGCGGCGCTGCTGGTGGTCGGACGGTCGGACAGTCGGACGGGCGGACCGAAACCACTCGCGCGGATAGTTGCGACGGCCGTGGCCGGGGTGGATCCGAGCTGCATGGGGTTGGGCCCCATCCCGGCCACCCGAAAAGTGCTCAAGCGCGCGGGACTCACGCTCGATCAGATCGATCTCATCGAGTTGAACGAGGCCTTCGCGGCGCAGGCCGTCGTCTGCCTTCGCGAGCTCGAGCTCGATCCCGCGAGGGTGAACATCTACGGCGGGGCGATCGCGCTGGGCCACCCCCTGGGCGCGACGGGCGCGCGCATCCTCACGACGCTGGTGCACGCCCTCCGTCGGACGAATTCGCGGTACGGTCTGGCGACCATGTGTATCGGCGTCGGCCAAGGGATCGCGATGATCGTGGAGCGGGTCTAATGGCGGCGTACGAGCGCGTTCTGGTGGAAATCGCGGGGGGCATCGGCACGGTGACCCTCAACCGGCCGGAGAAGCTGAACGCCCTGGACCGCGCCCTGTGCGACGAGCTGCGCGAAGCCCTCGCCCTGCTCACGCACAGCGACGCCGTGCGCGTCATCGTGATCACGGGTACCGGGCGCGCCTTCTGCGCCGGCGCCGACCTGGGCGTGCTCGAGACGGACGGCTCGGCGCTGGTCGCGGCGGGCAAGGATGTGGCGCTCACGCTTCGTGCAGCGCCGCAGCCGGTGCTCGCGGTGGTGAACGGGCCCGCCGTCGGAGGCGGGGCGAATCTGGCGCTCGCCTGCGATTACCGGATTGCCTCGGACCAGGCCTCGATCGGCCAGGTCTTCCACAAGCTCGGCCTGGTACCGGACTGGGGCGGCAGCTTCTTTTTGCCGCGGTTGGTGGGCACACCGCGCGCGCTCGAGCTCGTCTGGAGCGCCCGCATGGTGCCGGCGGCCGAGGCGCTGGCGTTGGGGCTGTTCGATCACGTCGTGCCGCACGCCGAGCTCCCCGCCGCCGCCCGTTCGCTCGCCGAGCGGTGGGCCGCCCAGCCGCCCGGGGCGGTCCGGCGCGCCAAGGAAGCGGTATATCGCAGCGAGGCGAGCTCGCTCGCCTCCATGCTCGACCTGGAGATCACGCAGCAGAACGAGCTGTTCGCCACTCCCGACGCGCGCCGGCGCATCGCGGAGGCCTTACCTGCCAAGAGGAGCCGCTGATGGTCCGCAAGCTCGGCAACTTCGACGAATGGATCGACTACTTCCGCTACTGGCAGGATTCGATCGGCCTGCCTCAGGGCGAGATCCGCAAATTCAAGTTCGAGGCCAAGTTCGGGGAGCAGGAGGTGCCCCATGTCGAGTTCGGCCATTACAAAGGTCAGCGTAAATGGCCGACGGTGATGCACATCCCCGACCAACGGATTCGCGACGCGCTCTTGAACCTGATCGTGTACCAGGGCGACACCGAGTTCGCCTCGGTGGAGCAGCAGCGCAACCTGCTCACGCACGCCCCGTCGGACTACGATCTGCTCGCGCTGATGCGGGTGATGACCGAGGAAATGCGCCATGGTTGGCAGATGTCGTATCTCCTGTGCAGCCATTTCGGCGACGAGGGGAAGCGCGAGGCGGCGAAGCTGCTCGAGCGCCGGGCCGACGAGGGGGAGCGGCTGCTCGGGTCGTTCAACGAGCTGGTGGACAACTGGCTCGACTTCTTCACCTACACGCAGTTCATCGATCGCGACGGCAAGTTCCAGCTCACCATGCTCTCGGTGTCGGCGTTCGATCCCCTGTCGCGCTCGATGAACCCGATGCTCAAGGAGGAATCGTTCCACCTCGGCACCGGCAACAACGGGCTGTTGCGAATCGTGAAGGCGGGCAAGATGCCGCCCGAGGTGATCCAGCGCTTCTTCTACAAGTGGATTCCGACGGCGTTCGATCTCTTCGGCACGGACAACTCGTCGTCGGCGCACTGGGCTGAACGAGCTCAGCCGCGACCTGTACCGCCAGGAGATCACCAAGCTGGTGGAGCGGCTGAACATGTTCATTCCGGACCGAGACCGCTGGCTGCGGATGCCGGACACGAAGTTCAACCGCAAGATCGGCGTGCACGCGCATCGCCACTATACCGTAGACGGCCGGGCGATCGACGATCCCGCGACGTACGCGGCGTACCTGAAAACGGTCCTGCCCCAGCCCGAGCACTACCAGACGGTGCACGCCATCGAGAAGGAGCCGGACTGGATCGAGGCGAAGAAGGCGGACAGCCTGCTCAAGTGAGCCGCGCGGCGAGGGGGGGGGCGCTCGTCGTCGCGCACCGCGGCGCGTCGGCCCGCGAGGTCGAGAACTCGCTCGCCGCGTTTCGCGCCGCGGCGCAGCTCGGCGCCGACGCCGTGGAGCTGGATGTGCACGCCACGGCGGACGGCGCCTTGGTCGTGCACCACGACGAGGCCATCGCGGGCCGCCATATCCCGCAGCTCACCGCGAGCCAGGTCGCCGAGCTGCGGCTCTCGAACGGCGAGCCGATCCCCACGCTCGCCCAGACCCTCGAGGCGATCGGGCCGCGCCTGCAGGTGTTCGTCGAAGTGAAGTCGCTGCCGCCGAAGTTCGACGATCGCTTGCTCGACGCGCTGCGCGGGGGTCCGAACCCCGACGCGTACGCCGTCCATGCCTTCGATCACCGGATCGTGCAGCGGCTCGGGCGAGAGTCCCCCGCCCTGCACCGGGGCGTCCTGAGCGCCTCCTACCCCGTCAGACCGCTGGTCGCGCTCGAGGACGCCGGCGCCACGATCCTCTGGCAGGAACGGACGCTGGTGGACCGGCCGTTGGTCGAGGCGCTGCATGGCGCGGCCATGCAGGTCATCGCTTGGACGGTGGACGACCCGGCCGACATGGAGCAGCTGCTCGGGCTCGGCGTGGACGGGATCTGCACGAACCGGCCCGAGATCGGGCGCCGGGCCGTGGATGCGCGGGCCGCATGACCACGCGCCGGATGACCGTGGTCGGCGCGGGGACGATGGGTCACGGCATCGCGTACGTGGCGGCGCTGGCGGGGTTCGAGGTCTGTCTCACCGATAGCCGGGCGGACGCGCTGCCCCGTGCGCTCGGGCGACTCAACGATCTACTGGCGGTCGCGGCAAAGCGCGGGACGCTCGCGGAGCCGGACCGCGTGGCCGCCGCGGGTCGGCTGCGTGCGGAGCATCAGCTCGCGCCGGCGGTGAGCGGTGCCGAAGTCGTGATCGAGGCCGTGCACGAGCACCTGGGCGTGAAGCAGCAGCTGTTCGCCGAGCTGGAGCGGGCCGCGCCGGCGGACGCCCTGCTCGCGACCAACACGTCATCGCTTTCGGTCGCCGACATCGCCGCCGCCGTGCAGGAGCCCGGCCGCGTGGTGGGAATGCACTTCTTCAATCCCGTGCACGCGATGAAGCTCGTCGAGGTGGTGACGCACCCGCGGGCCGCGCCGGCCGCGGTGGAGCGTGCCGTCGCCCTCGCGCGAGCCCTCGGCAAGGAGCCGATCGTGGTGCAGGACTCGCCCGGGTTTGCGTCCAGCCGGCTCGGTCTGGCCCTCGGCCTCGAAGCGATGCGGATGCTCGAGCGCGGGGTCGCCTCCGCGGAAGACATCGACAAGGCGATGGAGCTGGGCTACAACCATCCGATGGGTCCGCTCAAGCTCACGGATCACGTGGGCCTCGACGTGCGGCTCGCGATCGCGGAGTACCTGCACCAGGTCCTCGGGGAGCCGCAGTTCGAGCCCCCCCAGATCCTGCGCGACAAGGTTGCGAAGGGAGAGCTGGGCAAGAAGGCGGGAAAGGGGTTTTACAGCTGGAGCGCCTGACCCGCATCACCGACGTGCACATCCACGTCCAGCCGTGGCGCGAGCTCAAACCCAAAGTGCTCGAGATGATGTGGCGCGGTGACCACGCGCATCGGGATTTGATGATCCAGGTGATGGACGACCCGCGCGCGCTGCTCGAGGTCATGGACCGCTCGGGCGTGTGGCGGGCGGGCCTGGTGAATTACCCCTCGCCCGACGTGATGGGATTCACCGACGCGACCAACACCTTCGCCGCGAAATACGCGCAGGCCGACCCCGAGCGCTTGGTGCCGTACGGGGGGGTGCACCCCCGCTTCACGAAGGACCCTGTGGGCGACGTGGATCGCCTGGTGGATCTGGGGATTCGACTGGTGAAGATCCACCCGCCGCACCAGGGCATGCCGGCGAACGCCTACACGGACGGCCTCGACGCCCTGGGGAAGATCTACGGGCGCTGCGAGGAGCGCGGGTTGCCGGTGATGATCCACACCGGCACCAGCATTTTCCCCGGGGCCCGCTCCAAGTACGGCAACCCGATGGAGCTGGACGACGTCGCGATCGATTTTCCCGATCTCCGCATCGTGATGGCGCACGGTGGCCGGCCGCTGTACATGGAGCAGGCCTTTTTCGTTCTGCGACGCCACCGCGGGATGCGGCTCGACGTCTCCGGGATACCGCCCGCGCGGTTGTTACAGTACTTTCCGCGTCTCGCGGAGCTCGCGGATCGGGTCCTGTGGGGCACGGATTGGCCGAGCCCGGGGGTGAAGGATATGCGGATCAACATCGACCAGTTCCTGGCGCTGCCGCTCAGCGACCCGCACAAGAAGGCGATTCTCGAGACCAATGCGCTGGCTCTGTTCCCTGCTGCTCGCTAGCCCCACACTCCCTTCGGCCGCGCTCGCCCAGACCTCGGGTCCCAGCCCGACGTCCCTCCAGTTCGATGTCGCCCAAGTCCGCGCGACGCGCGACTCGTTCGTGTTTCGCCTGCGCGGCGAGGAGCGGGGGTGGGCGGTGTGGCAGTACGAGATCCGCCCGCTCGAGACGACCCAGGAGCTCGTGTATACGGCGACGTCGGAATTCCGGCCGGTCGAGGAGGAGCGCTTGCGCGTCGTGGTGAACCGCCTCACGGGCCAGCCGGTCTCCACGTTTCACCACATCGACCTATTCTCGCCGCGGAGCGACACCGTCATGGTGGAGCACGATCTGGAAGTGAAGCGGGGAGCGATCTCCGGTCGCCGCCGGGTGGGGACCAAGAGCGGTGGCGTGAAGATCGTGCCGGTGAGCCGCCCCTTCGCCCCGGGCACCGTGTTCTCGGACTATGTGTTCCTCGCGGGCGCCGTATCGAACGCCGGGCCGGGTGATTCGCTCACCGCTCCGGCGTACAAGGAATTCGACGACTCGCTCGTGACCCTGAGCTTCGTCGCCGAATCGCCCACCTCGATCGAGGTCCCCGCCGGCCGGTTCGACGTCTTGCCGTTGCGGAGCGGCGGCTTCCGGATCTACGCGACCCGCACCGGACCCCGCCGCGTGGTGAAAGGCGAGACCCTGGACGGGGCGTTTTCGTTCGAGCTGGTCCGGTCGGGGCCCGTGGTTCCGACCCCCGAGTGAGAGGTCGTATGCGCGTCCCGGCCGTCGTCGGAGGCCTGCTGCTCCTCGGCGCGGCGCTCGCTCCCGCGCTGCTCGGTCAGGCGGGACAGATTTCCTACGAAGCGTTCACGCTGCCCAACGGCCTGCGCGTCCTCTACTCGGAGGATCATTCGACGCCCATCGTGTCGGTGGACGTGTGGTACCACACCGGCTCGCGCAACGAGCGGCCGGGCCGCTCCGGCTTCGCGCATCTGTTCGAGCACATGATGTTCGAGGGCTCGGCCCACGTGAAAAAGGGCGAGCACTTCCAGCTGATCTCGCGCGCCGGCGGGTCGAACAACGGTAGCACGGCGGAAGACCGCACCAACTACTACGAGACGTTGCCCTCGAATCGTCTGAACTTGGCCCTTTGGCTCGAGGCCGACCGCATGCGGTCGCTCGCCATCACGGACGAGAACTTCCACAACCAGCGGGAGACGGTGAAGGAAGAGCGCCGCCTGCGGGTCGACAACCAGCCGTACTCGCCCGCGTTCATCGACGGCATGACCTGGCCGTTCGACAGCGCCGGGTGCTTCGCCTACGCGCACACCGTCATCGGATCGATGGACGATCTCAACGCCGCCCAGCTCCCCGACGTCCGGGCCTTTTTCGACACCTACTACGCTCCCAACAACGCCACGCTCGTCGTGGTGGGCGACTTCAGGCCGCTCGAGCTGCGGCGCTACGTGAATCAGTACTTCAGCGAGATTCCGCGTCACGCCGCTCCACCCGCCGTGAGCTGCAGCGCGCATCTTGCACCGGGCACCGAGCGGCGCGAGGTGACCGACGTGCACGCCAATCTGCCGGCGGTGCTCCGGATCTATCGCGCGCCGCCCCATGCCGACCCCGACACCCGCGCGCTCGAGCTCCTGAACGTGATCCTCGGCCAGGGCGAGAGCTCGCGCCTGAACGTGGCGGTGGTGCGGCGGGAGAAAGCCGCGCTCGGCACCCAGGTGATCGTGAATCCATACGATTCCCGGCGCGGGCCCGGCGTGCTGCTCGTCCTCGCCATCGCCAACCAGGGCGTGGACCCGCTCAGGCTCGATACCATCGTCACGGCCCAGCTGGACAGCATTCGAGCGACCGGAGTCACGGACGAGGAGCTGACGAAGGCGAAAAACACCTTCCGCGCGAGCTTCGTCCACACGCGCGAGACCACGCTCGGGAAGGCGGAAGAGTTGCATCACTACGACATGTTCCACCCCTCGCTGGCCGAGATCAACAGCGACCTGGAGCGCTTTCTGGCCGTGACGGCGGACGATGTGCGCCGCGTGGCCGCCAAGTACCTCGATCCGGCGAACGCGGTCGTGATCATCGTCAAGCCTGCAGCGGCCGGGGCAGCGCAGTGACCGGGCGGACGGCCGGACTGGCGGACGGGCGGACGGTGCGCTCCGTGGCGGTGGTGCTTCTCCTGTCCGCCAGTCCCTCCGTCCGCCTTTCCGCCCAAGCATTCCCCACCGCTCCGCCCAAGCCGACCCCCCTCACGCCCGTCCGCTTCCCCCCGTTCAAGGAGGCGACGCTCACCAATGGACTGCAGCTCGTCGTCATCGAGCATCATGAGCAGCCGGTTGTCTCGGTGACCCTGTCCTTCCGCGCCGGTGGGATCTACGACCCGGCGGGCAAGGAGGGGCTCTCCGACCTCGCGGCGGAGCTGCTCTCCAAGGGCACGGACAGTCGCAGCGCGGAGCAGATCGCCGCCACGATTGAAGGCGTAGGCGGCACTCTGTCGGCGACCTCGGGAGACGATTTCCTCACGATCTCGGCCGATGCGCTGAGCGACCAGGCGGAGCTCGTGCTCGATCTGCTGGGGGACGTGACGCTGCATCCGACGTTTCCGGAGAGCGAGCTCGAGCTGGCGCGCACCCGCGCGCTGTCCGCGCTGGCGCTGCAGCTGTCCCAGCCGGGGGCCGTGGCGCAACGGTTCTTCGGAAGCGAGATCTACGGCCGCAACCCGTACGGCCGGAGCGCGACACGCGAGAGCTACCGCGCCGTCACCCGGGACGACGTGACGCAGTTCGTCCGGCAACGACTCCGGCCGGTCGGTGCGCTGCTCGTGGTTGCGGGGGACGTGACGGACGCCCAGGTGCGGGAGCTCGTGACAAAAGCGTTCGCGGGCTGGCATGGCGCGCCGCAGCCGAGCCCCGCCCTGCCCGCTCCCACCACACGGGTCGCGACCGACATCCTGCTGGTACACCGGCCGGGCTCGGCGCAGGCGAACATCGCGCTCGGCAACACGACCATCCTGCCGACCGACCCGGTCTACTACCCGGGCCGCGTCGCGACTCAGGTCTTGGGCGGCGGGGCGGACTCGCGACTCTTCCTCATCCTGCGGGAGCAGAAGAGCTGGACGTACGGCGCGTACGCTTCCCTGCATCGCTACCGCGGGCTCGGCTACTGGCAGGCGACCGCGGAGGTCCGCACGGACGTGGCCGACAGTGCCTTGCGCGAGCTGCTCCATCAAATCGATCGGGTCCGGACCGAGACGATTCCGGACTCGGAGCTCGCTGCCACGAAAGGATTCCTCGTCGGCTCCTTCCCGCTCACGATCGAGACGCCGAGCCAGATTGCGAGCCAGGTCGCGAGCGTGAAGCTGCTCGGCCTGGGCGATGAGTATTTGCGGCTGTACCGCGACCGACTCGGCGCGGTGACCGCGCTCCAGGCGCGGGCGGCCGCCGCACGGCTATACCGGCGCGGCGCGCTCTCGATCGTCGTGGTGGGCGACGGGGCGAAGCTGTACGACCGGCTCCGAGCGATCGCCCCCATTCGGATGGTGGACGTGGACGGCAAGCCGCTCACGCCGGCGGATCTCACCCCGCCGACGGGGCCCGTCGCGCTCGACGCCGCGCAGCTCGCGGCGCACACCGACAGCTCGCGCGTCGTGATCCAGGGAAATCCAGTGGGGTTCACGGTTTCGGAGATTCGGCGCTCCCCGCCGGATTCGCTGGTGTACACGGAGCGGTCGAATCTGGCGAACGGCACGTTCCAGCAGCAGACCACGCTCGTGCTCGAGCCCGCCAGCGGGCTGGTGCGCCAGGTCGATCAGGTGACGACCCAGCAGGGCCAGAAGGCCGAGACCCACCTGACCTACGCCGGGGGCCGCGTCAAAGGCGCGAGCGCAGCGCCGCAGCCGGACGGCTCGGTGAAGCGCTTCGAGATCGATACGGCGCTGCCACCGGGAACGGTGGACGAGAACGCCGTCCCGTTCGTCGTGCCCGCGCTGCCGCTCGCTCCCGGCAAGACCTTCGCGATGAGCTTCTTCACGCCGAGCGAGAATGCCATCAAGGTGCTCACGTTCAAGGTGGGCTCGCCGGAGGCCGTGACCGTCCCGGCCGGCACGTTCCAGGGATTCCGCATTGACGTGACCGGCTCGCGGGTGCCGTTTACGATGTACGTGGGCACCGACGCTCCGCGACGTCTTCTCAAGACGGAATTCGTGGGACAGCCATTCGTAGTCGAACTCGTCAAGTAACTCGGGGGGACACCAGCATGCGGTCATTGTTGTGTCTGCTGCTCGCACTCACGGGCGCGTGCGCGTCGGCCGGCGGAGGGGGCGGGACCCGCCCTGCGCAGGCACTGGCGCCCGCGGCGCCGGCCGCCCCGCCCGAGAGCACGAGCGTCGCCCGACCGCAGTATCCGTCCACGTACGCGCGACACCCCAACCCGCCGGTCTTGATCCGCAACGCCACGATCATGACCGCGACGGGTCAGGAGATCCCCAACGGCTCGATCATGCTCAAAGATGGGCGGATCGTCGCCGTGGGAGCGAAGGTCGACGCCCCCACCGACGCCGTGGTCGTGGACGGGACGGGCAAGTACGTGACGCCCGGGCTGATCGACGACCACTCGCACCTCGGCGTGTACGCCGCGCCGGGGACCGACGCCGAGTCGGACGGCAACGAGGCGACGACCCCGGTGACGGCCGAAGTCTGGGCGGAGCATTCGTTCTGGCCCCAAGACCCGCAGATCCCGCTCGCGATCGCGGGCGGCATCACCACCATCCAGGCGCTGCCGGGCTCCGCCAATCTGATCGGGGGGCGGAGCGCGATCCTGAAGCTGATCCCGGCGCGCACCGTGCAGGAGATGAAGTTTCCCGGCGCGCGCTACGGCTTGAAGATGGCCTGCGGCGAGAACCCCAAGCGTGTGTATCGCACGCGGGGCGGGCCGTCCACCCGCATGGGCAACATGGCGGGTTACCGTGCCGCATTCATCCAGGCGGAGTCGTATCGGCGCAAGTGGGACGCCTGGAACAAAGATCACAAGGGCGATCCGCCCGAGCGGAATCTCCGCTCGGAATCGCTGGCCGAAGTGCTGCGCGGCAACATGTACGTACAGAATCACTGCTACCGCGCCGACGAGATGGCGCAAATGCTCGACCTGGCGCACGAGTTCGGGTTCAAGATCCGCTCGTTCCACCACGCGGTGGAGTCGTACAAGATCGCCGACCTGCTCGCCAAGGAAGGGACATCGGTCTCGGTGTGGGCGGACTGGTGGGGGTTCAAGGAAGAGGCGATGGACGGGATCCAGCAAAACGCCGCCCTGAACCAACAGGCGGGCGGCCGGCCGATCATCCATTCGGACGATCCGGGCGGCATCCAGCGGCTCAACCAGGAAGCCGCCAAGGCGATGTATGCCGGGCAACGGTCCGGCATCCCGATCACCCGCGACCAGGCCCTCCGGTGGATCACGGTCAACCCCGCCTGGGCCCTCGGGCTCGACTCGATCGTCGGCACGCTCGAGCCGGGCAAGATGGCCGACGTGGTGGTGTGGTCGGGCGATCCGTTCTCGGTCTATTCGAAGGCCGTGCAGGTCTACAACGACGGGTGGCTCGCCTACGACCGCACCGATCCCGCGCACCAGCCGCGCTCCGACTTCGAGCTGGGCGAGGTGCCCGCGCCCCACGGGTGGGACGGTGTATCCCGTCTCCGGCCCGAAGCTCGCAAACGCCAGCGTGCTGATCCGCGACGGCCGCATCGTCGCCGTGGGAACGACCGTGCCGATTCCGCCGGACGCGACCCGCATCGACGCCGCCGGGAAATGGATCACCCCGGGGCTCATCGACGGCGCGGGCCAGCTCGGCCTCGTGGAGATCAGCGCCGTGCCAGGGACACGCGAGGCGACTGTGCAGGGCGACACCATCGCCGCGGCCTTCAACGTGGCGGAGGGGATCAACCCGGCCTCGACGCTCATCCCCGTCACGCGGATCGAAGGGATCACCACCGCCCTCGCCGTGCCGACCGGCAACCTCGTGAGCGGCCAGGCGGTCCTGATCGATCTCGACGGCGCCACGATCGAGCAGATGCTCGTGAAGTCCCCCGTGGGGATCGTGGCGGACCTGTCGGAGAGCGCCAAGGACAATGCCGGCGGCTCACGCGCGGCGGTGGCCGATCGGTTGCGTGGCGTGTTCCGCGACGCCCTCGAGTACGAGCGGCGCAAGCTCGACTTCAGCCGCGCGCAGATGCGCTCGCTGTCGGCGTCGGTCCAGGATCTCGAGGCCCTCCTGCCGGTGCTCCACGGGCGGGTGTCACTCATCGCCTATGCCAACCGGCGGAGCGACATTGAGACTGCCTTGCGGCTCGCAAAGGAGTTCAAGGTCAAGCTCATTCTGGCGGGCGCGGCCGAGGGCTGGGAGATCGCGGCGGCGATCGCGGCGGCGGGCGTCCCCGTCCTGGTGGAGCCGATGAACAACATCCCCGGCTACGACGCGCTCGGCGTCCGCTACGCCAACGCCGCGGTCCTCGCCAAGGCGGGCGTCAAAGTCGCGCTGCTCGAGACCGACACCCACAAGTCGCGCAACCTGCGCCAGCAGGCCGGCAACGCCGTGTCCTACGGCATGACCTGGGACCAAGCGCTGCGCGCGGTGACCCTGTCTCCCGCGGAGATCTTCGGCGTAGCGGATCGCTACGGCTCGCTCGAGCCGGGGAAGGTGGCCAATGTCGTGGTCTGGTCGGGAGACCCGTTCGAGTTCACGACGGGCGTGGAGCACGTGCTGATTCGCGGCAAGGAGATCCCGCTCAAGAGCCGGCAGACGGAGTTGTTTGAGCGGTACCGGAAACTTCCCCCTACCTACTAGGGCGGTAGAAGACGGGACAGGGCGGTCGAGGTAAGACCTCACCGCCCTCGTCTACCGTCCTCTACCGTCTCTTACAACCTCTACCGTCTAGTTTTTCCCCGCCGGATGCACGCTCACCCGGTACCGCTTCTTATTCTTGTGCTCGAACTTGACCTGGCCGTCCACCACCGTGAACAACGAGTCGTCGGACGCGCGACGGACGTTCGTCCCGGGATGGAATTTCGTGCCCCGCTGCCTGACGATGATCGTGCCCGCGGTGACAAACTCCCCGGCGAAGCGTTTCACGCCGAGGTACTTGGGCCCGGAGTCGCGGCCGTTGCGAGAGGAACCGACACCCTTCTTGTGAGCCATACTAGTGTCACTCAGTCCTTGAGCTTGACGTCCGCGATCTTCACTTCGGTGAACGGCTGCCGGTGCCCGGCGTGGCGTCGGTACCCAGTGCGGCGCGCGAACCGGTAGATCTTGATCTTCTCGCCCTTCCCGTGGCGCACGACCTCGGCCGTCACTTTCGCGCCCTTCACGACCGGCTTGCCGGCTTGGACAAGCTTGCCGTCGCTCGCGAGCAGGACGCGGTCGAAGGTCACCTTGCTGCCGGGCTCCGCGTCGAGCAGCGGGATCTTGATGGTGACGCCCGGCTCGGCGCGAAACTGGGCGCCGCCGGTCGAGAAAATGGCGTAGGTCATGGGTCGCGGATCTTAAAGGGGGGCATACGGATAGTCAAGGTTGTGGAGGTTCCGGAGGTTGGCGGAGGACGGGGCCCACCTCACACCATGCTCCACAACCTCGACCAACCTCCACCGACCTACGCCACAGCGTACAACTCCGTCACGTCCCGCCCCGCCGGCTTGGCCATCATCCGGAATTCATCGAGCCGCATCATCGGGTCGTCGCGCACCTCGAGCTCGAGTCCCGTCTGCTTCTCGAGCTGTCGCAAGAAGTTAGGCTCCTGCTCCACGAGGTACAGGGCCACATCGGGGTGGAGCCGCACGGCGAGCTGGCGCTCCTTGTGATCAGCACCGGCGCGCTTGAGCGAACGCTCCATGCGCCGCACCACCACCTCGGGACGGAACACCCGTCCCGTGCCGTGGCACGTCGGGCACTCCGCGGTCATCGATTGCCACAGCGACGGGCGCACCCGCTGCCGCGTCATCTCGATCAGGCCCAGCTCGGATACGGCGAACGCCTTGGTGCGCGCCCGATCGCGTCCCAGATGGGCGCGCAGCTCCAGGAGGACCTTGTCCCGGTTGCCGCGGGATTCCATGTCGATGAAATCCACGACGATGATGCCGCCGATGTCGCGTAGCCGCAGCTGGCGCGCGACCTCGCGCGCCGCCTCGACGTTGGTCTTCAGGATCGTGCTCTCGGGATCCTTCTTGCCCGTGTAGCGGCCGGTGTTCACGTCGATCGAGGTGAGGGCCTCGGTCGGCTGAATGATCAGGTAGCCGCCGGTCGGCAGCTCCACCCGCGGTTTGAAGAGACTCCGGATCTCCGCCTCGATGTCGTACTCGTCGAACAGCGAGGTCTCGGCCTGGTACAGCTTCACCCGGTCGAGCAAATCGGGGTCGATCTGCTTGAGATACTGCACCACCTCGGTGTGCAGCACCTTCGAATCGACGAGGAGCGAGTCGACCTTGTCCGAGAACAGGTCGCGGATGATGCCGCGCGTGAGAGACGTCTCCCGTTGCAGCAGTGCGGGCGCCCGCACGGAGCCCGACTTACGTTTGATCTTCTTCCACAGGCCGTACAGGTGCTCGATTTCGCGCTTGCAGCTCTGCTCGGTGAGGTCTTCGGCGACGGTGCGGATGATCCACCCGCCCGCCCCCGGGTCCTTGGGGACGAGCTTCGAGACCATTTCACGCAGCTTGGCGCGCTGTTCCCTGTTCTCGATCTTGCGGGAGACGCCGACTTTGGAGGCGAACGGCATGTAGACGAGGAACCGCCCGGCCAGAGAGATCTGCGCGGTGACGCGCGGCCCCTTGGTGCCGATCGGCTCCTTGATGACCTGGACGATTCTGGCTTCGCCGCGCTTCAGCTCGTCCGCGACGTTGGGCAGCCGGCGCCGGGACGAGCGGGTGCCGCCGTTCCCTTCCCCGCTGCCGCCCCCGTTGCCGTTGTCGTCGTCGTGATCGGACGGCTCGTCTTCGTCTTCCGCCTCGATCAGGTCGGAGGCGTGGAGAAAGGCGCTCTTTTCCGCCCCGATGTTGACGAACGCGGCCTGTATCCCCGGAAGCACGGCCTCGACCGTGCCGAGGTAGATGTCGCCCACCATGCGGCGGGCGTCCGGACGATCCACCAAGAGCTCAACAAGGCGGTCGTCCTCCAGGATCGCTACGCGAGTCTCGCGTGCGGTCCCGCTGATGAGAATTTCCCGTTTCAAAGCAAGTGCCCTCGACCCCGGTCGGCCAACAGCCGGTCGGGATTCTACGATTGTTCCAGCAAGAACTCAGACCAAGCAGATCGGCTGAGGATGAGCTGAACCGATTGGACCGGTCGCCCGCGGGCGGCGTGGGGATGACGCCACCAAGCGCGGACAGCCCTGCGATCCAATGCATGCTCTAAATATAAGTGGGCTTGCGACTTACGTCAACTGCCCCGAGATTTATCAGGCAAATGACCACTTCTCTGCTCCGTTCCCTCGCCGGAGGGTTCCTCCTGACTGGCATGTTCACGAGCGCGGCGCCCGCCGGGGCCCAGACGCTCCAGTATCCAGCCGCTCGCAAGAGCGATGTCGTCGACGACTATCACGGGACCAGAGTCCCCGATCCGTACCGCTGGCTCGAGGACCCGGACACGCCCGAAAGCCGCGCCTGGATCGAGGCGCAGAACCGGCTCACCGCCGCCTACCTCGCGGAGATTCCCGCGCGGAGCACGATCCGCGAGCGGCTGACGAAGCTCTGGAACTATCCGAAGTACGGCACGCCGTTCCGGAAGGGACGCCGCTACTTCTTTTTCAAGAACGATGGTCTCCAGAACCAGTCGGTCCTGTACCAGCAGGCGTCGCTCACGGCGGACCCGGAGACGCTGCTCGACCCGAACCTCTTGTCCGCAGACGGTACGGTGGCCATCTCCACGCTCGCGGTCTCGGATGACGGGCGGCTCCTCGCCTACGGCACGTCGGCGAGCGGCTCCGATTGGGAGGAGTTCCGGGTGCGCGACGTTGCCCAGGGCCGCGACCTGTCCGATCACCTCAAATGGATCAAGTTCTCGGGCGCGTCGTGGACCGACGATGGCGCGGGCTTTTTCTACAGTCGGTACCCGGAGCCCGCCGACAAGGCGCTCACCGACGTGAACCGGTTTCAGCGGCTCTATTATCACCGTTTGGGCACGGACCAGGTGCAGGACGTGCTGGTCTACGAGCGACCCGACCAGCCCGACTGGGGGATGAACGCCGAGGTGACCGACGACGGCCGCTACGCGGTGCTGCACGTGTGGCTCGGCACCGACCGGCGGAACCGGGTCTACTACCTCGATTTGAAGGACGCGAAGCGCCCGAAGGTCGCGGGCGACGTGGTGCGGCTGCTCGACGACTTCGATGCGAGCTACGCGTTCGTGGGGAATGACGGGCCGGTGTTCTACCTCCTCACCGATCTCGACGCCCCCCGCAAGCGCGTCATCGCGATCGACACCCGGCACCCCGAGCGGGCCCGGTGGCGCGAGATCATACCGCAGGGCCCGGATGTGTTGGACGGGATCCAGATCATCCACGACACGTTCGTGACCAACTACATGCACGATGCGTCCTCCCGGCTGCGCTTGTTCGCGCTCGACGGACGATTCGTGAAGGACCTCCCGCTCCCGACGCTCGGCTCGATCGGCGGGATCAGCGGGGAGCGGAAAGACGACGAGATGTTCTACGCCTTCACGTCGTTCCTCTACCCCACGACGATCTTCCGCTACGACTTCAAGAGCGGCGTGACGAGCGTGTTCAAGGCGCCGACGATCGACTTCGATCCGTCCGGCTACGAGACGAAGCAAGTGTTCTACACGAGCAAGGACGGCACCCGCGTGCCGATGTTCATCACGCACAAGAAGGGGCTGCGCCTCGACGGCTCGAACCCCACGTACTTGTACGGCTACGGCGGCTTCAACATCAGCCTCACGCCGAGCTTCTCCGTGGCTATGCTCGTGTGGCTCGAGATGGGCGGCGTGTACGCGGTCCCGAACCTCCGGGGCGGCGGAGAGTACGGCGAGGAGTGGCATCAGGCCGGGATGCACGACAAGAAGCAGAACGTGTTCGACGACTTCATCGCCGCGGCGGAGTACCTGATCGCCCAAGGCTGCACGTCGCCGGCCAAGCTCGCCATCGCGGGCGGGTCCAACGGTGGGCTGCTGGTGGGGGCCGCGATCACCCAGCGGCCCGAGCTGTTTGGGGCGGCGCTTCCCGCGGTGGGCGTGATGGACATGCTGCGGTTTCACAAGTTCACGATCGGCTGGGCCTGGGTGACGGATTACGGGTCGGCGGACAGCGCGGCGCAATTCCCCTACCTCTACAAGTACTCGCCGCTGCACAACATCAAGGCGGGAGCGCGCTACCCGGCCACGCTCGTCACCACCGCCGATCACGACGATCGCGTCGTACCGGGGCATTCCTTCAAGTTCACGGCGGCGCTCCAGGCGGCACAGGCCGGGCCGGCGCCGGTGCTGATCGAGATCGAGACGAAAGCGGGGCACGGGGCCGGCAAGCCGACCAGCAAGCTGATCGAGGAGCAGGCGGACCGCTTCGCGTTCCTGGTGAAGAATCTGGGGATGCCGGTTGGTGAAAGGTTGTGAAGGTTGGTGGAGGTTGGAGGAGGTTGTGACGTACCTCCACCAACCTCCCGAACCTCCACAACCTCCCCAACCTGCTTCAGCTAGTCGACGAGATCGCCGAGCAGCTGGCGCGCGATCACGATCCGCTGGATCTCGCTCGTGCCTTCGCCGATCTCGCAGATCTTCGCGTCCCGCATCATCCGCTCGACCGGATAATCCGTCGTGTAGCCGTAGCCGCCGTGCAGCTGGACGGCCTTGGTGGTGGCGCGCATGGCGAGCTCGGAGGCGTACAGCTTCGCCATGGCCGCCTCCTTCTTGAACGGCCGGCCGTGCTGCTTGAGCCACGCCGCGTGATACACGAGATGCGTGGCCGCCTCGATTTCGGTCGCCATGTCGGCGAGGGCGAAGTGGACGCCCTGGAAACTGGCGATCGGCTTGCCGAATTGCCGCCGGGTCGTCGTGTAGCGGAGGCACTCCTCCAGGGCGCCTTCGGCGATGCCGAGGGCGAGCGCCCCCAGGCCGATGCGACCGCCGTCGAGGGTATGGAGGAACTGCCGGAAGCCGTTGTTCACGGCCCCGAGGACGTTCTCCTTCGGGACGATCGCGTCTTGCAACACCAGCTCGCGGGTATCCGACGCGCGCCAGCCAAGCTTGTCCTCCTTCTTCGCCGCCATCACGCCGCGGCACTTGGGGAGCGACGGATCGTGGCCCACGCCGACCCGTTTCGCTTCCTCGAGATCGGTCGTGTCCTTGGTCACGATGAATGCGGTGATGCCCCGGGTCTTCTTGGCGGCGGGATCGGTGCGGGCCGTCACGACGAAGATCTCCCCGACGCCGGCGTGGGTGATGAAGATCTTCGAGCCGTTCAGGACGTAGTGGTCACCTTTCTCCTCCCCCACGGTGCTCGTCCCGCCGGCGTCCGACCCGGCGCCGGGCTCGGTCAGCCCGAACCCGCCCAGCACTTTGCCAGCGGCGAGCAGCGGCACGTAGCGCTGTTTCTGCTCCGCTGTGCCGAAGTCCACGATGGGCGACGTGCCGAGCGTGGTGTGGGCGCTCACCGTGATGGCGTGGCTCGCGTCGACTTTCGCGAGCTCGTGGATCACGAGGATGTAGGAGAGGTAGTCCATGCCGGACCCACCCAGCTCCTCCGGCCAGGGGATGCCGAACAGGCCGAGGTCCGCCATCTGTCGCACATTGTCCCAGGGGAACTCGCTGGCAAGGTCGTAGCGGCGGGCGCTCGGCTTCACGACCTGCTGCGCGAAGGCACGCACCATGTCGCGCACCTGGAAGTGGTGATCGGTGAAGTAGAGGGAGTCGTGCATGGGCGAAATATAGCCGCAACACGGCTTACGCCTTGCGGCTGTCAACCAGTAGTGCCAAACCCCGCCGCAATACAATTGATAGACAAGAGCAAGGCCGCGAGCTCGTCTTCCGGCGGCTGCGCGGTCGGCGTCGCACGATAGCGCCGCAGCAGCTCGATCTGCTGGCGGTTCACCTGGTTCAGCGTGGGCAGCCGGCTCGCCAGGCGCTGGCGGAACTGCGGGAACCGCTCGGCGAGCTCGGTGCAGCCCGTTAGGCGGCGCACCACGGCGACCGTCCGATGGTATTCGTCGGTGACCAGCGAAAAAATCTCCTGGCGCAGCCACGGATCGGCGACCAGCTCGGCGTACGCCCGTGCGACATCGAGATCGACGTAGGCAAGCGTTTTTTCGACTTCGTCCATGACCAGCCGAAACAGCCGAAAGTCATTGAACATCCGCTTGAGGAGCGCTTCGCCGCGGCTCCCCCGCACGTCGAGAAACGTCGCGAGGCCGGTGCCCAGCCCGTACCAGCCGGGAATGCAGTGGCGGTTCTGGGTCCAGGCGAACACCCACGGAATGGCCCGCAGGTCCGCGAGGGTCCGGACGCCGGTCCGGCGCGCGGGCCGGGAGCCGATGTTCAAGAGGGCGATCTCCTCGACCGGACTCGCCGCCTGAAAGTAGTCCACGAGGCGAGGGTGCTCCACCAGCCGGCGGTAAGCAGCGTGGGCCGCGCCCGACAACGCCTCCATCGCTTCGTCGAACTCGGTGGTAGGGACCAGCGCCTGCTCGCGCTCGGACTTGAGGGAGTGCTCGAGCACGCTGGCCGCGAGCAGCTCGGTCTGGTAGGCGGCGGTGCCGCGGTTCGCATACTTGAATGACACCACCTCCCCCTGCTCCGTGAGGCGGAGCCGGCCCTGGATCGAGCCGGCGGGCTGAGCGGCGATGGCGCGGCCGGTGGGCGCGCCGCCCCGGCTGACCGAGCCGCCCCGGCCGTGGAAGAAGGCGATCGGCACGCCGCACTCCCGGCCGAGGCGCGTGAGGCGCAGCTGGGTCTTGGCGAGCTCCCAGTTGGACGAGAGGAAGCCGCCGTCCTTGTTCGAGTCGGAGTACCCGATCATCACCTCGAACACGCCGCCCTGGGCACGCACGCTACGGCGCACCAGCGGGACCTGCAGCAGGTCGCGCACGATCTCGGGCGCCCGCCGCAGGTCGTCGATGGACTCGAACAGCGGCACGATCGGGAGCGTACAGCTCTCGACCCCGGCCGCGTCCGCGAATAAGCCAGCCTCCTTGGCGAGCAGATAGACGCCCAGGATGTCCGCGACCTCGTGCGTCATGCTCAGGATGAAGGTGCCGACCGCTTCACGGTCGAGACAGTCCCGCGCCTCGTGAATCAACCGGAAGAGATCGACCGTCTCCGCGGCTTCCGGCGGGGGAGCCACCCGGTCCGGGCGCAGCGGGCGAGCCAGCTCGCCCAGCAGCCAGCTGCGCCACTCGGGCGACGCCGGCGCGGGCGGCTCGCCCGAGCACCGGGCGCGCCACAGCGCGGCTACGCCTGCGTTCACGCGGGGCGAGTTGTCACGGACGTCGAGCCGGAACGTGCTGAATCGAAACGCCTCCACTTCCCGGCGCACCGGGCGGACGAGCAACTCGGCGGCGCGCCCGCCGCGCGCCGCGAGCAGCCCAGCCTCGAGCGTACGCAGGTCGCCGATCAGCTCGTCCGCCCTTCGATAGGCCGCCATCTCGGGCGCGGTCTCGCGTCGTTCCGCGCTGGTCAGCGCGGCGTCGAGCTTCCGCAGCATGCAGGTCACGAACTGGCGATACACCTCGCGCGGGTTCCGCTCCCGGATCCGCTCGGCGTCGCCGGACGCGGCCAGCGCGCGGGCGAGCGCCTCGCGGAACTCGGATGCGATCGGGGTGGCGCGCTCCGTGACGCTCAGCGCGCGCAGCAGGTCGGCGACCCGCTGGCGGTAGCGTCGCAGGCTCGCGATGCGGTTGTCGAACAGGGTGCGGCGCGTGACGTCGTTCGTGACGAACGGATTGCCGTCCCGGTCGCCGCCGATCCACGAGCCGAACTGGAAGAACGGCGGCACGTCGAAGCGGTCCTCCGGGTACGCCTGCCGCAGCGCGCGCTCGAGCTTGTCCACCAGCTCGGGCACGACCTCGAAGAGGTTCTCGTTAACGAAGTACAGGCCCCACGCCAGCTCCTGCTCCACGGTGGGCTTCGCGAGCCGCAGCTCGCCAGTGAGCCACAGCAGCTCGATCTCGGTCCGCAGGTTCTCAACCAGGGCGCTGCGCTCGCGGGGGGTCCACCGCGGCGCCTCGAGGTCCACCAGCCGACGGTAGATGCGGCGATGCTTTTCGAGCACGGTGACGCGCTTGGCTTCGGTCGGGTGCGCCGTGATGACGGGGCGCACGCGCAGGTTCGCGACCACGGCGCGCATCTCGTCCGCCGCGATCCTGCTCCGGGCCGCAGCCGAGACGACCTGGGCGAACGTGCCGCGCAGCTGGTCGTACCCTCGCTCGACTTCGCTCTGTCGCCGTTGCCGCATCGCCGCGTTCTGCTCCGCGATGGACAACAATTGGAACCACATGCCCTGCGCCTGAATGGCGCGGGCGACGAGCTCGGGCGGCGCCTGCGGGTCGAGGGGTTCGCCGGCGAGCACGCGCTCGATCACCGGCTGCTGCGTCCGTATCACGTCACGAAGACACTCGTGCAGCAGGCCTGCGGTGCGCCTCAGGTACTCTTCTTGGGTGCTCACGCCACCCGGTCGCGCGGGGGCGCGCCGGCGAAGAACGCTTTGAGGTTGTCGAGCGCACGGAGGCCCATGGCGATACGCGTTTCGTACGTGGCGCTGCCGAGATGAGGGAGCAGCACGACGTTCTCCAGCGTCAGGAGGTCGGGGGTCACCGCGGGCTCGCGCTCGAACACGTCGAGGGCCGCTCCCGCAATCGTCCCCTGCTTGAGCGCGGCGACCAGCGCAGCTTCATCGACGATGTCGCCCCGCGCGTTGTTGATGAGGAACGCGCCCCGCTTCATGAGGGCGAGCCGCCGGGCGTCGATCAGATGGCGGGTCTCGGGAGTCGCCGGGGAGTGCAGCGACACGAAGTCCGCCTCGCGCAGCACGTCGTCCACGCTGTCCCTCGGCGCTGCGCCCAGCTCGGACACCACTGCCG
>WNGA01007466.1_pt1 | contig 48863 bp, 46 predicted proteins | sample 5400061 | NCBI WGS metagenome assembly WNGA01 (sample SAMN13153366, study PRJNA577476) | soil metagenome | isolation source: 100 cm soil or saprolite under grassland replicate 2 | place: USA:California | collected 2016-06-15
CGATGCGGAGCCGGACGACGAGCGCGTCGTCCTGAGGATCGAAGTGGAGATCGCTGGCGCCGTCTTCGGCTGCCTGGAGGATGATCGAGTTGACCAGGCGGACGAGGGGCGCGTCGGAGACGCCGTCATCGGCCTCGAGATCGTCGCTGTCGCTCTCTTCCGTCTCATCCAGCTCGTCCTCGACGAGAGCCGCTCGCTCCCAGGCCTCGGTGGCGCGGACGATGCGCTTGAGCTCGAGCTCGATGTCCTCGCGGGGGGCGACGCCGATCTCGAGCGCGTGCCGCGTGGCGATGCGCAGCTCGTCGATCGCTTGAACGTTCGTCGGGTCGGCGACAGCGACGTAGAGCCGGTTCTCCTCCAGCTTGTACGGGATCGCGACCGCGCGTTCGAGCACGTGCGTCGGAATGGACTGGGCGGCAGCCTTGTCGACTCCCTCCGCGGCGAGATCGACCGTCGGAAGATGCGAGTGGTCGGCCTGGATCCGCCCCAGCGAGCCCCACGCGGTGGCGGGCGGGGTTTCCGCGGCGGGCTGGGCGAGCCCTTCGTCGACGAGCGCCTCGGCGATCGACCCGGTGCCCGCCCGCGAGCGAGCCGCAGCCAGCCGGTCAGGTGCAACCAGGCCGGTGGTCTCGAGCAGGTCGGCGACCAGCTGGGTGACCGGGTTCGGCGAGATACCTGCCCCTGGAGGCGGGGTCGGCCGAACGGACGAGGTCTCCTCGCCTTCGGCGGGAACGCCGCGCAGGTTGGGCAGGTCGTCGAACTCCACCTGATCAGGTGTATCGGCTTAAACCTGCGTCACCCTGATGGGTCAGCAAGGTCTTAGAAGAGGCCCAGATATGCAGAGAGAACGGCGTCGCCGGCGAAGAGGGCGACCAGCGCCCCAAAGGCGAGGAACGGTCCGAACGGGATGAACATCTTTCGCGCCCCCAGCCCGTGCCTGGCGAAGAGCAGGGTCGAGAAGACGAGGGCGGAGAGCATGCCGACCATCATCCCCACGGAGACCGCCTTCCCCAGCCCGGCGCCGAGCAGGAGCGCCAGCTTCACGTCTCCCATGCCCATTCCCTTCGGGTAGGCGACGAGAGCGAGGAAGAGGAAGAGCGAGGCTCCGAGCGAGCAGGCAACCCACTCGATCGACGAGGGCAGCGCAGAAGTAGGCGGCGACCAGAGCGCGTCCAGACAGGCCGAAGCGCAGGAATGAGGCTGCGATCAGGAGCGCAGTCGCCAGCTCGACAGCCGGATAGCGCCAGCCGATGCGGGCTCCGCAAGAGCGGCAGCGACCACGCAGGACCGCGTAGGAGACCAGCGGCACGTTGTCGTACCACGCGATCTCCGAGCCGCACGCGGGACACGCAGAGCGCGGCTTGACGAGCGAGCGCCGTTCGGGCAGGCGAGCTGCGACGACGTTCAGAAAACTCCCGAGCGCGAGCGCAGGAGCGAAGATCAAAGCGGCGAGCGCGACGTCCACGCCGGGCTTTATCGGCGGCTCGGGTGCTGGGCTAAAGCCGCCAACTAACCTGCGTAGAGCTGTGGCGCCTGAGGCTGCGCGTAGACCTCGGGATTGCCCGGCATTCCGGCTGGAACGAACGAGAGGCCGGGAAAGCTCGAGCTCGTGCTCTGGCCCAGAATCACCGTCGAGCCGTCAATAGGACCGTCGAACTGGGAGGTCGTGTCGAGGTCGATCGCGTTCGTCCCGTAGAGCGCTCCCTGAGCGTACGCGCTGACTAGCTGGGCGCTGTCACCTGCGTTCACCTGGCTTTGGGGGGATCCTCCCGAGCCGTTGCCATTCACGACGAAGACGAGCATCCTCTGCGCGGGATCCCAGCCGGTCGTCGTGCAGGTCATGCTGCTGCCCGAGCCCGTCGTTGCCTGGCACATCTTCGAGCTCTTGATCAGGAGCGTCCCCGAGACATAGATAGTTGCTGAGCCCGTGTACGTGTTTACGGCACCGTTGTTGATCTTGGCACTGCCGTCGATGAAGATCGTTCCGTTGGCGGTCAGGACGTGCGTCGACGCGTTCCAGGAGAGCTCGCCCCCGGAGCCCTTGCACGTGTAGGAGCTGGACGGAGTCAGGTCCTGAACAGTCGTAAGGCTGTTGTTGCGATGGGTGGCGCTCGGCGAGGTCGCCGCTCCCTGGTCGTTGTCAAAGATCGGCGGGGTACCGCTCGTAGTCAGACAGCTGTAGTAGGGGCCTGGATTCGCGTTCAGGTACCAGGCGTCAAAGTCGGGGGCCGGGGCAGGCGAAGACGCAGGGGTGTTGTCGAGCACGGTCGCCCAGACGTTGTCGAAGCCGCTGGCTCCGGCTCCCTGTTGGCATGGGTTGTGATGAGCGTTGTTCTTCCAAGTGCAGCCGTTCTTGACATGAAGCTGATTGAGCGGCGCTGACGAGGTGCCGGCGTAGTTGGCGCTCTGGCTCATTGCCAGGCTGCCGTGGACGACCAACGGTCCCGCGTTGATGGCCGCCGTATTCTCCAAGCAAAGGTTGCCGGCGACGTAGAGCGGTGAGTTCACCAGCACGCTCTGCTGAATCGTCATGTCGCACGTGCTTCCCGTCGCGCGCGAGTAGATGAAATTCCAGGACGGGTTGTTGAGCGGCTGCGTGTATGACGGCACCACCGGCACCTTGGCCGAGAGCGTCCTCGTCACCTGGCTGGCGGAGGCCCCAGTCGGGTTCTTCACCTTGCCGATCGAGGTGAGGGTCCACGTCGAGGCTCCCGTGACGGACTGCGAGAGCGTCCCCCACCACTCGACCGTCCCGCCCTCGTAGGTCTGCGTCGTATGCGTGACGGTGCCGTTCGACTGCTCACCGAGGATGTACTTGTTGAGTGCGTTGTTCTCGGGCTTCGAGAGGATGGCCATCATCTCGTTGATGCCGGCCTCGGCGAGGTCGTACGCACTCGACTTGTCCTCCGAGAGGGCTGCCATGCGGGCATTCGTCGACGAGTAGTAGATGAGCGAGGTTCCCGCCATCGTGAGGACGCCGAGTACGCCGATGGCCATGATCAGCGTGATGCCGTCTTGCCTTCGCAGAAGGCGCCGCAAAAAGCTCATGTGTTTGTCCCGGGGTTGTTGAAGCTATTGACGCAGGGTGTTCCTCAACACGATGTCGTCCACCAGGCGCCATTGCTTCCATCCCTCGTTCGGGTACACGTTCACGGGGAAGTCGACGTGGAGCAACCCGCGGCTCGACGCGGAGGGCGCCGTGTACTTGAAGGGATCGTCCGTGGTGATGTAGTCCGCGATGGGCACGGTGACGCTCGACTGCGTCCTCCGGACCTTCCAGCGGTTCGTGCCGGCCGAGGTCGTGTCGTAGACGACGCTGATGTTCTGCCCCTTGGCGCTCGGACACTGCGACGGGAGAGAAACTGTGATCGAGGCAACGTTGCCGTCCCCGTCCCCGTCGGTGCCCGGGACGATGGAGTCGGCGCAGTGGAGCTCACGCCGCATCCGATCGAGTGCGAGACGCGCCTCCTGCTGGGCCTGGAAGCGGCGGTTCATGTCCAGCTCGGCCTTGGCGCCCGAGCTGAAGAGCTGCGTGATTGCCGTAACGATGAAGAGGAAGATCGACAGGACAACGATCAGCTCGACGAGCGTGTACCCGTCCCGGCCTCGCAGGCGCCGGGCGAACCGGCGGAGGTTCACTTCGTGTTTGCTTCGACGTAGGCGAGCGCCCGGCGCGCGACGCGCTCGCTGCGCGCACCGAAGTCGAAGCGTCGCACGAGGCTCTGATCGACCTTGATCAGGATGCGAAGGGCTTCGGCGCCATCGTGCCAGCCGAACCGCGCTCCGGTGACGATCCACGCGTGCTGGTAGAGCCAGTAGTTGACAAGCTGATTCGTGGGCTTGGACATGGCGTCCATGCGCCGCGCGAGCATCCGCGCGCGTGCGGGCAACGTCAGCTCGTCTGCGGGCTCTGCCGGTGCGCCGGGCACCTCGAAGTCGGGCTTCCGAGTCTCGGCGGTCTCTGGAGGAGGCTGGGTCTCCGTAGTGGTCGGAGTGGTGGTTGCCGTCGTCGGCGGGCTCGTGCTCGTGGTCTCCTGCGGCTGCTCGTGTTCTGCGCGCCACTCGCTCAGAGAGAGGATGCGCGTTCCGGGGTAAGGAGCCTCGTTCTCAGGAAGACCCCGTTCGCCGTAGGTCGAATTCTTGGAGAGGCGGAGGGTCACCGTCGGGGCTCCGTTGTCGACGACGCGTGCCCCGGCACGGGGGCTCTGGAAGACAACGGGGTTGGCGGCGTAGCCCTGGACGGAGCCCTGGACGCGCCAGGCGAGACCGGAGTCCTGGAGGATCCCCTTCGCGAAGACGTATGCCTTGCCCCGCACGTCCGGGACCGTGAGGAGGGTCGGTTTCGCAGCCTGCGTGGCGACGGTTTGCGTGGGCGTGACCGCCTTCTTTTCGGCGGCCAGCGTGAACGTCGCCGCGCCCAGCAGCCAGATAACCGTAAGGGCGATCAGGCGAGGAAGAAGCGCAGTGAAACGGGCCGCCATACCTGTTTCCATCGGCAACCTTGGCCGGAAAGTCAAGCCCTTAGCGGGTAAATGTGACGACGTTCCCGGAGAACGGGTCGCCGCCCTGGCCGATCACCGTGAAGACGTGGCCGCGCGGCTTCGCCCGGCGATGCGGCGTCGGAGAGTCCTGCCAGCTGAAGGCCGCGCCTGCGAAGGACTTGAACCACGCCTCCTCCTGCGGGTAAGACGTAGCCGGATCGAGCTGAAGGTGGAGATGCGGCCCGGTGGAGTGACCGGTCGACCCGACCAGTCCGACGGGCTGACCGGCGGCGAGCGCGGCGCCCGGGTGGACCGTCGGCTCGAGGTAGGAGAGGTGGCAGTACGTGTACTCGGTGCCGGTCTCAAGCTGGATCCTGAGGCCGATCCCGCAGTTCCCGCTCCCGTCGGCGTAGGTGTCCATGACGAAGGAATCGGCCAGCGCGTAGAGCGGCGAGCCTTCGGGGGCAGCGATGTCGGCAGCCGGGTAGTCGTGGTGGTGGTGCCCGACGGAGACGACCGTGGGCCCACCGCCGACGGGGAACACATAGCCCGCGATCGAGCCCGGAGCGTCGAGAGCGGCGGTGGCTGGATCCGCTAGTGCGGCAGCGGCGAGCTGCTCCTCGAGGCTGGTCACGGCTGCGACGGCTGCGTCGAGCGCGGCCCGGCGCCGGTCGATGTCCTCGTCCGCTCGCTCCTGGGCTTCCTCAAGCGCGGAGATCCGGCTCTCGAGCTCCTCGAAGGTCTCGGTCGAAACGGTGGGGTTTCCCGCCCTCCGGGCAAGGCTCATCGCCTTGCGCTCGAGCCGCTCGGCCTTGCTCTCCCCTGCGGGAATGAGGCGCTGGGCCCGCGCAATGTCCTGGCGGGCATCCGCGAGCTGCTCCTGCAGAACCGCGAGGCGGTAGTCCGCCGCGCCCAAACCCAGGCTGGCGGCGAAGTCTGCGTCGCCGGAGCCGAGGTCGGCCGCGAGGCTCAAGATCTCGTCGACGTACCACTGCGCATGGTTGTAGGCAAAGACGGCTCGTGAGATGTCGGTGTGGGCTCCTGCGGCGGCGAGGTAGCGTGCGGCGGAGTAGACGGCGTCCTCAGGATCCCAGGGATTGGCGACTTCGTCGCCGTCGGCGTCCGTGCCCCAGCGGTCCCAGGTCGAGGGCATGAATTGCATCCAACCCACGGCCCCCGCTGAGCTCGGTCCCATGTTCTGGCCGAAGTTCGACTCCACCTTGTTGATGGCGCCGAGGACCTGCCAGGGCACGCCGTAGGCGGCGCCGGCGCGCTGCCAGAGGTCGCGCAGCTGGTCGTAGGAGAGGACTGCGGGCTGCGCCGGCGGAGTCGAAAGGGCGATCGGCATGGCGACCTCCCCCGGGCGGTTCGGCTGCTCGTAGCTGGGAAGTTTCTGGACGGCCTGCTGCTCCGCCTGCGCCGGGGGCGGCGAGACAATCGTGAACGTGCGGGCGCCCGCCTGGGAGGCGGCCACGCACACGACGGCCAGGGCCGCCAGGACGGCGCCGAAGCGCCTCATCGATCCGGCGACGCGAGCCGCAGGCGCACCTCGTTGCCCTCCTCAGGCTCCGTAGCTTCCCCCGGCTGCGCAGGCTCCGCCTCGACGGCGGCCTTCTCGGCTGCGCTCCTTCGTCGGAGGGCTTGCTGCACGGCGATCTCGAAGTCGTGCCGGTTGCTGGCTGCATTCCCAGCGGTCTCTTCGTCCACCAGCCCCTCGAGCACGAGCTGGACGAGGTGCTGCGAGAAGCTCTGCATCTTGTGGAAGTCGCCGTCCTCGATCGCCTCTGTGATCTCGTCGGAGCGACCCTCGCGAATGAGATCGGCGATCCGTGCCGTGTTGACCATCACCTCGACTGCGGCCACGCGACCGCCGCCGGCCTTGGGCAGGAGGCGTTGGCTCACCACGCCGCGGAGCACGCCCGCGAGCACTTGGCGCACCATGTCGTGCTTGCCGGGCGGGAAGAACTCGACGAGGCGGCCGATGGTCTCCGCCGCGTCGATCGTGTGCATCGTCGAGAGGACGAAGTGGCCCGACTCGGCCGCCCTCAGCGCGGCCTGGGCCGACTCCTCGTCACGGAGCTCGCCGAGCAGGATGACGTCGGGGTCCTGGCGGAGGACGCGACGAAGTCCTTCCGAGTACGAGTCGGTGTCGATACCGACCTCGCGCTGATTGACGATGCAGCCCCAGTCGTCGTGCACGAACTCGATCGGGTCCTCGATCGTGACGATGTGGTGCTTCCGGCTGCGATTGATCGAGTTGATCATTGTCGCGAGCGTCGTCGACTTCCCCGAGCCGGTCGCGCCCGTCACGAGCACGAGCCCACGATGCTCGTCGGCGAGCGCCTTCACGCCCTCCGGTAGGCCGAGCTTGTCGAAGTTCGGGATCTCCTTCGGGATGAAGCGGAAGGCGAACGAGATGGCTCCGCGCTGGCGGAATCCGTTGACCCGGAAACGGCCGAGCCCCTCCGCCATGTAGGCGGTGTCGAGCTCCCCGTGCGTGAAGAAGCTCTCCCGCTTCGCGGGCGTCAGCTCCGTCACGAGGCTGACGATGGTCTCGAGATCGCTGTCGGTCAGGAGCCGCTCCTCGATCGGAACGAGCTCTCCGTCCACGCGCGCCATCGCCGGCGATGCGACCTTGAGGTGCATGTCGCTGCCGCCGAGCTCGATAACTCGTGCCAGTAGTCCGTCCAAATCCATAAGGCGCCATCTGGCCTATCGGCGGCCTGCTTGGGCCCCGCGGGGAGCGGCGGCGGCGCTCACGGGCCAGGGAGCTCGTCCGGCCGCTCGCTACAATGCGCGGGCTCGCGGGGGAGTTCCCGAGTGGCCAAAGGGGACGGGCTGTAAACCCGTTGGCTCAGCCTTCAGAGGTTCGAATCCTCTCTCCCCCATGACGTGTCTGGGCGGCGTCTGATCCGCCCGCCGCTTGGCGCGTGCACTCAGCCGGTCAGGACTTGCGGGCCGAGGCCCTGCCGCCCTTGCGGCCGGCGGCCTTCTTCTGAGCCGTGGTGCCGCCCTGCTTCGAGCTTGACCCGGAGCTCGACGAGCCGGACTTCTTCCCGCCTCGGCTCGAGGCACCCGGCGAGTTGGCGATTAGCTACCCGCCTCGCGCGTGGAGAAACACCTAGGGCTCGGTGTGGACGACGACTTCGGCGATGCCCGGCTGCGCGCGGCGGATTCTCCGCTCGACCTCGGTCGCGCGCGCGTGCGCCTCGGCCAGCGGGCGCTCCGGCTCCATGCCCACCGTGAGGAACGCGACCAGGCCCACTTCGGTGTTCAGCAGTCTCAACTCGCGCGGATCTTCGCCGGTGATCGAGCGGACGATCTCCCGGATCTCCGTTGCCGCTCGGGAGCCGTCGCCCTGGGCCACGGGGCGGCCGGCGGCCGGCTCCTTCAACGGTTCGAGGTGCGTCTGGACGGCGTCCACCTCGGGAAGCGACGCGAGGATCTCGTGCTCGACGGCGGAAGCGACCTCGTGAGCTTGCTCGAGGGAGAGCTCGCCCGGCAGCTTCAGATGGAGCGACACCTCGATTCGGTCTCCCACCTCGAGGACGACGATGTTGTGCACCTCCTGTACGCGCGGGTCTCGAACGGCCGCCGCGTACGCTCGCTCCCGCAGGGCTTCCGCTTCCTGGGGCTCGACGTGGACGACCACGTCCGCGCCGGGCACAACGCGCTCGACAGCCTCCTCGATGGCGTCCGCGACAGCGTGGCCTTGCTCTACCGCGGCGGCCGGGGGGACGGCCACGACGACGTCGGCGAAATGACGGCCCGCGGCGCGGCGCATCCGCAGCCGGCGGAGCTGGACGCGAGGACCGAGCTCCTCGATCGCAGCCTGGGCGGCATCTCTCTCGCGGGCGGGAACGCGATCCATGAGGACGTCGACGTTCGTCTTGATCAGGCGGCTCGCCGCTCCAAGGACGAGGACGCTGACGAAGAGGGCCGCCACCGCATCGCCCTGCGGATGGCCCGCGCGGACCACGAGCAGTCCCACGAGCACGGCCGTCGAGCCCGCGAAGTCGCTCAAGAAATGCAAGGCGCTCGCCGCAAACGCGGCGCTGGCGTACCGACGGGCCGCGCGCGCCGACACGGATGCGCGGCTGACGTCGACTGCGATGACGATTCCGATGACGGAGAATGCGATCCAGTCGGCGCTCACGTGGCCGCTTCCCTCGACCAGCCGCACGATCGCGCCCGCGGCGATGGCGAGCGAGATCAGGACGAGGAGCGCGGCCTCGGCCAGGGCAGCGAGATGCTCCGCCTTGCCGTGCCCGTAGGGGTGGCCCGGGTCGGCCGGGCGACCGGCGACGCCGACGGCAAAGAACGTGAGGAGCGCGGCCACCAGGTCCGTACCCGAGTGCGCGGCCTCGGAAAGGAGGCCGAGGCTGCCGGCGTGGATCCCGGCCGCCAGCTTGAGGCCGATTAGGGCCAGGGCTGCCAAGATCGAGACGAGAGCGGTGCGCCGCTGCGGCGACATGCGACACAGTGTGCATGGCGAGCGTGGCTATCCTCCAAGGGTGGCCCAACCCTCCAAGGCGGACGGCCCCTATGAAGTCGTCTGCCCTCACTGCAACAAGCAGTTCGAGGCGGAGCTTCTGAGCGGCGAGTCGGACCGCCACCAGGGCTTCAAGTGCCCGCATTGCCGGCTCTTCATCGCCTACGCCCGGGCGGAGGAGCAGGACCGGGTCGAGCCGCAGCACTAGCTCAAGGGGCCGGCGGAGGAGCCCGATAGAGGGAGCGTGGCAGTCGCCGCCCGCTCCGATCGTCTCCCACGCACGCGAGGGCTCACGCTCGCTCGCGTCAAGCCCCTGCACTGGCTGGGAGCGATCGTCGCGGCCAGCTTCGTCGTTCGCACGCTGACCGGTTGGCTGCGCGCCAGTCCCGTCTACTTCCCCGACGAGTACATCTACTCGGAGCTGGGACGCTCGATCGCCGAGCACGGACGTTTCCTCGTGCGCGGGACGGCCGCACACTTCCCGGCCGTGCTCCAGCCGCTCCTGACAGCGCCGGCGTGGCTCACGGGCGACGTCGAGACCTCGTTCCGCCTCGTCCAGCTCGAGGGGGCCTTCGTCATGTCGCTCGCAGCGGTGCCCGTCTACCTCCTCGCCCGCCGGCTCGAACTCAGTTCGGGTCTCGCCCTCGGAATCGCCGCGCTCTCCCTTGCCGTGCCGGACATGCTCTACGCCGGGTGGATGCTTGCGGACCCGTTCGCCTACCCGCTTGCCCTCTCCGCGCTGGCCGCGGGGGTGTCCGCGCTCGCGCGTCCGTCCCGGCGCTCTCAGGTGGCGTTCATCGCGTTCGCGGGGCTCGCGACGCTCGCCCGCGTGCAGTTCGTCATCCTCCCGCCGTGCTTCCTGCTGGCCGCCCTCGCCCTCGGATTGCGGGAGCGCCGCCTCCGGCAAACCCTCGCTGAGCAGCGGCTTGCCTTCGGCCTCCTCACGCTCGCTCTGATTCCGTTCGCCGTGACCGGCCCCGATGCGGTGCTCGGCTATTACAACAGCGTCCTCGACCTCCCGTTCGACCCGCTCGCGATCGGGAAGTGGGCCGCCGCGGACGCGATGCTCGTCCTCTACTCCTCGGGCTGGGTGCTCGCTCCCGGCGCCGTCCTCGGCCTTGCGCTCGCCGTGTGGCGCCCGCGCTCGCGAGCCGAGCTTGCGTTCGGCGTCCTCGCCTCGCTGTTCTCGCTCGCCGTGATCTTCCAGGCCGGGCTGTACGCGGCGAACGGAGCCGACCGTATTCAGGAGCGCTACTTCTTCTACGTCGTGCCGGTCGCGTTCCTCGCGTTCGGGCTCTTCGCCTCACGCGGCTGGCCGCACCGCGTTCCGCACGCTCTTCTGGCCGGAGTCCTGATCGCTGTCTCCGCACGAGTCCCGCTCGCCGGTTTCGCCGCCTCCGACGGGCGCAGCAACTCGCCTCTGCTCTTCTCCGCCGGGGAGCTCGAGAACCTGATCGGCGACCGGGGCCTCGCTTCACTCTCCATCGCAGCGGCTGTCGCGCTCCTTTCCCTCGCTTCGGCGCTATTCGGCTTCCGGCCCCGGCGTGCGACGGGGGTTGCGATCGCCCTCGGACTCGGAGCGTGCGTGCTCTCCTCTGCCGGAGCTGTCGCCTACGACCACGCGCTCTCCACCCGCGTCCGCGCCAACGTCGTCCCCGGCAATCCGTCCATCGTGGACGACGCAGAGCTCGGCGACGCCGCGCTCGTGCAATCGCCCCTCGGCGACAAGGGCTTCGCCACCGAGGAGCTTTTCTGGAACCGCTCGCTCAAGAGCCTCGTCCTCATGCCGGGCACCCCGCTACCCGACGCCTTCGCCGTCCAGCACGCCCAGATCGGGCGAGACGGCACGCTGCTCGCAGGCGGGAAGCCGCTCACGCGACCCCTGCTCGTCGATTCGTACGGCGCCACGATGCGCTTCCGCGGGGCCCGGGAAGTCGCTCGGACGCGGCTCTACCGTCTTCTGCAGCCTTCCGGCCGGCCGCGTCTGGCGCTCTACGGACCAGGTCGCTATTTCGACGGCTGGCTCGCCACAGAGGGGAGCTTCCGCGTCTGGCCGGCCACGCCCGCGGGAAGCGTTGCCGGACGGTTGAGCTTCTCGCTCTCCCTCCCGAGCTCCGGGGATCCGGTCGTCGTCCGCCTCCGCCACCCGGGTGGCCGGCAGGTCGTTTCGGTGCGACCCGGCGCCCCGACCGCCGTGACGCTCTCGGCGTGCTCCCCGGGTCCGTGGCAGGTTCATTTCTCCGCGCCGTTCACCGGGAGCATCGGCCCGCGCTTCGTCAGCGTCCGCTCGACTGAGCCCGTCTTCCGGCCCGACGCCGGAGCCTGCCCGTAGGGGCCGGACATGTCCGGCCCGGGCGGGGCATGCCCCTACACGCAGTCCTTTAAACCCTGAGCTTCCGGGAGGCCTTCGAGCTTTTTGAGGGTGTTGTTCTCGATCTGGCGGATCCGCTCGCGCGTGACGCCGAAGGCGCGCCCGACTTCCTCGAGCGTGCGCGGGCTCTCGCCCCTGAGGCCGAAGCGAAGCTCGATCACCTTCCGCTCGCGCGCCGGAAGAGAGTCGAGCGCTCGGTCGATGTCCTCGCGGCGAAGGTTGAGCGAAGCCGAATCGAACGGCGATTCGGCCTGCTCGTCCTGAACGAAGTCGCCCAGCTCGGAGTCCTCCTCCTCCCCGATCGGCTTCTCCAGCGAAACAGGCAGCTGCGCCATGCGGAGGATCTCCCGCACCTCGGCCGTCGTCATCTCCAGCTCCACGGCGATCTCGTCGGGCCGCGGCTCGCGCCCGAGCCGCTGAACGAGCTGGCGCTCGATGTGGACGACCTTGTTGAGCTTCTCGACCATGTGCACGGGGATCCGGATCGTGCGCGCCTTGTCGGCGATGGCCCGGGTGACCGCCTGCCGGATCCACCAGGTCGCGTACGTGGAGAACTTGTAGCCCTTGCGGTAGTCGAACTTCTCGACGGCGCGGATCAGCCCGAGGGACCCTTCCTGGATCAGGTCGAGGAACGAGAGACCCCGGCCCAGGTAGGCCTTGGCGATGGAGACGACCAGGCGAAGGTTCGCCTCGATCATCTGTGTCTTCGCGCTCATGTCACCGCGTTCGATGCGCTTGGCGAGGTAGACCTCTTGGTCGGCCGTGAGCAGCGGCACACGCCCGATCTCGCGTAGATAGAGCCGCAGGGAGTCCAGGGAGGGCTCGACGGTGAGGTCGAGCTTCGGCACCTTCTCCTCCTCGGCGAGGGCCGGCGCCTCGTGGGGCGGCGCCTTGTGCTCGACCCCTTCCACGAGCTCGATGCCGTGATCGACCAGGTAGGTGTAGAAGTCCTCGACCTGCTCGACCTCGCCTTTCTCGTTACCGGTTCACCTGGAGTTGGAGAAACGAAAAGAGCCGGAGAGATCCCGTTTTGGCCCCCCGGCTCGCAGCCACCGGCCGCTGATTCTACAACGGTTGTGGAAAAGCGCTAGCTCGGATCTCGTGCGGCCGGGAGGAGGCGTCCGAGCGAAAGGCGGCCGGGAGGTCGACAACGAACGTCGACCCCTCCCCAGGGCTGGAGACAAGCTCAGGCTTGCGCCACGACGCGCCCGACGACGTCCCCCCGACTGTTTTCAATCGGGATTGCGGATAACCCCGAGATCCCGAAGAGGAAACCCGCGGCAGGGCCAACCGCGCGAGTAGCTCCGTCTTCTGCCTTGAGCGCGAGCCCGACTCCATCCCGGTAGCCGACGCAGAGGAGCCCTTCGGCACCACCCTTGGCGATCACGTCCGGAAGCGCCTTCATCACCTCGGTCGCCGTGCGGCCCGGACCTTCGACGAGCTCCGGCTTGGCCGTCATAGCAGCGACGATTCTTTCGGCGCCCTCGAGCTCGCCTAGGGCGAGCCGGCCGAAAGCCTTGGCCATGTCGGCGAGGGGAAGCGCGAACGTGACCACCCCGCACCCGTCGATCGCCGTCGGGAGAGCTTGCTTTGCGCCCGCGGCCTCCGCGACGAGCCCGGCGATCTCCTTCTGCAACGGATGGTCCGGCAGCCGGTAGCCCTCACGGGGCCAGCCGCTGGCGGCGCAGACCGCCAGCATGCCCGCGTGCTTGCCTGAACAGTTGTGCCTGAGGCGGCTGCCTTCCACCGGGCCGCACTCGAGATCGTCCTCGCTCGACCAGGAGCGCGCCAGCAGGAGCTTCACGGCCTCGAGCTGCTCGGGCGCCGCCCCGTGCGAGGCGCACGCGATCGCGACCTCCTCGTCCGAGAGATTCTCGTAGACGCGGACGAGCGGAAGCGCCTGCAGCGGCTTCGCCGAGGAGCGCATGAAGGTCACGAGCTCCGGATCTCCCCACGCCTCGACCGCCTCGCCGCCCTCGACGCGGACGGCGTGCACGCGGTGGCGCGACTCGACGACCCCGCCCCGCTCGACGGCTACTGTGATTGGGTCCATCCCTGAATCTATGCCCGAGTTCCCAGAAGTAGAGGCGTTAAGGCGGTCGCTCGACGACCCGGTGCGCGCCTTCCCGATCGAGAAGGCCGGCCCCGCGCACGTGGCGACGCTGAAGACGTACGACCCGCCGCTCACGGCACTCGCAGGCCGCCGCTTCGAGGGGGCTGAGCGCCGCGGCAAGAACCTCCTCTTCCCAACGGAAGACGGCGAGCTCGTCCTCCACGTCCATCTCATGAGCGCGGGCCGCCTCCGCTACCTGCGCCCGGGGGAGAAGCAGCCGAAGACGCCTGCTTTCAAGCTCTCATTCACGGATGGGGCCGTGCTCGTACTGACCGAGGGCGGACCGAAAAAGCGGGCCAAGGTCGGCCTCTACCGGCCGGAGGCGATCGGCGAGGAGCTCGCTCATCTCGGGCCGGACGCCTACCACCTCGGCACCGAGCGCCTCGCCGAGATCCTGGCCGCCGACTCCCGCCGCCTGCACGCCTTCCTCCGCGACCAGCGCTCGATCGCCGGCATCGGGCGCGCCTGGGCGAACGAGATCCTCCTCACCGCGGGGCTCTCGCCCTACGCGCTCACGACTGACCTCGAGCCCGAGGAAATCGCCCGCTTGGCCGCCGCCATCGACGGCGAGCTGGCGCGGGGCTTAGAGGTCAGGGAGCGCGGGGCCTCGGACAAGGCGGCGTACCGGATCCACAACCGCCTGGGCGAGCCCTGCCCCGTCTGTGGAACGCCGATCGCGCGCGTCGACTTCGACGAGCACACGATCTTCTACTGCCCCAGCTGTCAGACCGAGGGCCGGGTTCTCAAGGACCGCCGGCTCTCGCGGCTACTGCGCTAGCCGGGTTTCCACGGATCGTTCCGCGTCCTCGGCCGGGCCGACTAAGCAGGCAGGCGGACTACGAGGCGCTCGTCCACGACATCGACCGAGCCTCCCAGCGCGCGCACGAGCTCAGTGGCCGCCGCCGCGCCCAGATCGCGGAGCTCCTCCCCCAGGAGGACCGGCCCCGATGCCCGCGTGACCGGTGAGACGGTCAGGGTCCCCCCTTCGACTTCAACTGCTACCGAGTCGAAGCCCCCATGCCTGCTCGCGGCCCGGGCGAGCTGTGAGAGTGCCCGGCGCATCTCCTCCTCTGGCACGCGTACCGTCCCACCCTTGCCGGAGACCTCCGCGCGGCCGTCCTCCAGCTCGGCTGCTGCCTCGCGTGCCAGCTCCAGCGAATCGACGGTGACGAGCCGCGGTTCGTAGCGCCCGGACTGGATTCGCGCCAGAAGAGACAGCTCGTCGAGCAGCTCGCCCAGCTGCGTCGAAGCGGCGTCGATCATCTCAACGTAGCGGTCTGTGGGCGGCTCCAGTTCCGTCCGGGCAAGGGTCCGGGCGAACCCAAAAACCGTCGCCAGAGGGGTTCGGAGATCGTGACAGGCGAGCGACACGAGCTGGGCAAACCTTTTGTCGTCGGGCATCTGCTCCCTTGCTACGGTTGACGCGTGGACGAGAGATTAACGGCCCCACCAGACCTGCAGGCCTCGGCGCCCGAGGTGCGGATCGGCCTCTCCCGCGCGGGGGTCACGGGCGTCCAGAAGGCGGTGCGGATGCAGCACGGGGGGCACGACGCGCTCGTCTCTGCCGAGATCGACTGCTTCGTCGACCTCGACCCGGCGCAAAAGGGCGTGCACATGTCCCGCTTCCCCGAGGTCTTCGAGGAGGCCATCGACGAGGTCGTGATCGACGGGAAGCTGCTGGTCGAGAACCTCGCCGAGCACATCGCCAAGCACATCGTCGAGCGCCAGCGAGCGCTACGCGCCGAGGTGAAGATCGCCGCCCGCTATCCGATCGAGAGACTGACCCCGGTCACCGGCCTCCGGACGCAGGAGCTCGTGACGCTGATCGGGCTCGCGGCCGCGTCCCCCTCCTCGACTCGCCGAGTCGTCGGCGTGGAGGCGACGGGGATCAACGCATGCCCCTGCGCTCAGGGCCTGGTGAGGGAGGAAGCAACCGAACGGCTCGGCGAGGCGGGCTTCGACGAGGACGACGTGGACCGCATCCTCGAGCTCGTTCCGCTCGCCACGCACAACCAGCGAGGCAGAGGAACCCTCTATCTCGGAACGCAGGTCCGCCTCGACGCCGAGGACCTCGTCGACATCGTCGAGCAGTCCATGAGCTCGCCCATCTACGAGTTGCTCAAGCGGCCCGATGAGCTCTTCGTCGTCGAGCACGCGCACCTGACGCCGCGCTTCGTCGAGGACTCGGTGCGCCTGATGGTCAAAGGCGCGCTCGACTCCTACCTCGAGCTCGAGGACGAAGCCTTCGTGCTGGCCCGCCAGGTCAACTTCGAGACGATTCACAACCACGAGGTCCTCGCGGAGCGCTTCGGCACCGTCGGGGAGCTGCGTGCCGAGCTGGCGAACGGCGGCCGTTCGGCCCGCCACACCGAGCTCAGAGACTGGCTGCGGTCCGTCTCCTGAGCTTCATCCTGTTCTCCTGACCGCGGACGAGGCGCGCAATGTTCGTCCTGTGCAGGAGGACGATCGCCACCGCTCCCCCCGCGGTGAACGCGAGGACGGGCCACGAGGCATCGAAGAGGAGCGCGAAGAGGGGCAGGCTGGCCGCGGCTGCCATTGACGCGACCGAAGCGTAACGCGTCACCAGGAAAACGACGATCCAGACAGCCGCCGCCGAAAGCGTCGCGAGGGGCGCGACGGCGAGGCCGACGCCGCCCGTCGTGGCGACGATCTTGCCGCCACGGGCGAACTGCATGAAGAACGGCCGCCAGTGGCCGGCCATGGCAGCGCAGCCAGCCAGCACGCCGATCAGGTCATCGCCGAGCCAGCGGCCGAGGAGCGCGGCCGCCGCGCCCTTGGCAATGTCGAGCAGCGCGACGGCGAGGCCGAGCTTGAAGCCGAGCGTCCGCCAGACGTTCGTCGCGCCGATGTTCCCGCTGCCGAGCGTGCGCACGTCGACCCCGGCGACGAGCCGGGGCAGCCAGAGCCCCCACGGCAGCGAGCCGAGGAGATAGCCGGCGGCGACGAGGAGAGCGTCCCTCAGGCTTGGATCTGATACTTCGACACCCAACCGTTTATGACGTCCCAATCGAGATTGTTGAAGAACGCGTCGATGTAGGAAGCCCGGTCGGTCTGATAGTCGAGGAAGTACGCGTGTTCGTAGACGTCCAGAGCGACGAGCGGCGTCGCGTTCCAGATCGGGAAGGTGTTCTGAGCGTCGCCGATGTAGTTGAAGAGGCGCTGCTCGTCCCAGTCGTAGGCGGTCCACGCCCAGCCGCGGCCACCCATCCCCGTCGCCTTGAGGTCCGTGCGCCACGCCTGGACGGAGCCGAAGTCGCGCTCGATGAGCGAGCCCACAGTCCCGTCGGGATCGCCGCCACCGCCCCCGAGATGCTCGAAGTAGATCTCGTGGTTCTTGACGCCGCCGATGGCGAAGGTGAGGTCGATCTTGAGGGAGCGGATGTCTGAGTAGACCTGGTTCGCGCTCGAGGCGTCCACGTCGGCGAGCTTCGTCAGGATCTCGTTCCGCTTGTTCACGTAGCCCTCGTAGAGCTTGTAGTGGGCTTCGACGGACGCTCGCGAGATGCCGTCCATCTCGAGGAGCTCGGATTTGAGCTCGCGCGCCGCGATTTCCTCGTGATTGAAGACCAAGGTGGCCATGCGTCTCCTTCCCCGGCTCCTCCGTTGGTGGCGTCGAGAGCTTATCGTTCCCGCGGTGTCCGAATCTCGCGCGCTCGTCACCGGCGGTACCGGGCGGGTCGGGCGGGCGATCGTGGCCCGGCTCGAAGCCGAGGGCTTCCGCGTCCTCGCCGCCGGCCGGGCGGACGGCGACGTTTCGCTGCCGGCCGAGGCTCGACAGCTCGTGGAGCGGGCGGCGAACGAGCTCGGCGGACTCGATCTCCTCGTCAATGCAGCCGCAGGAGGGTTCGTGCCCCAGGCTGTCGAGGACGTGGACGAGGCGCACTGGGACGCGGCCTTCGGCGCCACTGCGAAAGGGAGCTTCTTCGTCACTCAGGCTGCCGCTCCGCACCTGAAGAAGTCGGAGCTCGGCCTCATCGTCATGATCGAGGACGTGGCCGCCTACCAGCCCTGGCCGTCTTTTGCTCCCCACTGCGCGGCCAAGGCCGCCCAGGCGATGCTGACCAAGGTCTTCGCTCGAGCGCTGGCGCCCGAGGTCCGCGTCTGCGGGATCGCGCCCGGTCCGGTCGCGGTCGACCGCGAGCAGGAAGAGCGTCGGGCCGCCGAGACGCTGCTCGGCCGCGTGGGCTCGCCCGACGATGTGGCGGCCGCGGTCGTTTACCTCGCCGGGGCCGGTTTCGTCACCGGATCGACGCTCGTCGTGGACGGCGGACGCCTCCTCACCTGAGGGTCGGTCGAAACCGAAGGTGCTTGCGCGCCGTATCAACCCGCGGTATGCCTGTTGCGATGGCCACAGCCGAGAGCGACAGCCGCCTCATCGAGCGGGTCGGGCACGGCGATCGTGAAGCCTTCGATCAGCTCTACCGCCGGTTCGCGCGACCCGTGCTCGCCATGGCCGTGCGCCAGCTCGGAGACAACGGGCGCGCGGAGGATGCCGCCCAGGAGACCTTTGCCGCCGTCTGGCGCTCGGCACGTAGCTACCGCTCCGAGCGCGGGTCCGCCTCGGCGTGGCTGTACGCCGTCGCACGGCACGCGATCATCGACCGCGCGCGCCAGAAACGGGAGCAGCCGGCGGAGATTCCAGATGAGGCCTCGGAATCGGCCGGCCCGCCCGAGCGTGCGGAGGACTCGTGGCTGGCGTGGCGCGTGCATTCCGCGCTCGAGCAGCTACCCGAGCGCGAGCGGGTCGTGATCGAGCTCGCCTACTGGAGCGGGCTCTCGCAGACCGAGATCGCCAGCTACCTCGACGTGCCTCTCGGAACGGTCAAGACGCGCACGCGCACCGGGCTCGCGCGCCTCGCCGGGCTCCTGGACGAGGTGCAGGAGTGACCGACTTCCGCGATCTCGTCGGCGACGGGCTCAGCCAGGAGGAGCGGGCGAAGCTCGTGCGCGTCGACCGCCTGCTGCGAACGGTTCCCGCGCCTCCGTCCGAGGTGCCCGGATCGCTCGACCGCGCGGTCAACCGTATCGGCACGGAGCGCCGCCAGTGGACGCCGTGGCGCCTCGTGGCCGCCGTGGCGCTGGCGGTGACCCTGGCCGCCCTCTTCTTCGGCGTGGGCCGCTGGACGACCGGCGGCGAGCCGCACTATCGCGCCAGCATCCAGATGACGCCGGCGGCGAGCAATCCTCGAGCCTCGGCGCTGATCAAGCTGGGCGATCGGGACGCGAACGGGAACTGGAAGCTCAAGCTTCAGGTGGACGGGTTGCCGCAACTCAGCGGAGACGGCTACTACGTGCTCTGGCTCGCGAAGGACGGCAAATACGCCGCCACGTGCGGAACGTTCAAGGTCCGCGGCGACACGACCATCGACATGACCGTGAGCTATCGGTTGGCGGAGTACGACGCGTGGGTGATCTCGGAGGCTCGGGACGACGCCCCCTGGCTCCTCTCCGCGCGGATCTAGTCCTGGGCTCGGCTACGAGGCGCGGGCGGCCGCCTTCCCGACGGCGGCTGCGTAGTTCTCGGCGACCGCATCCCAGTTGACCACGTTCCACCAGGCCTCGAGGTAGTCGGGCCGGCGGTTCTGGTACTTGAGGTAATAGGCGTGCTCCCACACGTCGATGCCCAGGAGCGGCACGTCGTCGTTCATCAGCGGAGAGTCCTGGTTCGGCGTCGAGACGACCGCCAGACCCGTGCCATCGTGGATAAGCCACGTCCAGCCGCTCCCGAAGCGGCCGACGCCCGCGTCGTTGACCATCTTCTTCAGCTCATCGAACGAGTCGAACGTGTCCTCGATCGAGGCTCCCAAGTCTCCCGAAGGCTCACCGCCTCCGTCCGGACTCATGATCTCCCAGAAGAAGGAGTGGTTTGCGTGTCCGCCGCCGTTGTTCCTGACAACTTTCTGCTTGTCCTCGGGGACGACGTCCAGGATCGCGCCGAGCAGCTGCTCGACCGGCCGGTCCTCCCATTCCGTTCCTTCGAGCGCGGCATTCGCTTTGTCGATGTACGCCTGGTGGTGCTTGTCGTGGTGGATCCGCATCGTCTGCTCGTCGATGTGTGGCTCCAGCGCGTCGTACGGATAGGGCAGCGGCGGAAGCTCGTAGGCCATGGCGGCTCCTCCTTCGAAAGGGTCTCCCTGCCTGGATGCTACTAGCGAAGGGTTAGCTAGGGGCCGACGCGGCCGGCGGCGACGAATGCCTCATACGTCACGGGCATCCACTCGGCAAAGAGGAGCTCGACGGCGTCGGAGTAGCGGCGGATCTCCCGCTGGGCCGTCTCCGCCGACCGCAGCGAGACGAAGTTCATGAGGGCGCGGGCGTTGACCGTCCAGTAGAACTCGGTGTAGGCACCAACAGGCATGACCGCGCGGGCCAACTCGCGGGCGACGCCTGCCTCGACGAGGCGCTCGTACGCGGCATAGGCGGCCGCGTAGACGGCTGCAAGCTCGTCCCGGGTCGCCTGCGCGACCTCGTCGGACACCGGCTCGAACGAGTACGAGCCGGGCTTGCCGACCTGCGTTCGCACGTCCTCCAATGCGGGGACATAGAATTCGTCCGTCGCCCTGGCGTAGCGCATGGAGAACTCGTTGTAGGAGCCGATGCGGTGGCGAAACCACTCGCGGGCGACGAAGAGCGGCGTCCGCACATGAAAGCGGAAGGCGTTGTGCTCGAACGGCGTCCCATGGCGCTCGCGCATGAGGAACCGGATCAGGCCCGCGTCGGAGTCGTCCATCTCCTCCTTGCGCCGCGCAAAGCTCACCCGCGCGGCGTTGACGACGGAGAGGTCGCTCGCCATGGCATCGTCGAGGCGGACGAACCCGTGGTCGAGCACCTCGATCGTCCTCGGCGCGATTCCTTGCTCGACGGCGCTCACCCGACCGATCTTATCGGCCGCGCCGGAAGTGGCCGTCCCCTCGGCTACTCTGCAAGACCTCGGGGTCGAAGATGTCCTTAAATGGAGAAATGAAGACGGTCCTTGCGGCCTGCGCGGCGGTGGTCTGCGCTCTCGTCGCGGTTGCGCCGAGCGTAGCGGCGCCGGCCAAGCGCCCTCCTCCGCTCACCCCTGTCGCCCATGACGCGCTCACCCGCGCGCTGGAGCGCGGTGAGCTGACAGAGGCCCAGTACGCGCTCGAGCGGGCGCGCTCGCTCTTCAGCCTTGGAGCCGTGCGGCGAGAGTTCGGCCACGTCGCGAGGCCCGGCCCGCGCCAGGCGACCCTCATCCTTCGTGACCTCGCCGCGCGCCTGCCTGACCTGAGCGGCGCCGATCGCGGGTCGGCGCGGGCGATTCTCTCGCGCCCGACCGACAACTTCTACGGTAACCAGGAGCATCACTACCGCTCGAACGCGATCCTCGGCAAGGCCTGCGATGCCACCCGGCCGCTTTGTGTCCACTGGGACGAGCGGGCGACCAACCGGGATTCACCTCCCGGCGCCGACGGCAATATCTCGACGATCCCGGCAGACGTGACCGCGACGCTGACGACCTTCACGCAGGTCTGGGATCTCGAAGTCGCGACCTACGGCTTTCAAGCCCCGCTTTCGGACGACGCGTCCTTCCCCCATGACGGAGGCGACGGCAGGACCGACATCTACCTCGCTGACTTGGGGGGGGACCCGAATCCGTTCTTCGGCTACTGCACGACGGACGACCCCAACGCGTTCGACCAGGGCTACGTCTACTACGACGTCTCCGCCTACTGCGTCGTGGACGAGGACTTCGCCAACTTCGGCTCGTCCCAGACTCGACAGGAGTTTCGCGACGTCACCGCAGCGCACGAGTTCTTCCATGCGATCCAGTTCTCCTACGACTGGTTCGAGGACCTCTGGCTGATGGAGGGAACGGCGATGTTCATGGAAGGCCAGTTCCGGCCAAATGTGGAGGACCGAATCCGCTACCTGGAGAACAGTGTGTTGACCTCGCCGGGGACGCCGGTCGATCGTGGCGCTGGTGGCTTCGAGTACGGAGCCTGGATCTGGTGGCGCTTTCTCGTCGAGGACTTCGGGGAGCTTGCCGACCCGCTCGTCATCCGCCAGGTCTGGGAGGGAGTCGCGGGAGCGAGCACCGACACCGACGGCACGGGGCCCGACACCGTCGCGAACAATCCCTACTCGCTCAGGGGGGCGGTCAGGGTCCTGGCTGCCCGAGGCTCTTCTTTTCGCGCCCTGTTCGGAAAATTCGCCCGCGTGAACCGAACACCGGCCCGCTTCTACAGCGAAGGCGCCTCGTACCCGCGCGCCCCGCTCTCCCACACCTACTACTTGGGGCGAACACATCGCGGAACCGGCTGGCAATCGACCCGCCTGCGCCACCTTGCGAGCCGCTACTACGCGTTCAAGCCCGGAAGTAACGCCTCTTCGAACGGAGGCCTGCGCGTCAGAGTCGACCTACCCCGCAGGTGGCGTGGTCCCGAGGCGTATTTACTCGTGCGCAGAACGTCGGGGAGCTGGTACGTCCGCAAGTTCGCGCTCGACTCGAACGGAGACGCTGCGCGTAGCGTCGCGTTCGGGCGCGGGACGATCAGGGAAGTCGACCTCGTCCTCACGAACGCGAGCACCAGGATGCGCTGCGGGCGCGACACCTTCTACTCGTGCGCGGGCGTCGGCGCCGACGACCTGGGGTATTACAAGTTTCGCGCCACCGTCCGCTGATCCAGCTCTTCGGCGCGGCTACCAGAAGGGGTGCTCTCGGGGTTGGCTCCCGAGCCGATCGCCGAAGCGGAATCGGAACATTCCGTGGTCGACGAGGTCGTCGATGTGCGATTTCAGCCGAGCGAGCATCTCGTCCGCTTCGGCCTGCGTCAGCTCGCCGTCCTCAACCAGCTGGTCGAGCTTCTTCTCGGCCTCGTCCAGAATCGCCTGCTTCAGCCCGTCCACCGACTTGCCGCGGGCCTTGGCGATATCGGCGAGGGTCTGGCCGGTGTTGAGCTTCGTGCGCAGCTCCGCTTCGGTCAGTCCGAGATAATCGGCAGCCGCCGAGAGCTTCTCGCCGAACAGAGGCGGGCCTCCGCGGTGGAAATGACCGAAGCGCGGGCCGAACAACGGGCCGGCGAAGGGCGGGAACTCGCCCGACTCGATGCGGGCCTTGAGCTCGTCGGCCTGCGCATTCGTGATTTTCCCATCCTTCAGCGCCGCGTCGACCTGGTCGACCGCGGCGGCCTTCGTCGCGTCCTCGAGCTTCTGGGAGGAGATCCCAAGGTGTTTGGCGACCGAGTCGAGAAAGGACTTGCCGGGCGAGGAAGAACCCTGAGCCGCAATCGCAGCGCCGCCCCCGCCGATGACGGCGAGAGCGACGACTGCCATCGTGAGGGCCCTCCGTGAGCGAAACCGCTTCATGTGCGCATGAAAGCGCAGCTTCCTAAGACCGGGCTAAGAAACGCCTAAGAACAAGACTTCACGTCGGCCGGCTGGCCAGCTCGATCTTCACGGTGTGGCTCTGACCCCCGCGGGAGTACGTGATCGACACCGTGTCGCCGGGCTTCTTCGTGGAGATTGCGCTCGTCAGGCCGTCGCCGGAGACGATTCGCTTCCCGTCCACGGAGACGATCGTGTCGCCCGACTGGAGGCCGGCGTCAGCCGCCGGCGTCCCGGTGCGGACCTCGGTGATCCGCACTGAGGCGTTCACGGTCTCGACGGAGACTCCGAGATAGGCGTGCTCGGCCTTTCCGGTGGAGATCAGCTCGGAGACGATCGACTTGACGGTGTTCGACGGAATCGCGAATCCGACGCCGTCGTTGCCGCCCGAGTCGCTCTCGATCTGCGCATTGACGCCGATGACCTGCGCCTCTGCGTTGAGTAGTGGGCCGCCCGAGTTGCCGTGGTTGATAGCGGCGTCCGTCTGGATCGAGTCGTCGATCGAGAAGTTGTTCGGCGAGGTCATCTGCCGGTGGAGGGCGCTGACGATTCCGCTCGTCACCGTGTTCTCGAGCCCGAACGGGCTGCCGATGGCAACGACGTTGTCTCCGACTGCGACGGCGTCCGAGTCTGCGAGGGTGAGCGGCGTGAGCACCGAGGCGGGGGCGTCGACCCTGATCACGGCCAGGTCGGTCGAGGGGTCGCTTCCGACGAGCTCGGCCTTGTAGGTCTTTCCGTTCCAGAACCTCACCGAGATGGACGTGGCCCCCTCGACGACATGCTGGTTCGTGATGATGCGGCCGTTGCTGTCGTAGACGAACCCGGAGCCCTGGGCCTGCTGAGTCTGCTGGCCCCCGAAGGGGTTCGTGGACTGGGACGTCGTGACGGTGATCTCGACGACGCCCTTCTGCGTGCGCTGGTAGATGTCGGAGACGGACAGGCCGGTTGTATTGGCGGCCGGCTCGCCGTTGCTGACGGTTTCCTGGCGGACGACGGTTCTCGTTCCTTCGGGAGCGAGCCCGGCGTACGTGGCGGCTCCGCCGACGCCGATAGCGGCAGCGGCAACGAGGACGGCGGCTGTTGAGAGAGTTCTACGGCGAGTCATGGCGGCTTTCCTTTCGTTCGGTCGCCCCCATGTCACAGCTTGTGACTAAGACGTCTATGAAACGGGGCTAAGAACTTCCTAAGAAGGGTTCACCCCTTTCTTAGCCTCCTCTCAGGCTGAAAGCGCACAATGGAGCCATGAGGGTCCTGGTCGTCGACGACGAACGCGCGGTGCGTGATTCCCTTCGCCGCGCCCTCGAGCTCGAGGGTTACGACGTCGAGCTCGCGGCCGACGGGGAGGAGGCGCTCGAGCGTCTCGCTCAGAATGGCGAGCCGGACGCGGTCGTCCTCGACATCCTCATGCCGAAGATGGACGGCTTGGAGGTCTGTCGGCGCCTGCGCCGGGAGGGCCACCGCCTCCCCGTGCTCATGCTCACCGCTCGCGACGAGGTCGAAAACAGGGTCGCCGGGCTCGACGCCGGGGCCGACGACTACGTGACGAAGCCTTTCGCCCTGGAGGAGCTCCTCGCGCGCCTGCGCGCGCTCCTGCGCCGGACGACGAGCGGTTCGGGCGAAGTCCTCCGCTTCGCGGACCTCGAGCTCGACCCGAAGACCCGTGAGGTGCGCCGCGCGGGCGAGCCGATCGAGCTGACGCGGACAGAGTTTTCGCTGCTAGAGCTCTTCCTCCTGAATCCCCGGCAGGTCCTCACGCGCTCGGTCATCTTCGAGCGCGTCTGGGGCTACGACTTTGGGTTTTCCTCCAACTCACTCGACGTGTACATCGGGTATCTGCGCCGGAAGACGGAAGCCGGCGAACGGCCGCGCCTCATCCAGACGGTGCGTGGCGTCGGTTACGCCCTGCGGGAGAAATGAGCTTTCGCGCCCGTCTGGCCCTCGTTGCGGCCGCGGCCGTCGCGCTAGCCGTCTTGCTGGCGTCCGCGGTGGTCTACATTGTCGTCCGCGACGAGCTGCGCGGCACCGTCGACGACGCGCTGCGGGCCCGCGCTGCCGAGATCTCCCGCTTCCCCTTGCGCGCTATTCAGGAGGGCGACCGGCCCGTGCTCGAGGGGCCCGGCCTAGGCGGAGCTCCCGGTTACATCCAGGTCGTCCAGTCGGATGGAACGACGATCCGGCCGCCCGAAGAGAGAGTCGAGCTCCCGGTTTCCGATCACGTCTTGTCGGTGGCCAACGGCAAGGGCGGGCCGTTCTTCTCGGACACACACGTCTCCGACGTCCATTTGCGCGTCTTCACGATTCCGGGCAGCTCGGGCTTCGCAGTCCAGATCGCTCGCCCGCTGACGGAGGTCGACCACTCCCTCGACCGGATTCGCTTCTATCTCATTCTCATCGCCCTGGGCGGGATCGCTGTCGCCGCGACGCTCGGGCTCGCGGTCACCCGAGCCGCTCTCGCCCCGGTGCGGCGCCTCACCTCGGCGACGGAGCGGGTAACCGAGACCGGCGACCTCTCCGAGCGCATTGACACCACCGGCCGCGACGAGCTCAGTCGCCTTGCTACGAGCTTCAACACCATGCTTGGCGCGCTCCAGGAATCGACGAGGGCGCAGCGCCAGCTCGTCGCCGACGCCTCGCATGAGCTGCGGACGCCGCTCACCAGCCTGCGGACGAACATCGAGGTGCTCGCGGGTGAGCATCGGCTTCCAGCGGCGGAGCGCAAGCGCCTGCTCACGGATGTCGTCGAGCAATTGGGTGAGATGACGTCACTTATCGCTGAACTGATCGCGCTCGCCCGGGCCGAGCAGCAGCCAGTCGAGCCGGAGGACGTCCGTCTCGATCTGGTGGCCGCCGACGCCGTCGAGCGCGCCCGGCGCAACCGGCCCGGCGTCACCTTCAAGACCGACCTCGAGGAGTCGCTCGTCAACGGCGATCCTCAGACCATCGAGCGCGCGGTCGGAAATCTCCTCGACAACGCGGCAAAGTGGAGCCCGCCCGGAGGTGAGGTCGAGGTGGCGATTCACGAAGGAGAGTTGATCGTGCGCGACCACGGGCCCGGTATCGACGAGGAAGACCTCCCGTTCGTCTTCGACCGCTTCTACCGTGCCACCTCTGCGCGTGGCATGCCCGGTTCGGGCCTAGGCCTCGCCATCGTCCGCCAGGTGGCCGAGGCGCACGGCGGAACGGTGAGCGCCGAGCGGGCCGAGGGCGGCGGGACCCGCATCAGCCTGCGCCTCAACGGCCGCTCTCAGCCCACGGATTAAGCGCCGATTAAGCGGCTTCGAAACGGCATCCGCACCCTCCGGCGGACCCGTACTTCCTGAGGAAAGCACACCAGGAGGTAGTCCCATGAAAGGTCCTCTCATCGCCCCGGCGTCCGCTCTCGCGGTGCTGGCGGCCGCCGTTCTCGCGGCCGGCTGCGGCGGCTCCACGAACGCGTCGGGCAGCGCGTCCGCCGGCACCTCAAGCGGTTCCAGCGCGGGCAGTTCTGGCGGGTACGGCTACGGGCACGGGTCGAGCTCGTCGACCCCCTCCACATCGACGCAAGCGGCCTCGGGCGCCGCCACCATCGCCGTCCGGACGACCCCCCTCGGCCGGATCCTCGTCGACGGCCGCGGCATGACCCTCTATCTATTCGAGAAGGACACCGGCATGAAGAGCACGTGCGACGGCTCCTGCGCGAAGTTCTGGCCTCCGGTGACCACCACGGGAGCCGCGAAGGCCGGGAGCGGCCTCGACGCCGGCAAGCTCGGGACAACGGCACGAACCGACGGCGAGACCGAGGTCACCTACAACGGTCACCCGCTCTACTACTACGCCGGCGACAAGCAGCCCGGGGACACGACCGGAGAGGGCCTCAACGCAGGAAAGGAGGTCGTGGGCTGAGCAAGCGTTACGCTGGCGCTGGTGGAGCTCCCGAGGGAAGTCGCCGTCGTCGGCGCCGGCACGATGGGCACTGGCATCGCGCGCGTCTTCGCGGACGCCGGGACCTCGGTGCGCCTCGCTGCGCGCCGCGAGTCCAGTCTCGAGGCTGCACGATCTCGGCTCGAGGCCACGGCCGGCCGCATGCGCCTGACCACGGCCGTCGACGAGGCCCTCGACGGAGCCGAGCTGGTCGTCGAGACGATCGTCGAAGAGATCGGAGCGAAGCGCGAGCTCCTGGCGCGGGCTGAGGAGCTCGCCGCGCCCGAGGCGATCCTGACGACCAACACTTCGTCGCTTCCCCTGGCCGCGCTCGCCAAGGACCTTCGACGGCCCGAGCGCTTCGCGGGCCTGCACTGGTTCAATCCGCCCGAGCTGGTCGAGCTCGTGGAGGTCGTGGGAGGCGAGCGCACCGCTCCCGAGACGCTCGAGACACTCGCGGCCTGGGCGGAAGAGATCGGCAAGGCCCCGGTGATCGTGCGCCGGGACCTCCCGGGATTCGTCGTCAACCGCCTCCAGTACGCGCTCCTGAGGGAGGCGTACGCGCTTGTCGACGCGGGGATCTGCTCGTTCGAGGACGTCGACCGCGCGGTGACGCACAGCCTCGGCGCCCGCTGGGCCGCGATCGGCCCGTTCGAGGCGATGGACCTCGCGGGCCTCGACGTCCACGCCGCCGTGGCCGCCAACCTCTGGCCGGAGCTCGCAAGCGGTAGCACGCCGTCCGAGTCAATCGCTCGCATCCTCGACACCGGGGCCCTTGGAGTGAAGAGCGGCCGGGGACTCCGCGGCGACTACACGCAAGCAGAGACCACAGAGCTCGTCGACCGGCGCGACCGGATCCTACGGGGCCTCCCCGGCCTCAGGGGCGAGAAGCCCGAGGGATGACGAGCGCGTTTCGCTCGGCTTCTGCAAGCGCCTCCGGATACCCAGCGTCCACGTAGCGCGCGACGCCGAGGGCCGGGTCGGTCCAGAACACTCGGCGGATCTTCCGTTCCGCGAGCTCGCTGCCGTCGGCGACGACGACCATCCCCGAGTGGATGGAGCGCCCGATGCCGACACCGCCCCCGTTGCCGATGGCGACCCAGCTCGCCCCCTGCGCGGCGTTGAGGAGCGCCGAGAGAACGGGCCAGTCGGCGATCGCGTCGCTGCCGTCGCGCATGCCCTCCGTCTCTCGCGTGGGCGAGGCGACGGAGGCCGGGTCCATGTGATCGCGACCTAGGGCCAGCGGGCCGCACTCGCCCGAGCGAACGAGGTTGTTCAGCGCCAGGGCTACCCGGTCGCGTTCGCCGAGGCCCAGCCAGCAGATGCGCGCAGGCAGACCCTGCGGCCGGACCCGCTCGCGGGCGAGCTCGATCCAGGAGCGAAGCGAGTCGGTGCGGACCACCTCCATGAGAGCGTCTTCGCTCCTCCGCAGGTCCTCGGAGTCGCCGCTGAGGCAGATCCAGCGGAACGGTCCGACGCCGCGGGCGAAGATCGGTCGCACATACGCGGACACGAACCCCGGTATCGAAGTTCGCGGAAGCCCAGCATCGCCTCGACGTGGGCGGCGAGAGAGTCGAAGACCGCGCTGCGGAAAGCCGGGTCGTCCAGATCGGCCTCCCCAGCCTGTTCGGCTGAAAAGCCACGCGGGACATAGCCCCTGAGCGGATCGTGCGCGGCCGTCTGGTCGGTTACGACGTCGAAGTCGACCCCGTCGGCGAGGAGGCGCGGCGCGACGTCCGCGGCGTTTCCGACGAGAGCGACGGTTCCCGGGCCCTCCGGGTCGAGGTGCGCCGCCAGCGCTTCGTCGTAGCCAGCCACGAGGTCGACCCAGCCGTCGCGCGCGCGGCGGTCCGCCCTCAGCGGGTCGACCTCGACGACGAGGGCTCGACCCCCGTTCCGCGTCACGGCGAAGCCCTGGGCGCCACCCATCCCGCCCAGACCGGCGGTGAGCACCCGCTTCCCCGCGAGCGTGCCGTCGAAATGCGCCGCGCCGATTGCTCGAAAGGTCTCGTAGGTGAAGCCGAGGATGCCCTGCGTGCCGATGTAGAACCAGCCTGCCGCCGTCATCTGGCCGTACATGGTCAGGCCCGCATCCTCGAGCGACCGAAACGATTCCTCGTCCGACCAGGCCGGGACGACCATGGCCGTCGAGATGAGAACGCGCGGTGCGTCTGCGTGTGTCGGCAGGACGGCGACCGCCTTCCCGGACTGGACGATGAGCGTTTCCCCCGGGCCGAGGCGCTCGAGCGCGGCGACGATGTCGGCGAGAGCCTCGGCGCTCCGAGCCGCTCGCCCCCGACCTCCGTAGACGACCAGAGCCGCGGCGTCCTCGGCGACATCGGGGTCGAGGTTGTTGAGCAGGCAGCGCAACGCTCCCTCCTGCTCCCAACCCTGGCAGCGAAGCTCGAGCCCGCGCGGAGCTCCGCGGAAAGCCGTGTCCACCACGGTCCGATCGTATGTCCTGGTGCTGAGTTAGGCCGAGGTGGCTTCCGGCTCGGGCATCGCGTGCGCCGGCGCCTCGACGGGGCGAAGGAGCGCCGCCGCGAGCGCGGCAGCGACCGCAGCGAAGAGTGCGCCCACGATGAACGAGGCGTGGTAGCCGCCGGTGAGCGCTTCGGCCTCCGTCTCGCCGGAGGCGAGCAGGCTGTCCGTGCGCGACGTGCCAATCGCCGCGAGCACCGCGAGGCCGAGGGCGCCGCCCATCATGAAGGCCGTGTTCACGATCCCCGAGGCGAGACCGGCGTCCGAAGGCTCGACGTCACCCATCGCCGCCAAGAGCAACGGGTTGAACGTGATGCCTCCGCCGAGGCCGAACAGGAGCATGGGGACCAGAACGTCCATCGCGAAGCTTCCGTCCACGGGCGCTCGCGCGAAGAGAAGCAGGCCGCCGATGAAGAACGCGAGACCGCCGACGAGCGGCGGCTTGATGCCGAAGCGCATGACGAGGCGGTCGGAAAGGAGGAGCGAGGAGGCTCCCCAGACGAGCGTCGAGGGCAAGAATGCAAGCCCCACCTCGAGCGGGCTGTAATCGAGCACCAGTTGGAGATAGAGGGCCGAGAAGAAGAACATCGCGAACATCGCCGCCGCCATGAGGATCCCGACCACGTTGGCGACGGTGATGTTGCGGTGCCGGAACAGGCCCAGAGGCATGAGAGGAGCCGGGTGGCGCGCCTCGATCGCGAGGAAGACAAGGAGCAACGCGAGCGCCGCGCCGAGGATGCCGAGCGTTTGAGCCGACGTCCAGCCCACCTCGTTGCCCTTGACGATGGCGTACACCGCGAGCATCAACGAGGCGGTCACGGTGATCGCTCCGCCAACGTCGAGCCGCCGCTCCTGGGACGGCGCTTGCACCGTCGGGCAAAGGTAGACCGAGAGCACGAAGACGGTGACGCCGACGGGGATGTTGACAAGGAAGATCCAGTGCCAGCTCAAGAGGTCCGTGAGGATGCCGCCGAGGAGCACGCCGGCAGTCCCGCCTCCGGAGAGCACGAAGCCGACGACGCCCATCGCCTTCGCACGTTCGGCGGGCTCGGTGAACATGATCATGATCAGCGAGAGCACGACGACCGAGACGATGGCGCCGCCGAAGCCTTGAACCGCGCGCGCGGCGATGAGGAATGTCTGCGAGGTGGCGAGCCCACACGCGAGCGAGGCTGCAGTGAAAACCGAGATCCCGATGAGAAAAAGTCGCCGGTGCCCGAACAGATCCCCGAGCCGACCGCCCAGCAGCAGGAAGCCACCGAAGGTGAGGAGGTAGGCGTTCACGACCCAGGCCAGCGAGGCCTGCGAGAACCCGAGGTCGGCGCGAATCGACGGCAAGGCGACGTTCACGATCGTCCCGTCGAGGACGATCATGATGTCCCCGAGGCAGAGCACGTAGAGCGCGAGCCAACGGCTGCGGTTGTCCAGATTCACAGCTCGGCAGGGTACCGATCCCGTGCGCCGGCACGCGCTAGTCTCTCGGCATGTGCCGAAACATCCAGACGCTCTACAACTTCGAACCACCGGCGAAGGAAGAGGACGTCCACGCCGCGGCCCTGCAGTACGTGCGCAAGATCAGCGGCTTCACCAAGCCGTCGCAGGCGAACGCCGAGGCTTTCGACCGGGCAGTGCAGGCCGTCGCAGACGCGTCGAAGCGGCTCCTCGACGAGCTGGTGACGTCCGCGCCGCCGAGAGACCGCGAGGCTCAAGTCGCGCGGGCTCGGGCCCGCTGGGCCGAACGCCAGACGGCCTAGCGGCTCGCGGTCGCGGGCCGCGCGTGACTTCTAAAGGCTCGATTCCCGGAGGTCGATGGACATCCGATGGAGCCGAAGCCCCCGCGCATGATTCGCGAGGACGATACGAAGCTACGCGCGGCTCTCATCGCCATGGTCGTGCTCAACGCGCTCCTGCTCGCAGGTCTCGTCGTCACGGGAGGGGTCCTAATCAGCATGGCCGGCAGCGAGCGCTTCTCCCGGGCCGTGGCGGTCCGTTTGCACCTTGCGCCTCGGGAAGAGGTGCAGGCGGCAGAGGAGAGAGCCCAGGGTGCCCAGGCGGAAGCCTCACTAACCCGCCAGTTCGCGCAGCAAGAAGTCACGCGCTTCCAGGACATCGGCAACGAGATAACCGACTTCCGGGCAGTCGTCACTGATCTGCAAGGCCAGCTCAACTCGCTTCAAGACGTGGGTCGAATCGAAGACCTTGCAACGCAGATAGCCGATGTTCAGGGTCGGCTCGAGGCAGCGTGTGCCTGGGCAAGAGAAGCCGCACGGACCCGAGAAGAGAGCATAGAGGCCTCCTTCCGCGCCTACGTGGCCCGCGCCTGCTAACGCCCTCACGTACGAGCGACTGTCCTCGTACTCGTCGTGGCTGCGTGTCGGGACGCCTTTGGGTGTCCGGGGTCAGGTCTTGCAATCAAGCATTCTCGCTGCCGCGCGGCTCGGACGGTTCGAGAATCCGCAACCACGGCACGTTGCTCGGCAACTAGCGTCTCTAAGCGTCCAACGCAAGAGAGGGCGGCCTTCGGGCCGCCCTCTCGGTTTTTCAGTAGCCGCGCAAAGCGGGCAGGCTCGCAGCCGCGCGCCTAACCGGATTTCATCGGATCGAGGTAGACGTCGTCAATCCTCGGAGTGCCACTGGTCGCGACGAAGCGGAACTGGACGGACTGCGTCAACAGCGGCAACACGCCACCGAGCATGCCGATGGCCGGAGAGGGCTGCCAGGTTCCGTTGGTCGAGACAGTGCCACCATCGAAGATGCCGAGGACGCTCGATAGCAGGCCACGGTAGATGACTTGAACCTTCACCTTCGAGCCCGAGGGGCCGGTGACGACGAACCGCATCTTGCTCGAGATAAGCCCGATGCACATTGGGGGACTCGTCGCCGAGCTCCCCTGAGGTAGCGCGAGTGCGTACCGGTGGGAAGTGCTGCGGATGTAGAACACTTCGTTGCCGGCCACTACCTTCGCCCCCGAGGCTAGCTTCCAACCTGCTGCGCCCGCCTCGAATCCACCATCAGGGAGATACGCATAGTTCGCGTAGTCCGCCCAGCGCGAGAACGGCGTGGTGGTGGCGTCCGGGCAGGCGAGACCAAGACCGGCCGAGGCCGGTGCCGCTCCGAACACAAGCGAGATGACGCTAGCCGCGAAGCCGAACGCGAGAAGCGCCCGTGCGCGACGGACAAACGACCGAGTTGCCACAGACACTGATCCTCCTCGTAAACCGCAGAGCCGCAGAAAATGCGGTCCTACTCTGCGCGCTTGCGAACGAGAACGCTTCCCCTTTCGGAGTGATCAATGCGGAGGTCAAGGCGGGCGCGGAGAGAGCCGATACGGGGAAAATGGCGACTCCCGCCGGGACCAAGCGCGCGCCCAACCAACTCGGGGTTCAGACCACCGCCGCCGCGGACGGCAATGTCCTGATCGAACAGACGCGGCAAAACGTCGCGCGCCGTCTGGTGGACAAGGATCTTCGCGCCTCGCTGCTTCTCGGAGTCGCGTTCCTCGTCACCGCGCTCATCCTGGCTTTCACCGGCGACTCAGCGCGCCCATCTGACCCGCTCACGATGCTCCTACTCGTCGCCGGATATGCGGTGGCCTCCCGCGTGGACTTCGAGATCGGAACGGGTTATGCGTGCCCGACGCAGCTCGTGCTCGTTCCGATGCTGGTCCTGCTCCCGGTCCCGTTCGTGCCACTTTTCGTGCTGGCTGGGCTGCTTCTCGGGGGAGTCCCTGACTACGCGCGAGGACGCGTTCCGGTCGGCCGCAGCCTTCTGCGTCTGGTCAACTCGTGGCACGCCGTTGGCCCGGCGCTCATCCTCCTTGCTGCGGGCGAGCCTCGTCCAACCCCTGACCACCTGCCGGTCTACGCCGCAGCCCTTCTCGCGCAATTCGTCTTCGATTTCGCGAGCACCGCTGCGCGGGACCGGCTTGGCCTCGGCGTTCCGCCCCTGAGCCTGCTACCCGTCATGGCCTGGATCTGGGTGGTCGACTCAGCTCTCACGCCGATCGCGATCCTCGCGGCTCTCGGCTCGCTGGCGCATCCGGAACTCGTACTCTTCTCCCTGCCTCTGATAGGCCTGCTGGCTCATTTCGCGCGCGATCGGAAGTCGCACATCGACAAGGCGCTCGAGCTCTCAACCGCCTACCGCGGTACGGCCTTCTTGCTTGGCGACGTGGTCGAAGCCGATGACGCGTACACCGGCCTGCACAGCCAGGACGTCGTCTCACTCGTTCTAGCCGTGGGCGACGAGCTCAAGCTCGGTCCCGATGAACGCCGTTCGGCGGAGTTCACGGCGATCCTCCACGACGTGGGCAAGATCAAGATCCCGAAGGAGATCATCAACAAACCCGGTCCCCTGACGGATGAGGAGCGAGCGATCATCAACACGCACACGATCGAAGGCCAGCGCATGCTGGAAAAGGTCGGCGGCCTGCTTGGCGAGGTCGGATACCTCGTCCGCTCGTGCCACGAGCGCTGGGACGGAGCAGGCTACCCGGACGGGCTCGCGGGCGAGCAGACTCCGCTCGTCTCCAGAATCGTGTGCGCGTGCGACGCCTTCAGCGCCATGACGACCAACCGACCGTACCGGCAAGCAATGTCACATCCCGAGGCGATTGAAGAACTCCGCCGCTGCGCGGGCACCCAATTCGACCCGCAAGTCGTTGAGGCGTTGATCCTCGCAGCCGACGTTCAGCGTCCGGCTCAAATCCTGCCCGCGGCGTAACACTCGGTCATTGCCGGAAACTGAGCGGTTTCTCAGCTTCATCAAGGCCACCCAATTTCGGCAGCTCGATTCCTAAAGATTCCGGGGCAAATCGTCGATGGGTGGCGCATGAGCGTCTACCCGGACAGCCCCCGGTCCCGTTCAGCATCCCCGCGCTGGATCGATCGATGGCTGGCGGCCTGCAGCGAGCTGGCCGAGCTCGAGCGCTCCAATCCGATGACGGATGCCGTGATCGACGAAATCGACGGACGAATGATCCGCATCGGCGACCAGTGGTTGGCCGACTTCGCCTCCTGTAATTACCTCGGATTCGACCTCGATCCAGAGATCATCGCGAGCGTCCCTGAGTACCTCGAGAAATGGGGGACGCACCCAAGCTGGTCGCGCATGCTCGGCAGCCCCGTGCTCTACCCGCAGATCGAGGAGCGTCTGATCGAGCTGCTCGGGTGCGAGGACGCGCTCGTCATCCCAACGATCACCCTGATCCACTTGTCCGTGATCCCGGTGCTAGCCGGAGACGGCACGATCTTCGTCGACAACCGGGCGCACAAGACGATCTACGACGGCTGCCAGTTCGCCTCCGCGCGCGGGGCGACGGTAAAGCGCTTCCGGTTCGAGGACCCCGACGATCTCGAGCAACTGCTTCGCCAGGACCGCTCGACGACGCGGCTGATCTGCATGGACGGGGTCAACAGCATGACGGGGAACGCTCCAGACCTGCAGGAGTTCGCCCGGATCGCCCGGCGCTACGACGCCATGCTCTACGTCGACGACGCTCACGGCTTCGGGGTGATCGGCGAACGTAGCGGGGACGAGTCGAGCCCGTACGGCACGCGCGGGAACAGCGTCGTCCGCTACTGCGGCGAGTCGTACGACGGGATCGTGCTCGTCGGAGGCTTCTCCAAGTCCTACTCGTCGCTCGCGGCGTTCGTGGCCTGCCCGACTGAGCTGAAGGAACTGCTCAAGACGGCTGCGCCTCCCTACCTCTACTCGGGCCCTTCCCCAATTGCCTCGCTGGCAACTGTGCTCGCCGGCTTCGACGTCAACGAAGCCCGCGGGGACGCGATCCGTGCGGATCTGTGGCGCAAGACCGACCAGGTGCTCCAGAGCCTCGATCGACTCGGAGTCCACACCCCAAATCGCTCGGGCTTCCCGATCATCGAGGTTCCGCTCGCGCGACATGAAGACATCGATGCAGCCGGGCGGTTCCTCTTCGAGCACGGCGTGTACGTGACTCTTGCCGCCTACCCGCTCGTGCCGAAGAGCGAGGTCGGGTTCCGGATCCAGGTAACGGCCGCCAACTCGGAGGCCGAGATCGAGCAGCTCGTCGACACACTCGGCAAGCTCGCCAACACCTTCGATCTGCGGCCCGCGCGACAGGAATACGCAGCGTGAAGCGCCTCACCGGCATCAACTGGCGCGGGCGCCTCTGGATTGTCTTCCTAGCCGCCGGCAGCCTCCTCACAGCAGCGTATCTCTGGTTCCCGCCGCTGAAGGCAAGCGGTCCCCTGATCAACCTGCTCGGACTCTCCTCGTCGGTCGCGATCGCAGTCGGGATCTATCTCCACCGGCCGAAGGCGCGCGCTGCCTGGATCCTGTTCATCGTCGGCAACTTCCTCTTCTTTGCCGGCGACCTCTACACGTACAGCTACCCGAAGCTCTTCGGCGTCGAGGTCGAGTTTCCGTCGCTCGGGGATGCGATCTACCTGACCGTCTACCCGGCCCTCGTGGCGGGGCTATTCGTCCTCGTAAGGCGGCGCAACCCGCGAGGCGACCGCGCCGGCGTCATCGACTCCCTGATCTTGACCGTGGGCGTTGGTCTGCTCTCCTGGGTCTTCCTCGTCGCTCCGAACATCCACCTCTCGGGGCTCACGCTCCTCGAGAAGTCAGTGTCTGCGGCCTATCCGCTCGGCGACATCCTGCTCCTGGCCGCGGCAATCCGCCTCGCGGTCGACAGGGGCAAGCGCGCGCCGGCCTTCTACCTCCTCGTCGGGAGCATCGTCTCGCTCCTCGCGGTGGACTCGGCCTACACCTATGCACTGCTCACGGACGCATACAACCATCAGCTCAGTTACGACGTGGGCTGGATTGCGTACTACCTACTCTGGGGCGCGGCCGCGCTGCATCCGTCCATGCGCACGCTCGAGGAGCCTGCACTCGATTCGCGCACTCGGCTGACGCCGCTTCGGCTTGGACTGCTCGCCGGAGCCTGCCTGATCGCGCCCGGGGTCCGTTTCTATCAGGAGCTGGGCAACCCGGACACACTCGTTCTGATCGTGGCGTCAGGGTTGCTGTTCCTTCTCGTCGTATCCCGCATGGCGGGCCTGGTGCGTCAAGAGCAACGTGCGGCGTCGCGCGAGCTGGCGCTGCGCGGCGCAGGCGTCGAGCTGGTCGCGGCGGCCGGTCGGGAGCAGGTCAACGAGGCTGCCATCTCGGCCATCCTCGCTCTTGTCGAGAGGCCGGCGAGCGTTCGCCTCGTCCTCTTGGACGAAGACGGCGCGGTCGTCGCCGCCTCTTCGGAGGAAGATGGTGACTGGCCCGTCTCGAAAGCAGCCTCAGCGTGGCTTCGTGACTCCGCGAAGACGACGCAGCAGCTCGCGCTGACGAAACTGCCCGAGGACGTCCGAACACAGCTTCGGCTCGACGACGGCCACGTAGTACTGCTCCTACCTCTCTCGGTCCGTGACGCGTCGCGCGGACTCCTCGTCCTCTGCTCGCCGGAGGGCATACCTCGGGAGCTAGTTGATTCTCTCGAGTCGCTCGCATCACAGGTGTCCCTGGCCGTCGAGGGGGCGTTCCTGGCCGAGGACCTCCACCGGCGCCAGAGCGAAGCCCGATTCCGGTCGTTGGTGGCCCACTCGAGTGACCTCATCACCGTCCTCGACGCACACGGCACCGTGACCTACCAGAGCCCGTCCGTCCAGCGCGTCCTCGGATATCGCGTCGACGAGATCGAAGGAAGCGACTTCGCCCGGTTGCTCAGCGAGCCCGATCGGCCACGCTTGGCCCAGATCGTCGCCGGCGTGGGAGAAGCCTACGTTGGCGGCGGCGCTGAAACCCACGTGATCGAGTGCTCCCTCAGGCACCGCGACGGCGCCTGGCTCCAGTTCGAGGTGCAACACACCGACCTGCTCCAGGACGAGCACGTCCGCGGCGTTGTCCTGAACAGCCGCGACGTCAGCGAGCGCAAGGCCTTCGAGGACCAACTCGCGCACCAAGCTTTCCACGACCCGGTCACGAGCCTCGCCAACCGGGCGCTGTTCGCAGACCGTGTCCAGCACTCGATCAAGCGCTCGAGCCGCGGCGGCCCGGCCATCGGAGTCATGTTCATCGATCTGGACGATTTCAAGACCGTCAACGACAGCCTCGGGCACGCGGCCGGAGACACGGTCCTGCAGGAGGTGGCGCGGCGTCTCCAGGGGGCCGTACGTCCGGGCGACACCGTGGCGCGTTTCGGGGGCGACGAGTTCGCCATCCTGCTCGACGGGGTCGCCGACACCGCGGAGGCGGCAGACGTGGCCGGGCGGATCCTGGGCGTCCTCGAACTCCAGTACGGCATCGAGGGCCAGCAGGTCTATCCTCGTGCGAGTGTCGGCATCTGCCTGGCCGGCGAGGAGTTCGGTTCCTCTGACGCGGAAGAGCTCCTCCGCAACGCGGACGTGGCGATGTACATGGCGAAGCGGGACAGCAAGGGTAGCTATCGTGTGTTTGAGCCCGCGATGCACGAGCGGGTGGTCGAGCGGCTCGAGCTCCAAACGGAACTGCAGCGCGCGCTCGAGCTGAACCAGCTCGAGGTCCACTATCAGCCCGTCGTTCGTCTCGACCTGCAGGCCGATTACGGCGTGGAGGCGCTGCTCCGGTGGATGCACCCGACGCGCGGCACGATTCCGCCCCTCCACTTCATCCCGCTCGCTGAGGAGACTGGGCAGATCATCCCCATCGGCCGCTGGGTCTTGGAGGAGGCCTGCCGTAAGGGCGCCCTCCTGCACGAGCAGTTCCCACGGACGCCACCGTTGACGATCAGCGTCAACCTCTCGGTCAAGCAACTCCAGTCGGAGACGATCGTCGACGACGTGCGACAGGCGCTCGCAGAGTGCAGCCTCCCTGCGTCCGCACTCGTTCTCGAGATCACGGAGTCGGTGATGATGGCCGACACGGACTTGGCGGTCCAGCGGCTGCAGGAGCTGAAGGCTCTCGGCGTTCTCCTCGCGATGGACGACTTCGGAACCGGCTACTCGTCACTCTCGTACCTCAGCCGCTTCCCCGTGGACATTCTCAAGATGGACCGCTCCTTCCTCTCCGACGAGCACGAGGAGTCGGGCCTGATTGCGGCGATCATCGCGCTCGGAACCAGCCTCAAACTCGACGTCGTCGCAGAAGGAATTGAAGTTCCCGCGCAGATGGCGTCCCTACGCGACCTCGGCTGCGATCTCGGCCAGGGCTTCCTCTTTGCCCGGCCGATGAACCATGAAGCGCTCGTCGAGTACCTCGTCAGGGGCGAGGAAGTGACCGGCGAGCCCCGGTCGCATGCAGCATAGCCACGAGGCGCTCGACCGCCCGGGGGGTTTTTCCCGCGTCAACCTGCTAGCGCCGCTGCGTCACCGGGACTTCCGTCTTCTCTGGCTGGGGATGACGGTCTCCCTCGTCGGCGACGGCATCTTCCTGATCGCGATGGCCTGGCAGGCCTACGAGCTTTGGAACGCCCCAGCCGCGCTGTCGCTGCTCGGGATCGGCATGACCATTCCGACGATCGCCTTCCTCTTGCCGGCTGGAGTCCTGAGCGACCGGCTCGACCGGCGTTCGCTCATGTTGTGCGCGGACATCGGCCGGGCGGTGATCATCGCCGCCCTCGCGGTCCTCTCTCTTACAGGCCTCCTCACCTTCTGGGAACTCATGGCCATCGTCGCCCTCTATGGCGTCGGGACCGCGTTCTTCACGCCGGCATTCGAGGCAATCGTCCCAGACATCGTCCCGGCCGCAGACCTCGCTGCCGCCAACTCGCTCGACCAGTTCGTCCGGCCGATCGCGCTTCGCCTCGCCGGACCGGCGCTCGGCGGTGCCCTGGTGGCCGGCGTGGGCACGGGCGCCGCCTTTGCCCTCGACGCCGGGTCCTTCGTCGCCTCCACCATCGCCATCTTCCTGATGCGCCCGCCGGCGCACGCCCGGTCGGAGCACGCCGAGTCATCCGTCAGGGCCGTCAAGGAGGGTCTCCATTTCGTCCGGCGGCGCGTCTGGCTTTGGGGGACCCTCCTCTCTGCGGCGGTCGCCTACCTCGCCTTCATGGGGCCCGCCGAGGTGCTGCTGCCGTACGTCGTCAAGAACGAGCTGCACGCCTCTGCCAGCGACCTCGGGCTCGTGTTTGCCGCCGGAGGGGTGGGCGCGATCGGCGCCGCCCTCTTCATGGGGCAACGCGGCCATCCAAACCGTGACGTGACGGTCATGTACGGAACATGGACAGTCGCGACGCTTGCCGTGGCGGGCTACGGCCTGGCGACGGCGTCCTGGCAGCTCATGGTGGCGTGCCTTTGCTTCAACGCGCTCGAAACGGCGGGCACCATTGTCTGGGCGACGATCAAGCAGCGCCACGTCCCGGCTTCGATGCTCGGTCGCGTTTCGAGCCTCGACTGGATGATCTCGATCGGACTGCTCCCTCTGTCCTTCGCCCTCACGGCTCCCGTCGCCGCCCTGGTAGGCGTGCGTGCGACGCTGATTGGAGCCGCCCTTATCGGCGGTGTGATCACACTCGGCGCACTCTTCCTTCCGGGCATGCGCGACATCGAGGGGAAAGCCTCGGAGGACCCGCAACGGGACACACCGCCGCGCGATCCCGAGTTTCTCAGACCGCCCGCCTTCGTCGATCTCCGACGCTAACCGACAGCCGCCATGGGATCACTTCCCCCGCGGCCGAAGAACGCCCTGAAGGGCTAGCGCCGCCCGGCGCTACGCGCCTGCGGCCACGTCGCCCTCGGGCGCAGAGGGGCCTGGCTCCGGCCCTCCCTGGTCGAGTCGGAAGGGCGGATAGACGTCGGTCATGAGCGCGGCGTACGCGACGACGCGGAATACCCACCGGTTCAGTCCCACGACGAAGTCGAAGATGCCCCGCGGGTAACGCGTCGTGAAGAGAAGCGCGATCGCGGCGATGAGCACCAGGAGAAGGATCAGGCCTGGGCCGCCGCTCGACCCACGGCCGTCGTCGTCCCAGCCCCTGCCCCAGGCGAACCAGCCTCCGCCGAGGAAGACGCCGAGGAGGAGGTAGTGCGGGATTGCGAGCAGCCACCACTTCACGAGCACGAGCCCCCGGGACAGCTGTTCCGGGTACTGCACGTCGAGAGTGGCCGGGTAGTCGGGCTCGGGCCCGAGCGTAAACGGGGGATAGCGGTCGGTCCCGAGGGCGTCGTACGTGTAGAAGCCGACGCGCCACGCCCAGCGCAGGACGCCGAGGTTGAAGTCGAAGATCGATCGCGGGTACCGCCCGGTGAAGAGGATCGCGAAGAACGCCACGATCGTCAGCACCACGAAGGCGATGAACAAGAGGAGCAGCACGATGAAGTGCGGGATCGCGAGGAGCCACTTGACCAGCCACAGCCAGCGACTCAACTGCGGATCGAGTCTTGCGTCAACGCGAACCGGGTTTGGTGAAACAGCGGACATGTCGACCTCCGATCGCCTCTAGCCACCGAACCCTTTCACACCCGCCCGCTTCAGGTCGGGAACGAGACTGCATGCGCTAGTACGGAGACGAGGACCTGGCCTCTCGAGGGTTCGAATCTCCCTCCTCAGCCCAGGCGGTTTTTGGTCAGGGAGCCGCGCTCGGGGCCTGAATATGGCCGCCTCCCCTTCGCTGCGCTACCCGAGCGGCGGCCCTCGCCGGGGCACCGGCGTGGAGTGGACGATCGAGGTCGTCGTCAGGCCGTAGGGCGTGAAGCGGTCGAGCACGTCCTCGAGGTCGTCGATCGAGCGGAGGTGGAGGCGAAGTAGGTAGCAGTCGTCGCCCGTTATGCGGTGGCACTCGGCCACCTCCGGGGTCCCGCGGGCGACGTCGGGGATGCGCTGCAGCTGTCCCGGCGCGGGGCGGATGCGGACCACGGCGGAGACCGGGAAGCCGACCGCGCGCGGATCCAGCTCGGCGCGGTAGCCGGCAATAACGCCCGCGCGCTCCAGGCGCTGGACGCGCTCGGCCACGGCAGGCGCGGAGAGGCCGACACGGCGGCCGAGCTCCGCCATCGCGATGCGGCCGTCTGAGACGAGCTCGCCGAGGACGCGGAGGTTGATCGGATCGAGCAGCTTCGCTTCGTAGGTGTTTGCGTCTCGAAGGCGAGCTTTCCTTGGCATCTGGACGAGATCTCCGTCGTTCGACTATTCACAAAGCGCGGTTCTCCCGAGAACATACCGGTATGACGAGATCGATGGCGGTCGTGGCTCCGCTCAGGCGTCCCAGCGGCGCGAAGCTCGCGGAGGTGACGCCACCGCAGCTCTTCTTCGTCGGTAGCGCGATCTTCCACTACCTTGGCCCGTCGTTCGCAGTGCTCCTCTTCGCGCGCGTCGATCCGCTGGGAGTGGCGTGGCTGCGGATCGCGAGCGCCGGCCTCATCTTCGCGGCTTGGCGACGACCGTGGCGGGCGCTGCGCGCCTGCGGTTCGGACGTTCGGCGGCTGGTCGTCTCGTTCGGCGTCGTGCTCGCGGTCATGAACACGTGCTTCTACGTCGCGATCGACCGGCTCCCACTCGGCACCGTCGCGGCGATCGAGTTCCTGCCGGTGATCGTGCTCGCCGCCCTCGGCGCGCGGTCAGCGCCGAACCTCGTCGCGCTCGCGCTCGCAGTGGCCGGCGTCTACGCGCTCGTCGACGTCAGGCTCGACGGCGAGCCGGTCGGCGTCGCCTTCGCCTTCGCCAACGCCCTCCTCTTCGCTGCTTACATCGTGCTCGCGCACCGGCTGGCGCGGGCGGCGACGCTCTCGCGGATCGACGGCTTGGGCGCGGCGATGCTCGTCGCCCTCGTCGTCGTCACGCCGATCGGCGGTTGGTCCGCGGCTCGAGCGCTCGTCGATCCTGTCGCGCTCGCGGCCGGTATCGGCGTCGGCGTCGCCTCGTCGGTCGTGCCCTACGTCTTCGACCAGCTCGCGATGGCGCGGCTGAGCCGTGCGGGCTACTCGCTCATGGTCGCCCTGCTGCCCGCCACGGCGACGGTGATCGGGGTGATCGTCCTGGCGCAAGTGCCGACGCGCGTCGAGGCCCTCGGCGTTGCCCTCGTGGTCGGCGCCGTCGCGCTCCACCGCGAGCCGGGCGCGAGCGCTTAGGGTCTGCAGGATGGAGCAGGTACGACTGGGGACCACCGGCCTGCACGTGTCGCGCGTGTGCCTCGGGATGATGAGCTATTACGTCGGCGCGGCGTCTCGTCCCTGGATGCTGGACGAGCCTGCCGCCGAGCCGATCGTGCGGCGCGCGGTCGAGGGCGGGATCACGTTCTTCGACACGGCCGACATGTACTCGCAGGGAGGAAGCGAGGTCGTCACCGGCCGCCTGCTGCCCAAGCTGCTCTCCCGCGACGAGCTCGTGATCGCGACGAAGGTGTACTTCCCCATGACGCCCGGCCCGAACGGCCGCGGCCTCTCGCGCAAGCACATCCTCTCGGCAATCGACGCGTCGCTGGCGCGCCTCGGCCTCGACTACGTCGACCTGTACCAGATCCACCGCTGGGACCGGCATACGCCGATCGAGGAGACGATGGAGGCGCTGGACGACGTCGTCCGGGCCGGCAAGGCACGCTACCTCGGTGCCAGCAGCATGTACGCGTGGCAGTTCGCGAAGGCGCAGCGGGTCGCCGAAAGGCACGGCTGGACGCCGTTCGTCTCGATGCAGAACCACTACAACCTCGTCTACCGCGAGGAGGAGCGGGAGATGATCCCGCAGTGCATCGATCACGGCGTCGGCGTCCTGCCCTGGAGCCCGCTCGCCCGGGGATTCGTGGCGGGCACGCGGACGCGAGGAGGCGAGCGCGTGACCACGCGCGCCGAGACGGATGCCTTCGCGGACCGGCTCTACGGGCGTCCCGAAGACTTCGACGTCGCCGAGCGGGTCGCCGAGGTCGCAAGCGAGCGGGATGTTCCACCCGCGCAGGTCGCGCTCGCGTGGCTCCTGCACAAGCCGGGGGTGACTGCGCCGATCGTCGGCGCGACGAAGCTCGCCCACCTCGAGGACGCGATGGCGGCGGCAGAGCTCGCTCTGGGGCCGGACGAGATCGCGCGCCTCGAGGAGCCGTATCGGCCGCACCCGGTGCTCGGGCACGGCTACGGCGACGACTAGCTACGCCTCTGCGCGTTCCGTCCAGCGCGCGCCGAGGTCGTCGGCAGCCTGCTGCGGCCACCGGAGCTGCAGGCCGCGGTCGCGGAGCGCTCCGACCCCGCACATCTCGGCGCCGTCGCGGACGCCGCGATCGAGCGCGTCGTCAAACGGCAGATCGAGCTCGGCCTCGATGTGGTCTCTGACGGAGAGTTCCGCCGCTGGATGTTCCTCAACTCCTTCTACGACGCCGTCAAAGGCATCGCGACCGACCGGAGCGCGGTCGAGTTCAGGAACGAACAGGGCGAGACGGTCGTCCTGACCGTGCCCTCGATCGAGGCGCCGCTCGTGAAGGTGGACAGCCCGGCTGCCCGGGAGGCCGCCTTCATGACGCGCCTCACCGATCATCCGTTCAAGGTCACCTTCCCGGCGGCCTCAATCTTCGTCCATCCCTTCGGGGTCTCGGCCGGCGCGTACCCGACCCTGGACGAGTTCGTCGAGCATGCGATCGCGATCGAGCGGGAACTCATCGCCGACGCTGTCGAAGCCGGCTGCCGCTACGTCCAGTTCGACTTCCCCCTCTACCCGTACCTCGTCGACGCCGACTGGAGCGCACGCTTCGAGGCGGCGGGCCACACCGTCTCGGAGCTCCTCGAGAAGGCCGTCTCCGCCGACAAGGCGATCCTGGAAGGGATCCCGGAAGGAGTGACCACGGGACTACACGTCTGCCGCGGCAACTACCGCTCGCGCTGGATCTGCGCCGGCTCCCTCGAACCCATCGCCGAGCGCCTGTTCAGCGAGCTCCCCTACGACGTCTTCCTCGTAGAGTGGGACGACGTCGGTCGCGACGGCGGCTACGAGTCGATCCGCTTCACCTCGTCGGGCCGAGTCGTCGTCATGGGCCTCGTCAGCTCGAAGCGCCGCGAGCTCGAGAGCGAGGACGAGGTTTTGCGCAAGCTCGACGAGGCCTCGCGGTATTTGCCGCTTGACCAGCTCGGGCTGTCGACGCAGTGCGGCTTCGCCTCGGTCATCGAGGGGAACGAGATCGACGAGCAGACGCAGTGGCGCAAGCTCGAGCTCGTCGCGCGAGTCGCGGATCGCGTCTGGCAGAGCTAGCTCGCCCAGCGAAGGCGGAGCTCGGGCGGCCGCCGGAACGCGAAGCCTCGGGGCTCGGGCGCTTCCACGATCTCGAGGCCCGAGAGCCGGTCGAGGATCGCCTGCACGGCGATCGGCCCCTGGAGGCGGGCCATGTTGAACCCCAGGCAGTGGTGGACGCCGAAGCTGAAAGCGAGATGGTGCCTCGCGTTCTCGCGGCGCACGTCGAACCGGAGCGGGTCCTCGAAGACCTCTGGATCGCGGTTGGCGGCGAGCGTGGAGACGCCGACGAACTCTCCCTCGCCGAGCTCCACGTCCCCCAGCTTCGTCGGCGCCGCCGTCCAGCGCTCGATGAAGGCGACAGGCGGGATCAGCCGCATCGCCTCCTCGACGGCGTTCGGAACGAGTCCGGGGTCGGCTTTTACGGCGCCGAGCTCCGCCGGATGCTCGAGCAGGAGCAGGACGGCGTTCACCACCATCGACTCGACCGTCTCAATCGCCCCGAAGAGGATCACCCGAAGCTGCGCGACGATCGCCTCGTCCGTCAGCTGCGTCGCCCGATCGTTCGCGACCGCCGAGGTGATCGAATCGTCCGGCCGCTCACGGACCCGGGCCACTTCACCGAGGAGAATCTGGCTGAAGGCCTCACGCGCGGCATCGGCGCGGCGCTGCGGCTCGGGATCGCCGTCATAGGTCATCGCGCCCGCGAAGGCCTCGTAGAAGCCCTGGATCTTCGGCACGTCGTCGAGTGAGAGGCCAAGGATGTCGCCGGCCACCCCGATGGCGAACGGCGCGGCGAAATCGACGACGAGCTCGCACGACCTGCGCGGCTCGATCTCGTCGAGCAGTCGCTCCACCCGAGCCGACACCCGTCCCTCGAAGCGCTCCCGCACCGAGCGCATCCGGAACGGCTTGTCGAACGGCTGTCGTTGGCGCTCGTGCTCCGGCGGGTCGGTCGTGAGCATCATCACGCCGAGCGAGGCCCGGACAAGGTTCGGCTGCGCCCAGACGGTGAAGTCGTCCGTCCTCGCGAGAACGTTCCGTCCCAGCGGATACGAGGTCACGAGCCAGCCCCCGAGTGCCGGCACCCAGGAGACCGGCTCTACCTTGCGCAGCCGGTCGAGCGCCCCGGCACGCCCCTGCTCCTCGAGATCCGCAAACTCGAGCGCCGCGCCGGCGGGAAACCGCGCCCGCCGCTTCTCCTCCTCGGCTTCCGCGAGCTCGACCTGCGGAACGAGATCCAGGGTCTCAGCCAACCGCGGCCTCCGTGCGGCGCCACCAGGCGTCAAGCTCGAGGTCCTCGGCGATCGCGCCGGCTGCGTTGTGCCCGCAGGCACCGCCAATCGACCCGCCCGGGTGCGTGGACGAGCCGCACAGGTAGACGTTCTCGAAGGCCGTGCGATAGGGCGGGTACTCGTGGAAGGGACGGAAGACGCCGAGCTGATCCTGCGTCATCTCACCGTGGTTCCAGTCGCCGTGCTTCATGCTCGACTACGCGCTCGGCCTCCAGCCCGGAGACGAGGTACTCGCGCCAGCGTTCTAGGACCGTGTCGGCGTACGCTCCCTTTTCCTCCTCCCACGCCCCGGGGCCGCCGTCGCGTAGCTCGTAGGGCGCAATCTGCTCGCAGAAGGAGGCCGCCTTTCCCGGCGGGCAGAGGCTCGGCTCGAAGAGCGAGGGATGAACGGTGAAGAGGCCGGGCTGACGGGGGGGAACCCCCAGGCGGCAGTCGGATGCGTTGTCGTCGAGGACGTCGAGCGATTCGCAGAGCGAGACAGCGAAGCACTGGTCGACGCCTTCGTCCCACTCGGCCGCGTTCCAGTGGACGGGTGTCTCGAGGGCGAGATAGACACAGAACATCGAAAGCTCGTCATAGCGCCAGCGCCGGCAGGCGCGGGCGAAGTCCTCCGCGAGCTCCTCCTCGCCGACGAGCTCGAGAAAGGTGTGCTTCGGGTCGAGATTCGAGACGAGGATCCCCGGCACCGGGATGCGCGTGCCGTCCGCGAGCTCGACCGCCCGTGCGAGTCCATGCTCGACCTCGATGCGCACGACGGGCGCGCCCACGCGAACCTCGCCGCCGTGGTCTTCGAGGAAGCGCACCATTGCCTGCGCGAGGACGTTCGAGCCGCCGACGCAGATCGCCCAGCCGTAGGGCTCGACCGAGCCGGCGAGCATGACCGGGTAGTTGGCACCGAGCCCGAAGACGTCCCCCGTCCCGGCGAGCTGGGCGACCCAGAAGCCGAGCCAAGTCTGTACCTCGGGCGACTCGAAGAGGTCGCGCGCGACGTGGTTCGGGCTCGAGAGAAATTGACGCAGAAGCGTGAGCCCCTCCGTCGTCTCCTCGAGCGGCGCGGTTTCCCGCGAGGGCGCTTCCGGCGGGGAGAACATCGCCGGGATGAAGGCCTGCTCGAGCACGTCGCGGTAGACCTGGGCGAGGTCTCGAAAGGTCTTGGCGTCTGCCCGCGAGAAGCGCGCGATGCTCGCCGCCGTTCGCTCGACGCTCCGGCTGCAGACGATCGCCCGTCCATCCGGGAAGACGTGAGCGAACTGGTTTTCCGGCCAGACGTAGCGGGCCCCATACCGCTCGAGCTCGAGGTCGCGGTAGACGGGACCCATATGGATGATCCCGTGGAAGTTCGAGTGGAAGTTGTGCCGAAAGCCAGGCGCTGCGACCTCCTCGGTCGCACAGCCGCCGCCCGCGACGCCGCGAGCCTCGAGCACGAGGACACGCTTACCCGCCTTCGCGAGATAGCCGGCGCAGGCGAGGCCGTTGTGCCCTCCGCCGACGACGACGACGTCGTAGCCCTCGGCCATCAGTCGGCCTCGTCCCACAGATGACGAGCGTTCTCCCAGGCCTCGGCCGGCGGCTCGTCGCCTGCGGGGATGTAGTGGGCGCCGGGAAACGACTGGGCCGGGCGCGTGTAGACACCGCGCTCGACGAGGCCACGGATGTTCGCGCGGTAGATCTCGTCCACCTCGGCGTGCGGAAGCGGGTCCTGCTCGAGCCAGAGGTTCGCCGGGTGGATCGGCTCCTCGTACATGCGCCGGAAGACCTCGGTGCGAAGGTCCTTGAGCCAGTTCGAGTTCAGGTTCATGACGCGGAACTGGCGCAGCGCCTCGATGTCGACGATCGCCGAGACGAAGGTGTTGTAGCCGGAGGCGCTGTAGGCGACGACGTTGCCCAGGTAGTCGACGATGTGCGAGTTGCCGCCGCCGATGTCGTACGGGTGCTCCATGCGCGGGTGGAGATAGACGGGGCCAACATTGGGGCAGAGCATGTAGACGCTGTTGAAGTGTGCGTGGGCGCGGTTTTGGAGCATCCAGGTCCCGCCGCCCGGATACCCGACGCCGGTCATCGGCACCGCCTCACTCGGGCGGTAGACGACCTCGGCACCGTTCATGGCGAGCGCCCGCACGGCCTCGGGGTACTCGCCGTCCGAGCAGCAGATCGTTCCGAGGTTGCCGATGTCGTCGGTTCGCAGGACCGGGTAGAAGGCGTCGATCCCGTCGCCGAAGAGCTCGACCCAGCGGTCGTAGATGTCGTGCGGCGTGCAGGAGCGCTCGCGGCACCAGAGGTGGTTCTTGGCCGCGCGGTGCACGACCTCGCCTTGCGGCGAGATGACGAAGAGCATGTTGAAATAGCGGTCCGCCATCACCTCGGGCCAGCGCGCCTTGCACTGGACGAGGAGATAGACGTCGTACCGGCTGGCGAGCCCGGCGAGCACCTCCGTCTCCTCCCCTGGAATGTCGATGAAGAGGTCTCGCGCGGCCGTGACGTGAGGAACGTCGAAGGCCTCGTCCGTGAAGCCGGTCAGGGCTCCCTCGGCGAGCGCGATCACCCGCACCGGCATGTTGATCCCGATCACGGACATCGCCGCGTGGATCCCGTCCTCGATCACGGCCAGGTTGCGCTTGATGTGCTTGCGCTCGCCGACCCCGTGGACGACGGTCGACAGCCCGACCGCGATGTAGGGGGCGACTGGTTTCTGGTTCTCGTTCACGTCTCTCCTCGTCTAGTGAAAGCTCGTCTAGTGAAAGCGGTGTCCGCCGTCGACATTGATCGTCTGTCCCGTGATGAAGCCTGCCGCCGGGCTGGCGAGGTACGCGATGCACTCGGCGATGTCCCCGGGCTCGCCCCGGCGCGGGAGCGCCTGCTGGGGAACGATCTCGTCGAAGAGGCCGGCTTCCTCTCCGCCGAGGACGCCCTCGGTTGCGATCAGTCCCGGAGTCACAGCGTTGACCGTAATGCCGTGGGGCCCTGCCTCGCTCGCGAGAGCCCGCGTGAAGCCGATGATGCCGCCCTTGCTCGCGATATAGGCCGCCAACCCGGGATAGCCGATGAAGAACGTCGACGAAGAGACGTTGACGATGCGCCCGTAGCCGCGCTCGCGCATGGCTGGATAGACGGCGTGCGTGCAGAGGAAGACGCTGTCGAGGTTGACCGCGAAGACGTGGCGCCATTCGGCGTACGTCAGCTCCTCGAACGGGCGGTGCGGATAGATGCCGACGTTGTTCACGAGCACGTCGATCCGGCCCTCGGCGGAGAGGACGGCCGCGACCGT